>Ga0326728_10006090_pt1 | contig 33004 bp, 29 predicted proteins | sample MB3enrmetagenome_FD_207602 | JGI IMG/M metagenome (GOLD analysis project Ga0326728, IMG submission 207602) | Lab enriched peat soil microbial communities from McLean, Ithaca, NY, United States - MB31MN | ecosystem: Environmental > Terrestrial > Soil > Wetlands > Peat | place: USA: New York... | reverse complement strand
CTCAGTCAATTTAGACGACTTCGTCGCAAATCAAAACCAGCAACGAAGTCCCCTTAATATAAAAATCCCCGCCTATTCAGCGGTACTCCAGGTTAACTCCGCTTGAAAAAGGCCAAACTAAAGAGGGCGGGTCTAAGACCCGCCCTTTAATCAGACTATTAAGTAGTTAAACTATGATTAGTAGTTTGTCATCAATGGGGATTATGCACTACCACTGCCTTTTTCATAATATGTATTAGGTGTTTGTCTGATTTCATATTCATACCGTATCCGTGATTTAACCCAGGCCATTATAAAGATGCCTAAGAAAAAAATGAGCACCCCAGGGCTTGCATTTATAAGTCTAGACACTATACCACCAACATTAATCATAAACTCTATTGAGCCAGATAGGCCCAATATCATTACAAGAACACCTATAATACAAATCACCCCCCCGAAGATGATTCCGAGAATGCTCACTATTTTATGCGTTTGAACCAGCATTTGGTTCATTTTGTTATGAAGGACATTAGTCGGTGACATAACGACCTCCCTTCAGGCCTATTAAGTGTCGTCTAATACATATTACTTTTTGATGCTGTACAGCACATCCTTCCCTCTGAACACGGACGAGGCCCCGAGCTCTTCCTCGATGCGCATGAGCTGGTTGTACTTGGCAAGTCTCTCTCCGCGGGAGGTCGAGCCGGTCTTGAGCTGGCCCCCGCTGTACCCGACCGCCACGTCTGCCAGCCAGGCGTCCTCGGTTTCGCCGGAGCGGTGTGAGAAGACGGTGGTGAACCCGGCCCTGCGGGCCATCTCAACGGTCTGCATGGTCTCGGTCAGTGTCCCGATCTGGTTCACCTTGATGAGGACGGAGTTGGCGGCCTTTTCCTTTATGCCTCGTGCAAGGAACTTGGGGTTGGTCACGAAGATGTCGTCACCCACGATCTGGACCTTGCCGCCCAGGCGCTTCATGAGCTTTTTCCAACCGTCCCAGTCGGCCTCGTCAAGGCCGTCTTCCAGGGAGACGATGGGGTATTTCTTGATGAGCTCCTCATAGAAGTCGATCATCTCCTCAGCAGTCCGCTCAGGGTCCTTCTCGGAGGCCAGGATATACTTCCCGTCCTTGTAGAAGGAGCTGGCAGCAGCATCTATGGCAATGGCCACATCTTCGCCGGGCCTATAGCCGGCCTTCTCGATGGCCTGCACAATGAGCTGGAAGGGCTCGGCATTGGACTTGAGGTTGGGCGCAAACCCACCCTCGTCTCCAACACCCGTTGCATAGTCGTTTTTTATGAGAATCTCGCGGAGCGCATGGAAAGTCTCTGCCGCGTAGCGCAGGGCCTCCCGGAAGTTCGGAGCGCCGATCGGCGTTACCATGAATTCCTGCAGGTCCACATTGTTGTCTGCATGCTTGCCGCCGTTGATGATGTTCATCTGCGGCACCGGGAGTTCCCGGGCAAACGCCCCGCCGAGGTACCGGTAAAGCGGCAGCCCGAAGAAGTTCGCAGCCGCCCGTGCCACAGCCACAGACACCCCTGTGGTTGCGTTGGCACCGAGCTTTGATTTGTTCTCGGTCTCATCAAGCTCGATCAGCAGACTATCTATACCCACCTGGTCCAGGACATCCAACCCGACCAGGGCGGGTGCGATCTTTTTATTCACATTTTCCACCGCCTTGGTGGTGCCTTTGCCCTTGTATCTCTTGGGGTCACCATCACGCAGCTCAACGGCCTCACTGGCACCGGTGGATGCGCCCGAGGGGACGGCTGCCCTGCCCATGTCGCCGGTAGACAGATAGACATCCACCTCTACGGTCGGATTTCCCCGTGAATCAAGAATCTCCCGTGCCAAGACATCAAGTATCTCACTCATATTAACTTCCTCCTCATATGGCTGTGTTTGGTGATAGGTTTTTAGTCTGTTTCAGGCTGTTGTCTCATCACGGTTTTGTATAATACCAAAGAATGAGATTCTTCGCTATGCTCAAGAAGAGATGATGAGCTCTTTGCGCCCGAGAAAAACTCACATTACCCTTCGAATCCTATGGAGAACATGCCTTCAAGATCATGCCGGGAATAGGTGCGGAATGCGAGCATGGTCTCGGATCCGGTGATCCCTTTTATCTTGAGCATCTTATTGGTGACGAGCTCTGCAAGTTCATCATTGCTGCCCACCCTGGCTATAGCCACCAGATCATACCTGCCGCTGACTGAGAAGACCTCTGACATGCCCTTGATGTCTGAAAGATCTTGTGCTGTTTCGTTGATACGTTCACGTGCAACATTCAATAAGATGATTGCTGTTACCATGGCTCTCCCTCCTGGTTTCACCCTTAAAGGGTCAGCCGAAGAGAAGCAACTAAATTATTGTGGTGTAAAAAGGGCTGAGAGTAAAAAAATTGTAATTGGCGGATTCGGTTTGTGCTAAACTCTCATGAGGCGATTCTTGTTTTCAATCTTTTTGCGACATTCGGAAAATGGTGAAGGTCGGTATGCGGCAGGAAAAGTGCAGCCGTATACTGATCCATATAGCCTGCCGTCATGCTCAGATCGATATAGGTCATGCGCCTCGCTACTGCCGTTTGTGCGTCTCTGTACTCCTTTGACAGGAGGCAGAGGCCGGACCCTAGAAGAGAGGCGTTCCCGATGTAAAGGAACTTCTCAACAGGTATATCGGGGAGCAGACCGATGACCATGGCGTTATCGAGGTTGAGGAACCGGCCGAATGCACCTGCTAGGTAAAACAAAGAAATGTCATGAAAGGGTATCCCGATCTGCCGGAGCATCAAAGCCGCAGCCGAATATATGGCCGCCTTGGCGCGCATGAGGTTTTCAATATCGTTTTCAGACAGGATGATAGGTTTGCCGCTGTTCGTGTCTGCGGCTTCGGCAACAGTATAGGAGGCACGACGGCCATTGAGGTGAATCAAGGGGCTTGTCCTGCTCCTGTCGAGTTTGCCCGATGAATCGATCCAACCGGAGAGGAAAAGCCCGGCAACAAGGTCTATCAGTCCGGACCCGCAAATGCCCGAAGGCCTGCCGTTGCCGATGGTCGTATATCGGGCGCTGCCCGTATCCTTCTCAATCGTGACAGAGTCAATGGCGCCCGTTGTGGCGCGCATGCCGCAATCGATGCCGCCGCCTTCAAAGGCAGGTCCTGCCGAACAGGCACAAGTCATGAGGAAATCACAATTGCCGAGGACGATCTCACCGTTCGTGCCGATATCGATGAAGAGGCAGATCTCTTCCTTGTTTTTCACAAGTTCAGTGGCGAGAATACCGGCAGTAATATCTCCCCCCACGTAGCTGCCTACACAGGGGGAAAAGGTAACGAGGGCGTCGGGAAGGATATCGAGGCCCAGCTCAAAGGCATGGAGATGGGGAATCTGCAGCACGGTCGGCGTGTAGGGCTCCAGCCGCAAATATTCCGGCTTGAGCCCGAGAAAGAGATGCGTCATGATCGTATTGCCCGATATGCGGCAGCAGGTTATATCCTCTTTCAGAGTAGAGGAATCCTCAAGCGCCTCTTGAACGAGACGGTTCACTGATCGTACGGCCCTCAACCGCAAGTCCTCCAGCCTCTCCCGGGTGGATGCATAATTGATCCTGCTTATGACATCGAGCCCGCAATGGATCTGGTCATTATATCCGTTCCTGGTCGATATTACCTTTCCGCTGTGCAGATCGATCAGCTGCACGGAAATGGTAGTGGTTCCCAGATCAATTGCAAGGCCCAGGTTTTTATGTTCGGCCCGAGAGCCTGTTATATCGATGATATGGGCCTTGTGGCTGTCAGCAGCAAGGGCGATAGTCACCATGCCGTCTTCCTCACGGAGGGCATCTGCCGTTTTTTGGATGACGGATAAAGGGTAGAATATCTCTTTTTCCCGGATCACGGATTTAAGACTGCGGTCAACCCTGTCGAGATCCGATAGGCCGTCTTCTTTTTCCGCCTTGGGGACACGCACACATACCTGCTGTGAGCCGGGGGAGAGGTGTGACAATACAGGCACGGCTTTACAGATAGGGTTAATGCTGTCATCGAAGACCATGCAGGCCGGCTGTTCAGGGATGTTGACAACGACGTCCTCGATAATCGTGGATTGGCATGCTGCTACAAACCCGGAAGCCCTTTCTTCGTCGGTCAGCTGCATGTCTGATCTGCATGCAACAGAGCCTTGGGTTATCCGGACCAGACATTTTCCGCAGGTCCCTTTTCCTCCGCAGGGCAGCTCGATCATGGTCCCTGCCTGGCTTGCCGCATCCATGAGCAAGGTGCCGGAAGGGACGTCTATGGTTTTTCCAATGGGAAGAAAGGTGATTCTCGGCATATGAATTTTAGTCGTATCTTTAACTGGACCCCTCACCCTCATACGGGGAGAGGGCCCTCGAGATTCATGGCTTTTATGTATCATACTCCCGGTACTCGATTACCTGCTTCCTGAAGGAGCTCTTTCTCCATCATGGATCGTGGCTAATCTCGATTACGCCAGGCTCCATAAGATCCACCATGTCTCCCTGACAATTCTTAGCGAACAATACACTCGTTTTATTTCTGAATACCTGCCTTTTTGTAATACTCATCCTTTTTTGCCATCTCTCTGATCCCCTTCAGTGATTTGAAAGGTATATCCACAGCCATGAAATTTACAAGCGAAACAGGAATATTCCCTCCAAGATCGGATCTATTCGTGAAGGACACGGTCGTTTTATTTTTATTAATCTTTGTAAGAACATAACCCCCACCGATATCCAACATACGGACATAATCTTTATTCAGCGGCACTAAACCGTCAGAGTCCTTGATGTAGTTGAGTGAGATGGTATGTTCACCTTTTTCCGGGGAATCATAATTTAATGTATAAAATACCACATCCCTGTCCGCCACAGGCCAGCCGGGGCTGATGACCATATAGATGACTGAATTATTTTTTTCATCCCTTTTGATCAACCGGCATTCCTTGCAGTTTGGAAACCACTTGGTGTATGATGGTTGGTCTTTAAGAACCTCAAGAACGACCTCCCATGGAGCATCAACATCACAGACTCCTTTGAAGATATCAAAAGCTTTACCTTGAGGATCTTTTTCTGTGTATACCTTTATTCCTTCCGACTCTTTAGCAAGTTTCCATTGGTCCGCAGCATGGACATTGATGCAGAGTAGAAAGACCATGGCCATGAGAAACACTACTGGTTTTTTCATGAATGCCTCCTGTGTGTAGAATGGAATATCCGAGTATTTATTCTTCGGAAGTTCCATTTATCAGGTAGTGACGGTTTGCATCCACCTTCAATCTTACATTAAATGATTCTTTAAGGATCTGCAAAGGGAAAGATACCTAAAGGCTTTCGAACATCTCAATCTTTAACGTCAACCGTTGATTGTAAGGCAATATGCTGCTAGATTGTAAGGCAATATGCTGCTAAAATATTTAAACCATAGATTTCGTGACATGACCTCAGTTTATCCATATTGAATATTTCATGAGGTTATATATCTTTATCTGAGAGTCATGCTTTTTCTTGATAGAGCCAATTGCAAAAGACCGAGATCGTCATTCCCGCGGAAGCGGGAATCCAGTCTTTTCAAAAATTTCTGGGCCCCCGCTCCCCGATCAGGTCGAGGACAAGTTTCGCGGGGGTGACACCTTTTTTGAGTTTTGCAATTGCCTCGATAGTCAGATACTTAAACCGCGATATAGCTCTTGATGAAGCCTTCCAGGTCGGATGCCTCTTCAGGGCCTACCATCACGCGCCATCCCGGGAGGCTGTCTTCCAGCTCCCCGCTTATCTGTGAGACATAGCCCGGTATGACGATCCGGCGCGTGTTGATCCGCCCTTCCAGATTGATCTCCTTGATGAATTTGGATATGGTGCCGGCGGAAAATTTGCCTGCAGCCCAGGCGGTAAGCACGCTCATGCCCTCACATTCCGGCACGACAAGCCATGCGCTGATGCCGCTGTTCTCGATCTCTCCGGAAACAATAAAATAGGTCAACGAGAAATTGGTGGTGACAAAAACAGGCGAATCCGGGGTCGGTTCGCCGATAGCATACACCTTTGGCTCAACCTGGATGGGCTTCTGCGGGTCTGTATAGATGTTGAGCCTCAGTGTCAGGAGCGTTGCGAGCTGTGAGGCATCGTAACCGGGCAGGACGCAGATGCTCCCGTATTTAGTGATGTCCGTGATTGCAGCAGTAGTGTCATCCATCAGGTTGCCGGTATCGATGAAGTGCACAAAGGGATATCCCATGGGCTTGAAATTGTCTTTGATGGCTGAGCGTCTGGCTATGGTGTTTGCCTGAAGGTGCTCTGAAAGGGAATGGGTCTCCAGTTGGAGCAGAAGGTTGTGAAAACCGTTCTCACGGTGTTTCGATACCAACTCGATCAAAGAATCCATGTCAGGTGCTGTAAACGCAATGGCATGTTCCTGTTCTTTTACGACAGGCACGAGGATGGCTGCTGTCTCGTCATCCGGGGCGCAGAGTATGCTGTGCGAACCCTTGATATAGGATGCCGCTTCCTGGATCGCATCCGCGTTCTTGCCCCGCAGGATCAGGGGCTTTCCCGTGATCTGCCATGCATTACGCACTAGCTCCTTGAATGCCTTTGCATCAGGGGATAACTGGGTGACCGCGACCATGTCGATTGTGAGGGTCTCGCCTACACGATCGAGCACATAATCCCTTATGCATGCAAGGGTGTTGTCGATCTTGGCCTTATCATCGGTGTCATTGATGTTGATCGCAATGATTGTCCGGTTCACGAATGTCTTATCATGCCGGTACAAGACGGTCTCTCCCCCGGCAATCAGCCCCTTGTCAGGCCCGAGAACAACCGACTTGACGGGTGGCTCGTTGGCAAGCCCCAGGACCTTTTGGGCCTCGTCGGATGCATACGGGCATGCGGAGATGTCGGCCTTTTTCGCTGCGAGCTTCATGGCAAAGGCAAGGCAGGTGTTGGATCCGCATTCCTTGCAGTTTGTCTGCGGAAGAAGCTTTTGTATTTGAAGACCGCTCAGTGCCATGGCGCCTACCTCCCGTCCATCAGAGAAGAAATGGTCTTTTTCAGTGCCATGGCTGCGAGTGGATGGTACATGATCACAATCGAGGCCCCGGCAAAGAGGAGCGAGGTTGCGGTTGAGAGCTCCCACAGTGCGGCACGGTCCTTAAGATCACCCCAGGCCGGGAAGTCTGATTCCCGAGCGCGCAGCTCCTTGATCTTTGCACACTCCTGCCCCGGAGAGACGATCATGGGTGAAGCCAGCATCTTATCGCCGGCAAGGCCGGTGAGGCGGATCCGTTCCATGACCGAGTAGGTATATTCAATGCCGTAACCGACGGCACTCGTGACCGGATCAATCACAATCCTCTCGGGGGGAATATTCATATTGGCAAGCAGGATATTCAATTGCTTGGCAATATTCACATCGATTGGACTCTGTGACGCGATCGTATGGCCATAGGCCAGGGCAGCTCCGGCGATGGTCCGGTAGTTCTCCTGTTCGACCCAGCTCAAAAGGAGATTCTCGCCTGCACACCCACGTGCAATTTCCTTCATCACCTCGTTGATCTTGTCAAAATGGCTGTGGCCGGTGATGATCAACGGGACATCGACTGCTGCAAGGACCGACTTTACCAGTGCCAGTGCCTCTTCTGGGGTACTGTTCCCTTTCTCGGGATGCGTCCTCTCAAGCCTTACGCTGATGAGGTCTGCGCCGTATTTATCCACACACACCTTGGCCATTTCTGCTGGGTTGTTAAGGAGATCACCCCATACCGAGCGCAGAGCCTCAGGATACTTCGGGCTGACCCTGTCAAAGACCTCGAGCGCCACCAGAGGCCGGTTTTTCATGGTGCCTTCGAAGTGAAGGAAGGGCATGGCAGTATCTCCGCCAATGGTAAAGGTGCGTCCCCGTGTTCCTCCTTCAGCTTTTGTGGCGCCGAGGACTACTTCATAGACACCCTGCTCGCAGGTCTCTTTCCTGATGGGAAAAGACTTTATGGATGCTATACGCTCCCTCGCAGTGGGCCTGGTTGCCTTCCTTGCCCGCTTATCATCCATGGGCTTATTGAGATTTACCGATGCAGTTACATGGTCTTGCAACCTCGTTTCCGGGAACCGATTGCTCAAGACATTCATGATATCTCCCACGATATCCTGGGTGAAGGTCTGTTTGATTTCAGCCTTGATCTGTTCGATGAGCTCTGATTTTAATTGCGCAATCTGGTCTTTTGAATATGATGTATCAGGCTGCTGCGAAGGCGAGGCAGGCACTGGCTCCGCAACCATCTTTTCCTGAGCTGTTTCTCGGGGCGTACTTTCAACAGAAGCAGTATCATGCCTTGCAAAGTCTGCGATGTCACCCATCTCAATAGCAGGGTGCTGCACCCTCTCCAGGTGGGCCCTGATATCGTGCGGTTCTATGGCAATGGATTCATCCGGGATCTTCTCGAGCAGGTCCGGGGCACCCTGTTCTTCAAAGCGCCTATTCAGGTCTTCACCCAGCATCTTCTTCAAGCCCTTTGTCATCCAGATGAGGCGCCTATGGCCCCCTTCTGCAAAGAGGAATTTGCGCGAGGTGAGGAATACCTTTCCGCAGCCCATGAAGCCCGGGGTCTGCTGGCCTCCTCCGACACTTCCTGCCAAGGTGGAAAAGGTCATGCCCGCCGGGGTGTCACCGGTGTATTCGCGGTTTACGGCCATGATCCCATTACATTCAGGGACATAGGCACATATGACCTCGAAACATCCGCAGCTTGTCATGGGCCGGTCCATGATGGAGTAGGCGCATACGGAGGGAATTGTCTTGTGTGATGAGAGATAAACATAGTCATCCACGCCCTTCCACACGCCCTTGACCGGGTCTGTGCACTCGCCTTTTTTTACGGGCTGGTTGGGGCCCGTCTCATCGATCTCATAGGCCGCCCGTGCATCGAGCCAGTTGTACGCGCCGCACAGGCCGAGGCGTTCGGGCGTGACCACACAGACATGGTTGGGTGCAAAGGACTGGCACAGCAGGCATGAATAGAAGATATCCACATTCTCATCGGTCATGGATTCAAGGCGTCGGTTGCGTTCACTATAGGTGTTCCGTGCTATCTCAAGCCGTTTCTCGACCTCGTCTTTCTCGGTGATGAGGGTCACCTTTACCTTGTCGACAATGGCAGGATAATTGGACAGGAACTTTGCATGGATGATCTCTCCATAATGCCTGAGCCGCAGTCCCTTCTCAAACCCGCTCTTGGAGATGCGTGTCCAGACGATATCGCGCTGGCCCATGTGCCAGATGCCCTCGGCGCTGTTGATGAGATGGTGGATCTGCCGCTCCAAAATGGCCTCAAAATCGGTGGCCATCTTCCTGCCCGCCACCTCGACCCAGATGGCAAGCGGCAGCGCCGAACCCAGAGCGACCTGGTCCACATCGGGTCCGATGATTTCGATGGCGCCGTCGTCGATCTCATCCATGCCTGCCATGGTTACGAATTCGAAGGCCGGGGTGATATTGCCCCCGAACTCCACCTGCGTATCCTGCTTGCGGATGCGCTCTCCCTCGAACGCGGGTCCATAAGGAACCGGGATGGGGACTTTGGTTATCTTGACCTTGCAGCCCCTGACCTCAAGGGCCTTATCGACCATGCTCTCATATGGCACGGAAGAAACAACATGTTCATAGGTGCATATGCCCGTGGGCAGGATCTGCGGGATCGCGGTGTCGGCAATGACCGGGAAGCCGTAGTTCAAGGCGCCGGCTGCTGCTGCATACTTCTCGGCATCCACTTCGCCGAAGGCGAGCACAAAGGCGAAGATGCGATCCTTGTTGTATTTCAGGTTGGCATGGAAATCACCGGGCTTCACATTCCCGAAGGACAGGGCGGAGCGGTTGGCAAAGCCCAGGGCATAGATGAGGGCTGAGACATCCTTGCCGAACGGCACAAGCCTGGTCTCCCAGCCCATCTGGACCCCTTCCTCGGCGAGCTGCTCGGCAAACTGCTTGCCCTTTGTGGCGCCGGCCATGAACACATAGATATTCTTTTCCTGCAGTTCGCGGGCAATCTTGACTGCGATCTCGTTGGAAGGGGCTGCACCGGTGATCGCGGCAAATCCCGGGGCAGTACCGTCCACGAATTCGATGCCCCGCTCGCGCATGATGACGTCGCTGGCAGCGCCCAGCCATATGCCGTCTATTGGATTCGGGCCGATGAGATACTTGCACGCCTCGATGATCTCGCATGCAAATAATGTCGCCACGCCAGCATCCAGGGTATTGCCGAGATAGGGAAGCCAGACTTTTTCAGACGGCGGGGCGCTCAGAAGGCCTCTGGCCCGTGCGAGCACAAGACGCAGATCGGCCAGTGTTTCTGCCTTCTGACCCGTAAAAGAAAAGATTATTGGGAGATGATAGGCGGTCTCAGGAAAGGCGACTGCGCACTGAAGCCCCTTTAAATTGATGGCCTGGTCCAGCTTTACCTCGGCGCGCGCAACCCAATCAATAGCGCCTAAGATGGCGCTCGAGCAGATGAGCTTAGACACTAGAGCTCCCTCCTGTCCTTCATATCCATAAGCTTCCGCTCGGCCTTCTTGTTGATTCCCAGTTTTTCTCGTCTTTCATTGATGATCTGCAGAATATTAAGCGCTGCTTCATGAGGGTCTTCGTGGACATGGAACGATGCACCGAATACCTGCTTTGCCTCCTGGTTGAGGAAGTCGCTCACGTTCTTGGAGCCCGAGATATAGAAAGGATTACCCAGGATGACGTCGATACCAGAGGCAACGAAGTAGCAGCCGATGGCAATGGCCTTTTCACTCATCCACTCAGGCGCAACGCCAACCACCGGGACATCGGACAGATCGTCTCCAAGGCCGCCTTCTGCAACGATCTCGGTGGCTGCCTCTAACAGCCGGGAGTTATCCACACAGCTTCCCATATGCAGTACCGGCGGCATGCCCACGGCCTCGCAGACCTCCCTCAAACCCTCACCCGCGAACTCGAAGGCCGCTTCAGGGGTCAGGTTGCCCTCCTTGGCAGAGGCAATGGCCGCGCACCCTGTCTTCAGGACCAGGACGTTTTCCTTGAGCAGCTCTTTGGTGAGCGTGTTTATGTAGGAATCGAGCTTTGTCTTGGGGTTGTTGCACCCGACAATGCCCACCACGCCTTTAATGCGGCCCTGGATTATGGCATCGTTGAGCGGCCTGAAGGAGGCCCGGAATGTCCCTCCAAGCATGTATTTTATGCTCTCCACACTGAAACCGGCAATAAGCTGCTTGGAATGCCTGGGTATGGCAACCTTCTGGGGGTCCCTGTTCTTATAGTTGTCTATGGCGCGCTTCAGGAGATTCTTGGCTATCTCATAGGCATGTTCGGTGTTGAACTCTGTAGCCGTGGCACCGATGGTATGAGCTATATGGCTCGTGGAGACGATTTGTGTATGATATGCTTTCGCCACATCCGGCAGAGAAGGCATGCAGCACTGCACGTCGATGAGCATCATCTCCACCGCACCGGTGACAATGGCCAGTTCCTGCTGCAGGAAATTACCCGCGAGCGGGATGCCGTGGCGCATCAGGATCTCGTTGGCTGTGCAGCAGATGCCGGCGAGCGTTATGCCTTCAGCCCCAGAGAGCTTCGCGTATGCCTTTATCTCCGGGTCAACGGATGCTGCAGCGAGCATCTCTGAAAGTGCAGGCTCATGGCCGTGAACCAGGACATTCACCGTATGCTCTCCCAAGATGCCCAGGTTTGCACTGCTGCGGACAGGCGTCGGTGTGCCGAAAAGGACATCGGACACCATGGAGGCGATGCGGGAGCCACCCCAGCCATCTGCCAAGGCCAGGCGGAAGGCATGCATGAGGATGCTCCGGTAATCGTGATCCACACCCATGTGCGTACGGTGCATGGCCTCAACAACCATACGATCTATCCCTTGCGGCTCCACATCCCTTTTTTGCCAGAGCCCCTGGCGATTCAGGGGGGAGAGCTTGAGGGTCTTGAGTTTGTCTTCCTGGGAGGTGTATTCGTTGATCATGAGTTCTGCAAGCCTTGCTGCCAGCTCAGGGATAGAAAGCCCCTGGTCATTAAGTCCGTAAAGCTTTGCGATATTTTTTAAGGCTGCTTCATCCTTGATGGTGTAGCCTCCGCCCATCCCCAAAGCGATCTTTTTCAGGAGCAAAACGAGGTGCCTGCCATGGTCCGAGTGGGCCGCAGCACCTCCTGCCACCTCGCGCAGGAAATTGCGGGCTGCGATGGTGTCAGCATCGGCGCCACATATACCAAGGGGTGCCTTTGCAGTTATCCTGCACGGTCCCATATGGCATATCCGGCAGCACAGGCCCTTGATGCCGTAGGTGCACTGGTTCTTCTGCTGATCCATGCGGAAAAAACTCAAGCCGATGCATTCCAGCTCGGCCTTTCGTATGGTCTCAATTGATGCCGGATCGCAGGCCCTTTCTTCAGCCGTTTTTCTGGTGCTATCCATGGACCTTCTCCCCTGCAAAGGATAACTGTTCGATAAAGCCGGAAATCGCGGCCATTACCGGATTGGATGCAGTCAGAGTCTGCATGCTCCTACCTGTCTCACCTGCAACCGCCAGCTCAGTGTCGAACGGCAGCACGAGCCGATAATCAGCACCGATTTCTTTCATCAAGGCAGTTGCACCCTCCGGAAAAGCCCCGTCTCTTGCGAGGTTTACCACAACAGCGAGGCGCTCGTATATAATGCCCATCTCCAGGGCAAGATCATAGAGTCTCTTTATAGTCTGGATCCCCCGCTTTGAAGGGTCACCTACAATGATCATAAGGTCGATCTTCTGATAGAGACGCCGGGAAAGGTTTTCAAGCCCGGCCTCATTATCGATGACGATAAAGGGGTAATGCGCGGACAACTCCTTGATGACATCGCTGAAGAGGTTGTTGGCATAGCAGTAACATCCGGGGCCTTCGGGCCTGCCCATGGCGATGAGGTCAAAGTCGTCCGCTTCCACCAGGCTCTCGGCGATCTTTACTTCAACCAGTTCCCGCTTGGATATGCCGTTTGATTGACCGGTGCTTGATTCCCGGCTCTCTTCCCGGATCTGACCGACGGTCTTTTTTACTTCTACACCGAGCGCCTGATCGAGGCATGCATTGGGGTCGGCGTCCACGGCGAGTACCGGGCTATGGCCCTTATTGATGAGGCAGGTGATGATCGCGGCTGCGATGGTGGTCTTGCCTGTTCCGCCCTTGCCGGTGATTGCTATGGTGTACCTGTTTGTCAAGGCGGTGTATACCTTTAGAGCTTTAGTATGTTGCGGGCATGCAGGGAAAGATCTTTCAGCATGCCAAAAACCATTTCACTATCGGTCACGGAGAGTGAACCGGTGCCGCAGGAAGGGGTAATGAGGGATTGATCCAGCACCTGGTGCTTTTCAATATGCGCTTTTGTACAGAGGTTATCGATAGTGTGAGTGAAGCGGTTCATCAGTGAATCCACATCCTGCTCACGAATGGCAGGTGAGGTCGGGACGATTCCCCAGGCAATCAGGCCTCCATGAGCGATGAATTTGCCAAGTGCGTCGGGATACAAGGCAATTGATTCCCCGTATCCGAATGCATCGAAATTGATCAAATCGACACCTGCATCGATGAGTATGGTCCAATCGGTGTTCCCGCAGCAGTGCACACCGGCAATGGCGTTCTCGGCACGGATGGATTGAACCAACTCCCCTATGAGAGCAACCACTTCATCGCGTTTTACCGAGATGTAGGTGGAGGAACCGAAGGCAGACAGGATGGGTTCATCGATGAAGCAGATGACATTATCCGCATAGGAACGGAACTTCTGGATCTGCCAGCAGCATTTCATGGCCAGGGCCTTGACAATGACATCGCGGAATTCTTCGTTATAAAAAATCGCCCGCTTGTTTTCATCCACCACGGTCAATGCAAAGGAGCAGGGACCGGTGTTCTGGACCTTGATAAAGGGGTAGCACTTTCCTCTGGACTTCAGGAGTTCTTCAAATCCGTACAGGCCCTTTGCGAAATCAGGGCCGATTGCCATGGCCGAGCAGTCCCGGTTCCCCTCGTCCGGATCGAGGGCGGCCATATAAGATTCATAGAAGGCAGCAAATTCTTCAGAGTAGTCTCCCTCTGTGTCAAAGTATAAACGGCCCTTTTCGCGGTCAATAACCGCTCTGGGCATGCCTTCGGAAAACTGTATCTCCATCTGCTCATTGAGTGAGCGCTTGGGCAGCTGGGGCCAGAGAGGAGCGTCCGGCAACGTATTGAAGACGATATCCAGGGCCTTTCCCGGATCGCTGTGGGGAAAGCTTCCAATGGCTGTTGCCATGCATTTTGTCTTGATCGCCATGTCTTTATATATGTCATTCCCGTCCCCGCCTTCGCTGGGATAAACTGCAGCGGGAATCCAGTATTTTCTGCTCCTTATGGTCTTCTTTAGAAGTCTATTTTCTACAGTAATTTCTGGACAATATCAGCAAAGAGACCTAGCAGATTATCATCGAGATTGTCAATTGCCGACTTCCCGTCGCGATCGTTACCGAGAATGGCTTCCGAATAAGGTATAAAGCCGATTATTTCATTTGCATCCAATTCACGTCTGATCAGATCTTCATCGGAGAGGGACTTGATCTTATTGGCAATGACCTTGATATTCCTGATGCCGATATCGGATGCCATGACAGCGATACGTTTATACGATTCAATGGAACGCACGCCGGGCTCGACAACCACGATGAAGGAAGTGACGCCTCTTGCCGTAGCACGGCCGAGATGCTCGATGCCCGGCTCCATGTCCATAAAAAGAATCTCGCCCCGGTGCAGGACCAGATCCTGTACAAGGGCCTGCAGGAGCACATTCTCCGGGCAGGCGCACCCGGAACCGCCCGATTGTATGGCCCCCAGCACGACAAGATCAATGCCCCGGTGATGATAGGCATAGGTATCGGCGATGTCTGCAACCTCGGGGTTGAGCTTGAAGATCTGCCCATATTGCTGGACCTTGGCCCCGGTCCGCTCTTCGATGAGCCTCTTATGCCTGGCAATCGTGACGATGTGCTCTTGTGATTCAATCGATACACCCAGCGCTGAAGCCAGGTTTGCGTCAGGATCTGCATCTATGGCCAGGACCTTATTCCCATTTTGTGCGGTTAAGAGTGCCAGAGCAGCGGTTATGGTGGATTTCCCGACCCCGCCTTTACCCGTTACGGCAATCTTTTGTGCACGCCGGTTTTCCATGAACTTTTGAGATCTACGACATAATACCCTTTATCGTCAATATCGATGGTATTCCCGGTCAGAATCATCTTAAGGTAATGGCCTTTTCAGGGCATATTTCCTGGCAGCAGAAACAGGAGATACACGAATGGACGTTTACCCGCGGGATGTTCTTATCCATAGACAATGCCGATACGGGGCACTGGTCCACGCAGGTGCCGCACCCTGTGCACAGTTCGGGATCAGCCTGCGGCCGCATGATCATTCGCGTGTGGATCATTGCCTGCATCGCTTCATTATGAAGAATCACTTCTCCGCCAAAGGAGGGGAGCTTGAAATCGTTTAGTCGAGACAACTCACCGATCACTTCTATCGTACCGAGCTCGTAGTCTCCGATACCCACCTCTTGAGCCTTCCGTAAGAATCGCAGCCTGCTTGGTTCGCATCCCATCATTGTTGCTATGATGGCATCGAGGGCTACGGCATTATCAGAGGCCAGGATCAGGCCGATGTCTCTCAGATCGGGGGAAGCAGGGCCATTGCCTTCCATACCGACTACGGCATCAACAATGAACAGATCCGGGACCCTTAAGCGGAATACGTCGAGGAGCATTTCATGGAACCGTTCGGCATTACCTGCTGCCTTATGCAGCATAGCCTTCTGGGCACCCGGTAAGAAGCCATAGCTGTTTTTGATGCATCCTGTCATGACGGTTAACCCATGGGTCTTGAATTTCGGCAGGCTGATGATGATATCGGCATCCAGCACAGCCTGAGATATGCTTACTATGGGGGCGAATGCGGGATTGAACGCAACCTTCTTTGAATCGTTCCCGATGTTGCGATAATAGCCCTTGGCAGCTTCCATGAGTCCTGTCTTTTGAAAACTTTCCTCGTTTGCCCCATAATTGAACAGGCCCGGATTGTCACCCACAACGATTGATCCGGGCCGCATGGTCTCTACCTTTTCCACTACGGCACGAAGCACCGCAGGGTTGGTGGCGATACCTTCTTGCGGCAATGATGCCCGAAGCACATTGGGTTTTATCATAACCTTCTTCCCGTGTAACCCTAAGGGGAAGAGCTCAAAAGACCTGTCTACAGCCCGGCGTACATTTTCATACGTTGCAGGATGGATCATTACTTTTGCCATGGTTTAATCCCTCTCGGTATGATTTTTTTTAGCCACCCCCCCCGGTGAATAGACGTAAAAAGACCTTGGGTATCGGTGTTTCAAAACGCAGTTCTTTGCCGGTGATCGGATGCCGGAATGCAAGGACCCGGGCATGAAGGCCGAGACGTTTCATCGGGTCTTTCGCAGCCCCGTATTTCTTGTCACCCATTATGCTGTGGCCGAGGTCTTTCATATGGATACGGATCTGGTTCTTACGTCCTGTTTGAAGTTTCACCTCCAGCAGCGAACAGATATCATTTTTTTTGATCACCCGGTAATGGGTTACCGCTTTCTTGCCGTCACCGGGAGTGGGGCTGGAGTACACGACAAGGGCCTTGTTCTCCTTCAGCCATGAGGTTATGGTACCGTGCTCCTCTGGTATAAGCCCCTCCACAACCACCACATAGCTTCGTTCAATGACATCTTCATCCCAGGCATGTTGCAGCATCTGTTGTATTCTATCGTCCTTTGCGAACATCATTATGCCTGAGGCCTCTCGATCAAGACGATGAACCACGAAGATGCGGCCCTTGGGGCTTGTCTTCTTCAGTTGGTCACTCAATATCCTGAAAGCGGTCTGTTTATTTTCTTTGTCCGTAGCAATGGAAAGCAACCCGGGAGGCTTTTCAATTATTATTAAATAGGGGTCCTCATAGAGTATCTTCATCCCTTTGTGCGGGCTTTCCTGCAGCACTCTGGACCAGTTTATTACTACCTGCTGACCCGGCTTAAGAGGGTGATTGAACTGAGTCATTGATCTATAGTCCACAGATACCTGATGATGTGCCAGGAGAGACTTGATCGTCTTACGGCTTTTATCAGGCATCTGATTGAGCAGATAGTTCATAAGCTCGGCGGGCTCCACAACCGTAAAAAAGGTCTGCTTGACCTTTCCTCTGCTTGGCCTTAACCCATTCCGAGATCCGTCTCTCATGATTTCCCTTGTAACTTGTAAGAAGATCTTTCCTGTATTCTCTACCAGGACTGTTCTTTCTATGTAAGGAAAAAACGTCAAAATGGGACTTTATCATTCCCGTGTTTTTTTGTAATTCTGCCTATTCCATAACCACGAGCATGCGGCAGTCGGTGCAGTCAAAGGCAAGCCTGAAGCGGCGATGATTGTTTTCGATAAAGAGGGGCTCGGCAAGACGTGCAGGAGTTTTCTGCAGGAGACATGCCGACAGGCAGCGGCGCAGGCAGTGTTTGGTAGTCATGACGACGGTCCCTGGCTCAGGCGCCTGTACCTCGAAAGCAGGTTCGATGGCGGATACGCCATGCTTCCGGTAGAACTCGCGTGCGGCCTCATTGCTGATGTTATAGCTGTAGTCAAACTCTATCACAGGGTATCGGACCATGGAGTCCGGCATGGACTCTCGTGTGAGCCGCTCATAGGTTTGAGCACGGGTAGTTTCAAGCTTGGTGATGAGTTCGCGGCGCAGCCTGTTAAGTACGGATGTGCGGAGGAAATAGGGCTTAGTCTCCAACTTCAGGGATGCAAGGGAAAACATGCTGTAGCCCAGCGAGGAAAGTTGTTTTTTTATGGTATCCATAGCAGCTTGCGGTTTTTCGGCCGGTTCCTTGGCGATAGGGAGAGTGATGGATGCCTGTATGCCGTCTTCATCAGTGCCCTCAAGCTCAAAGCCATTCGGGGTCTGACGAAAAATGAGATGCAGGGCAAGCCTGCGCACAGCGCTCACACCCTCAAGCTGCTTGAAGAATTGATGGTCGTGGTTGCGGAAGATTATCATGCCGGGCCTGAGCCCATTTAACGACAGATGTACCTTGACACGTCTGCCGGTCACCCTGACCACCTGCAGGCCCTGGAGTTCTTTCTTCTCGTCAAAGAAGCACAAACCATCTCCCGGGTTAATGGTATCGGATCCTCCGGCCAGTTCGAACCAGTTCGGGCCGTATTGTGTGACCGTTCCGATTTCTTCACCAATGGACTTGGGTGTATCAGGCGACCATATGTTGTGGGTATCACCATCGAGAAGATAGTCGGTGGCGCCACGATGAAATGTTTTACAGGGGTTAGGGGTGAAGAAAATCTCGGTACGGCCGCTGGAGGCTCGTTGTAGATCGGTCCGGGTATTAAGAATCGTATCGATCCGGGTGCGGTAAAAGGCAGTGACGTTCTTGACATAGGCGATGTCTTTAAGCCGGCCTTCGATCTTAAAGGCGGTGATGCCCGAGGCGATCAGATCGGACAGATAATCACTGCGATCCATATCCTTGAGACTCAGGAGATGGCGGTTATGTTCAAGCACCCGCCCTTGAGCGTCAATAAGGGTCCAGGGAAGCCGGCAGGGCTGGCCGCATGCGCCTCTGTTGGCGCTACGACCGCCGAGGGCGGCGCTCAAGTAGCAGCGGCCGCTGTAACTCACACACAGTGACCCATGTACAAAGGACTCCAGCTCGATCCCTGTATTGCGGCGGATCTCGCTGATCTGCTTCAAAGAGAGCTCTCGCGCCAGGATGACACGATGGAATCCGACCTGCTCAAGAAAACGTATGTGTGAGGCATCCGCATTGTGCATCTGTGTGCTGGCTATAAGCGGCAGGGATGGCAGATCGAGCTCAAGCAGGCCCATGTCCTGGATAATCAGCGCATCCACCCCGGCCTCCCAGGCCTGTCGGGCGAGTGTCCGGGCGGCTTCCAGTTCATTGTCGAAGAGGATGGTATTAAGCGTTAGGTATACTTTGGCCCTGTAGAGATGGGCATATCGGGAAAGCCTTTCGAGGTCTCTCATGGGATTGTCGGCTGCAGCCCGGGCGCCGAAGGATGGGCCACCCATGTATACCGCGTCAGCACCGTGATCTATGGCGGTTCTGCCACATTCAAGGTCTTTGGCCGGCGCAAGGAGTTCTATGGGTGTCATGTCAAGTCATCTAGTATAAGCCGATATTGCCTGACAATACCTAATCCTGGTGCAGGACCAAGAAAAGGTTATAAATATCATCAGGGAGTTGTTTTTTAAATTTCATCCAATCCTTTTTTTGCAAGAACCTTGCAAATAATTGCAGGGAGATTTATTGATTAAATGTGAATAAAAGGCAAACAAGGGTACTTATCGTGGTCGTTATCATTATACTCATGATGATACTGTTCCCACCGTTTCATGTCGTGTATGCCCCGGGAATTGTTATATATGAAGGTTATCATTTCCTGTATAGCCCGCCTAGCTTTCAAAACAGGATCGTTGCATCAGTAGATATAACATCACTATTTGTGCAGCTATTAGCCGTGATCATCCTTGCATCGATGCATATGTATATTGTCCGTGACAAGCATTAGCAGTGATTAAATGTGCAACGGTCCTTCACAGATCGTCTCTGAGAGCTTACGCCTGTTATTGGGTGATTCGCGTTCCCGGAGACCCTCGGGCAGTTCTTCCTTGTTACCGGGTTTGCCTATTGCCGCCATCGCCTCAACATTGAACTCCTGGGGAATATTCAATATTCTCCGCGCCAGTTCATAATCGAATCCTTGCATCCCGTGCACGACGTAGCCTTTGAGCATACCCTGAAGTGCAAGGTTCTCCCATGCGGCACCGGTGTCATAGGAATGGGTGATTGACGGCTGGTTATTATGGTCGAAAGTTGTCTTGGAGATGAAAACCAGGAGCACTGCTGCGTTTCGAGCCCAGACTCGGTTGGACTCGGTGAGCAGGTTGAAAAAAAGCGGCCAGTATTCGGTGTTCCGTCTTGCATAAAGGATGCGCCACGGCTGGTTGTTGTTCGAAGATGGCGCCCATCGTGCAGCTTCAAATAACACCATGAGTTCCACATCAGGGATCTCCTCACCCGACAGAGCACGCGGCGACCAGCGGTCGAGGAAAAGTTTGTCAATAGGGTGGTCGGCCTGCCGTACGTTACTTCCTTTTATCATAGGCACGTCTTGTATCCTCCTTAATCGAGAACATACCTTGTCTGATAAGCACTCCGGCTTGGCTCATGATCGTGAAGGCCTTCCTTAAAAATGCATCAACAGTCTCCTTTCATGGCACTATCTGTTTATACCTCTGATTTAACATTTTTCTAAATTAAAATCTCCCATTTTTCTGGTCAGCTAACTGGGGAAAGTGAAGACCAGTGCTCAATAGGGGGCAAGTCTTGCTTTGAGAAATTCTAAAAAGTAATCAATAGGTGAATATGATGATATATGACATGAATACAGGCATTATCAAGGCATTCCTGAGAGAACTATGAACATTGAAAGGAGACGGACATGAACAAAATCCTTATAGTCGGTTTTTGCTGTGCTTTCATATCAATGTTAACGTCGGGCTCTGTGTCTTGGGCAGCAGTAAAGACAGAGGTTGTCCCTTACAAACATGGGGATGTGGAGCTTATCGGTTATCTGGCTTATGATGACTCTGTTAAGGGACCCAGGCCAGGGGTCCTGGTCGTCCATGAATGGTGGGGCCTCAACGGCTATATTAAGAAACGCGCTGAGCAGTTGGCCTCTGAAGGTTACATTGCATTTGCCGTGGATATGTATGGGAAAGGTTTCATGACCAAAGACCCGAATGAGGCGAGGGCCTTTGCAGGAAAATTCAGGGATGGCGACCGCAAGCTTTTACGCGGTCGGGTGAATGCAGGATTAAAGGTGTTAAGGGATCACCCCCTGACGGATAAACTGAGAATTGCCGCAATAGGTTACTGTTTCGGGGGCACAACAGTGCTGGAGCTCGCCAGAAGCGGGGCAGAGATAGCCGGTGTGGTAAGCTTTCATGGGGGGCTCGATACGCCTAACCCTGATGATGCCAAGAACATAAAGGCAAAGGTGCTCGTGCTCCATGGTGCGGATGACCCGAATGTACCTGTTCCTCAGGTCATTGCATTTCAGGAGGAGATGCGCAGAGCAAGAGTCGACTGGCAGATGATCAGTTATGGAGGGGCGGTTCACAGCTTTACAAACCCTGATTCAGGTTCAGACCCTTCTCGTGGTGCAGCTTATAATGCAAAGGCCGATAAGCGATCCTGGGAGCACATGAAGGTCTTTTTTACCGAGATATTTAAATAACAAGTCGGAAAAGAGAAAGTAATTCAATTAAACTCGATGAGATACCGGTATATCACCCAGAAGTGTGCGCTGCTTCCGAGCATGACAAAGATGTGGAAAATCTCATGGTATCCGAAGAACGGGGGTGTATCATCCGATTTTTCCAAGGCATAGAAGATTGCACCTGTGGTGTACGAAATGCCGCCTGCAACAAGCCAGAAGATAGCCCAGGGCTGAAGCGTTCTGAGGATGTGGCCTGTACTGACAAGAGAGAAGAAGCCTGCAAAAAAATATATTGAAAGGCAGATCTTTTTGGGCACTTTGATCCAGTATAACTTGAAAACCGTACCGAGGGCGGCTATCACCCAGATGCACACGAATACGCTCCACCCGAAAGGACCCCTGAAGGGTATGAGGCAAAACGGGGTGTAGGTGGCTGCTATGAAGACAAATATCATAATGTGGTCGAGTTTCCTGAGTTGCAGGATATTTTTCGTAGAAAGAGGGAGCCAGTGGAACAATGTACTGACCGCATAGAGAAGGACCATGGATGTGCCGAAGATCGAATATGTTACCAGGTGCCATGGTCTGAAAGGTTCCGTAGTCTTCAAGACAAGAACGACAAGCCCAACAGCTGCGAGGAGTGCACCAAAGCAGTGTGTGAAGCCGCTCATGGGTTCTCTGAGTCTCATTTTAGCTTGTAAACGAAGAATCCGGTTTTTTATCAAAGATGTTAAATCTTGGAGGCGGGTGTTTATCCCGGCATCGGGTGACTTCGGGGGAAGGGCGACAGGACCGGGATGTGGGAGAACGGCTTCAGATGCCGAAGGGATGTTTCGGGATAATGTATCTTTTCGTGATGCAGTCATACCACTCTCCCAATTCAAACAATAAATAATAATTATATTATTACCTATTCACCCTGCGTGCCATAAATGGTAAACAAAAGAATCAGTTCAATACGCCAAATTTATTGGTGAAATGAATTATCGATCAATACAGCAGAGAATTACTAAAAATAAAGAGGGAAATTTATTACACATTAACGGTAAATATATCCATATTATATTTATACAAATTCATTACGGTTTAGCTCTATTGACCTTTACCCTGCCTATAGGTAATAACCCTGATACATTTCATCCGGAGGATAAGCCTGTGAACAATAATAAAATACAAAAGGGGTTTTCACCGATGATCAGAAGAAAGTTTGTTTTTTCCCTGATGACTTTTGTCATGCTGATTGTTCTTTCCTGTGCGCCAAAAGAGATTCCCAAACAGATCACTCCACCTCCGAAGCCGGCCAAGATCGCCGTAGTCCTTGGTGCCGGCGCATCGAAGGGCTTTGCCCATGTCGGGGTATTAAAGGTGCTTGAGATGTATAAAATTCCCATCCACATGGTGGTGGGCACGAGTGCAGGCAGCCTGGTAGGCAGCCTGTACGCATCAGGAATAAATGCATATGACCTCCAGGATCTGGCCATGAAGATCGAGAAGAGTGATGTTATCGATTATAGAATCATTCCGGATAATGGTTTTATCAAGGGAGAAAAGCTTGAGGATTTCATAAACAAGACCGTAAAGAATGTCCCCATAGAAAAGCTGAAGATCCGTTATTATGCCGTGGCAACCAACGTGGCCACAGGGGAAGAGGTGGTCTTTACCGCGGGTAATACAGGAAAGGCGGTTCATGCAAGCTGCTCCGTACCAGGAGTATTTCAGCCGGTGAAGATCGGCGCAAACACATATGTGGATGGAGGCGTTGTCAGCCCGGTGGCAGTGGATGTGGCCAGACGCTATGGAGCAGATGTGGTCATTGCCGTGGACATCTCCGGCGGTATTGCCGGGGAGGTGCCGCAGGGTACTCTGGACACGATGCTCAAGTCGGTCGACATCATGTACGCAAAGATCAGCGAATATCAGTTGAAAAAAGCGGATGTCGTAATCCGCCCTGATGTGAAGAATATCGGATCGACAGAAATGGAAAAGAGGCACAAGGCCATTCTCGAAGGCGAGAAGGCAGCTGCAGCGGCAATGCCTGCCATTCAGCAGATCATAGCCAAACTCAAACAGGAAGGGAGGTTGTAATCATCCGTTGCTGGATGGATGGGCTTAAGCGTTACGCACCATCACATGTGTATCTTTCATCCTTACCGGAATGTCGCCCGGAAGCGGATCATGGCACCGATGAAGAGCACGGTCCCGATTGCAGCCATGGCTGCAAGTTGTGGCCAGACCACGCTGATTCCCGCATCTCTGAACAGGACCCGCCCACAGAATTCAACATAGTGAGTTGTCGGTGCGAATTGCATGACGATCTGGAGGAACCTGGGCATGGACTCCATAGGTGTTGTCCCGCCTGATAGCATAGAGATAGGCACAATGATGGGCATGCTCAGGAGACCTGCCTGGGGCTGATTCTTGGCGATCGTGGCAAGGAATACACCCAACTCGGTTGTTGCATAGAGAAAAACAATCGTCCCAAGAAAGAAGAGGAGGGTCGAGCCATGGATGGGAGCACCGACTACCCATTTCACAGCAAAGAAGAGTGAAAACATGGCCCCCACCACCACGATGAAGCTATTGGCCCAGACCTTGGCTATGGTAATTTCTACCGGGACAAGGGGCATGACGAGCAAATGTTCCACCGTGCCGCGTTCCTTTTCCTTTATGAGGGCCGCAGCAGGCAGGACTATGGACAAGAGTGTTATCATGTGAGTGAGGAATACGACGCTCATGAACCAGGAGCTTTCACGATTCTGGTTGTACAGCACGCGGGTGGTCAGCTGAAAGGGCAGGCCGGGGATCTTCTGGGACCTCAGCGATCTCAGCATGAAAGTGTTTATTTCGTCGTTTATGATCCTTGTCAGGTATGATGTGCCGAGCTTGGCGTGGCCGATTGCTGTGGCGTCGACATCTATGCTGACCTCGGGAGACTTCCCGGCAAGCACATTCTTCTGGAATCCCGACGGGATGTGGATGACGAAGATATATTCACCCCTGTCCATGACACGGTTGATCTCATCAAACGTGATGGCCTGGGGCTTTTTGAAAAATGGTTTCTGAATGGCATCGATGATTCGAAACGAGAGGGGGGACTGATCTTCATCCACGTATGCTACCGAGGAGTTACGTACCTGAAGGCCTGTACCCTTAGAGGGGACAATGACCATGACCGTGAAGGAATAGATGACCAGGACCACCAATACATAATCATAGCGGAAGCTGATGAGTTCCTTCAACCCGAGCCGGTAGATGTGCCAGAGTTTTCTTAGCATGCTATTTGTCCTGTTTTTTCAGTAAGAAGACCGTCATGGTCTGTATGGTAGTGTAGATTATGACAAGGAAGACAAAATTCCATACAAGCTCCGGAAACCCTATGCCCTTGGTGAAGGTACCGACACTGATGTTCAGGAAATAGCGGGCAGGGAAGACCCATGACATGAACTTGGCGCCCCCGATAAGTGTTGATGCCGGTGTGGTAAGGCCTGAGAAATCGAAAGAGGGTACAAGGGTGATGACAAAGGCGGCCACAAGGGAGGCGATCTGGGTCTGGGTAAAGGTGGATATCAGCAGCCCGATGCCGGTACTCGTAATGATATAGAGCATCGCCCCCACAACGAGGGCCGGTCCGCTGCCCTTGAAGGGAATGTCGAAGATGAACCTGACCACACCGAGAAGGATCAGGAAGGTGATGGCGGTTATGACGATATAAGGGATCTGTTTGCCCCAGAGAAACTCCAGCCTGGTCATGGGGCTGGAATAGAAGTTTGTGATGGAGCCAAGCTCTTTTTCCCTCACCACACCTATTGCAGTGAGCATGGAGGGTACAAGCATCAGTACTACGGCCAGCAGTCCAGGAACAATGGAAAAGCGGCTCAGCACCAGAGGGTTATACCAGTAGCGGGGTTGGACCTGAGCGGTTGAATGTCCGGTTGAATGTCCTACGGATGCAGGAGACAGGGTTGCTAGATCCATAAGATAAGATAAGTGAACTGCATCTACATAGTTTTTCGTCGTTTCAGCCCTGAAAGGCATGGTACCGTCTATCCAGACAGCCACGGAAGGGCTTTCGCCACGATTTATATCTTTTTCGAAGCCGGGCGGGATCTCGATGACCATCTTGAAATCACCATTCTTAAAACCCTTCTCGATCTCTGATGGTGAGTGTATGAGCGGTTTTTCGTCAAAGTAGCGGGAGCCGGAAAAGTATTCCAGATAGTCACGGCTCCACAATTTCTGATCATAATCAAGGATGCTGAAATTGATCTTTTCGATATCGGTTGAGATGCCGAATCCAAAGACAATCAGAAGGAATGGTGAGACAATGAAAGAAGTGATGAGCCTGACCGGGTCCCGGAAGAGCTCCACTGACTCCCTCCGTGCAAGGGCTGCCAGACGGTGTATGTCGAAGAAGCGTCTATGTTTGTAAACACGCTCAGGTTTAAGCATGAACGGTATGCTCTGTCTCTCATCATCCAGCTCTTTCTCTGTGCCGCTCTTGGCAATATCCTCTTTCATGTAGGCGATAAAAGCCTCTTCAAGGGTCTTGCAACCCCGCATTGAGATGAGCTCATCAGGCGATTCGCAGGCAAGGACGCGCCCCATGCTCATGAGGGCGACCCTATCACAGCGATTAGCTTCATTCATGTAATGGGTGGTCACGAAGATGGTAACGCCACGTTCCCTGGAGAGCTTTATGAGGAGCTCCCAGAAGTGGTCCCTGGCCACAGGATCGACACCGGAGGTCGGCTCGTCAAGGATCAATATCTCAGGCTCATGAATGGCGGCTACAGCGAGGGAAAGGCGCTGGCGGATACCCAACGGCAGACGCTCGGTCTGATCGTCCATGACATCGGTAAGGCCGAAAGTCACGGCCATTTCTTTGACCCGGGACGGAACGGCCTTAGCGGGCAGGTCAAAGAGGTGGGCGTGCATCTCAAGGTTCTGCCGCACCGTCAGCTCGCCGTAGAGCGAGAATGTCTGTGACATGTACCCAATACGCTTTTTGAGCTCTATGCTCCCGGTCTCGACGGAGCTGCCGAAGATATAGGCCTCTCCATGTGTTGGATGCAGAAGACCGGTCAGCATCTTCATGGTCGTGGTCTTGCCGCAACCGTTCGAACCGACGAAACCGAAGATCTCTCCCTTGGGTATGGTGAAAGAGACATCGTCGACTGCAGTAAAGTCCCCGAATCGCTTGGTGAGATTGTGGGCCTCAATAGCAGAACCATCATCCGATGTTTTTCTTGGAGGGGTCGTAAAGGTATGGTGGCCATAGCGCATTTCTTCAGGCAACAGGGCAATGTAGGTATCCTCGATAGTCGATCTTCCTGTTTTCGCCATCAACTCCTGCGGTGTACCGGAGGCAAGGACCCGGCCGCCTTCCATCATGATCAGCCAGTCCAGATGCTCGGCTTCTTCCATGTATGCCGTTGCAATGAGGATGCTCATCCCCGCATGATGGACGCCCATATCTTTCACCAGATCCCAGAACTGGCGTCTTGATAAAGGATCCACTCCTGTAGTCGGTTCATCCATGATGAGAACTTCAGGGTCGTGGATAAGGGCGCAACATAGTCCCAATTTCTGCTTCATGCCGCCTGAGAGCTGGCCTGCCGGACGATCGGCAAAGGGGGCAAGATTGGTGGCAGTAAGGAGCCGATCGATACGCTCTTTTCTTTCCATGTGGGAGAACCCGAAGAGGCGGCCGAAGAAATCAATATTTTCATAGACCGAAAGTGTTGCATAGAGATTCTGCCCCAGGCCCTGAGGTATGTAAGCTATTTCAGAGCAGACATTGTGGCGGTGGATACCGGAACGCATATTACCGCCCAGGACATGAACATCTCCGGTCTGGATCTTTTTCTGTCCGGCAATAAGACCCAGCAGTGTGGATTTGCCCACGCCATCGGGCCCGATAAAGCCCACCTGGCAACCGGCAGGTATGTCGAGATTGATGGAATCAAGGGCTGTCTTTTTACCATAGAGATGGTGAAGACCCTCAATGAGTGCAATAGTGTTGTTTTTCTCCATGGGGCTTCTCATTTAGAAGAGAGATCAGGCCATTTTGCAGACGGATTCAACCGGATGAACACAACACCAGGCATGCCCGGTTTCAGCCGGGGATCGTTATAGTCGATGATGCTTGCCGTCACCCGAAAAACGAGCTTCTGTCGCTCCTCCGTGGCCTCAACCTCCTTGGGTGTGAACTGCGCCTTTTCCGAGACATAGGAAATCTTTGCAAAAAACGGCTTATCCGGTATGGCATCAAGAATAACCTTAGAATCCGCACCCATGGGAATTTCCCCGGCAACCCGCTCCGACAGGTATACGTTCATGTAGATATCGGTAGGATCAACGATTGTCAGGACCTTTCCACCATTGGGCAGTACTTCACCCGGTTCTGCGAGGCGGGTCAGGACCGGCCCCTTGATAGGGCTCTTCAGTATGCAGTCGTTGATATCAGCCTTGATCCTTTCCGTCTGAGCTAATGCTGCAGCTATGGCGGCATCGGCTTCGGCCACGGAAGATTGCGATGCGGCATACTCGGCATCGAGTGCCTGTTTGGCAGTCTGATCCCGGTCATACTGCTGCTGTGTCGCGATGCTTTGTGCAAAGAGATTTTTACTCCGCTTCAACTCCTTTGTGGCAAGATCGGCCTTGAGACGTATTTCCTCAACCTTTGATAATGTTGTCAGGCGGACCTGTTTTACCCGCATGAGCTCTGCTTCAGCCTGTCTGAGTTGAGCCTCTAAGGTTGTTGTATCCATCTTGGCTACAATCTGGTTCTTGTCCACAAAATCGCCCTCTCTCACGAGGACCTCCGACAAGCGGCCTGACAATTTTGTTGCTATATCGACCTCGGTGGCTTCAAGACGGCCGTTAGCCTTCACAAAACCTTGCGGGACGGCATTTTTATCTTTGCTGAAAAAGAGTTGGAAGCACAGAAACCCAACCAGAATAACAAAAGCGCCTATTGTGATAATCCGTTTGATTACTTTTCTCTTGTTGGCCATACTCCCCCTTTTTGGAAATCACCATTTTCATCATCCGGCACGCCGCAAACATGTGCAGGAATGTACAACAGCCATCTATCTGTTACAGTTCTCTTTTTCTCAGACCGTTTATCAGACAATCCATGGAACACTGGAAAGCCTTTTCAAATTCAGCCCCGGTTAGACCCGAACGGAAATAATGTATAACGATACCTTCGATGAGATCAAAAATAAATTCCGGGGTCAGATCGTCCCTTATGAGCCCCATGTCCATTCCGTTTTGGATAAATTGAGAAATGGTTGTCGTAAGCTCCTTCTGTGATGACTTGATCTTTTTTTCCATAGAAGGATATTCGAAGTAGATATTGGGTATCACATTGGCAACGCTGTTCTTGGTAAGATCGACAACTTTTTCTATGATACGGTTTACCGCAGTTTCGTAATCCTTTTCTTCATGAATGATCCGGTCAATATGGAGGAGGTCTTGGCGCATCTTTGAAATAATGACCTGCTCCAATAACTGTTCTTTTGAACCTATGATTTTATAGAGTGTATTTTTTGCAAGGCCGGTCTCTTGGGCAAGCAAATCCATGTTCCATCCTTTCAGACCGTACCTTCTTAAAAAATCACGGGTAGTTAGAATGATCCTCTCTTTGATATCCGCATTACAAGACTTCATAACATCGCCTTATACCATATGAACTAATTTAGTATAATTAAAACAAGATGCGCATTTCGTCAATGATATTTTAGTATGGCTCATTACCCTGACCAGGGGCCCAACAGAGGTCCGATGACCTGTCTGATGGTTGCCGTTTTGTTTTAGTCGGTTATATATCAAACTTAAGCGTATATCAGAGAAGTGAAGGATAAAGGAGATGTCGGATATCATACTGGTCTATCCGTATGTATACAAGCATGCACGCAATGCCATGCTCTTTCATCCTCTTGGCATTGCACAGCTAAGCGCGATTTTGAGGCATGATGGTATTGAAACCTCGGTTATAGATCTCACCTTCCGTAACATTGATGAAGCACTTGTTGAACTGGTCGAGGCACACCCAAAGGTGGTCGGCATCTATGTTATGCTCACCATGATCGGGAGTGCACTCGAACTTGCAAGGAAGATACGTTTATTAACCCCCCATGCCCTTATCGTTTGCGGGGGGCCGATGCCTACACTGAGACCCGAGCAATTCACCCGGGACTTTGATCTTGTTTTTCGGGGCGAGTCTGTTCTTTCATTTCCCCGATTCTTAAGAGATTACCTTGAGTCCGGAACCCTTTCAGACGTGCTCAGACATCATGACCGCTATCCCGGCATATATACAAAAGACCTTCAAACCGGCATGATACTCCAAACTCCTTCACAAGCTACTGATGAGGGAGTCCTTAATAAGTTACCCATCATTGACCGGCATGATTATGACCACAAGAGCTATCAGTCGTTCTGGCAAGAGAAAGTGGGCTTTTCCCCTGCCAGCATCATGACCACCTATGGCTGCCCTCATAATTGTGATTTCTGTGCAAAACCCATTTTCGGCAGGTACTTCCGGCGCAGGGGCATGGACAGTATCATGGATGAGATCCATGAGATCAGATCACTGGGGTATGATGGCCTCTGGATCGCCGATGACTGCTTCACCCTTGATCTCGATCATGTAAGGGCCTTCTGCAAGAGTTTGATCAAGGAGGATATCCGGATGAAGTGGTCCTGCCTATCGCGCACAGAACCTATCTCGCGAGATGATGTGAGGCTCATGAAGCGCTCCGGATGCTCCAAGGTCTTTTTCGGACTTGAATCGGGAAGCAATAAGGTGCTCAGACTCATGAACAAGAACACGACAACAAAGGCGGCAGAGCACATGATTAATCTTTTCTCCCGGAGCGGTATTGAAACGGCAGGATTTTTCATGGTGGGCTATCCCGGAGAGACCCATGAAACCATTGAGGCCACATTCGCCTGGGCTTTAAAACTGCCTTTAAATGAAATCTCTTTTACTACCCCGTTTCCCCTGCCCGGCACAAAACTTTTTGATAAAGTAGGCGGCCTTCAGGCAGATGCCGATTGGAGCTATGAGAATGAAAACCGTTTGATCTTCCGTTCAGAGTTTGATGAGGAATATCTCAATGGCCGCATCGAAGAGACCTATACAAAATTTGCAGACAGACAAGTATCCAAACACCGGTAAACACATCTCTCCGATGGAGCAGTTACCTCTGGGGATATCTGAGAGTTTTTCTCTTATCCATGATCCATCGGTGTGTTCGGGCAAGACGAGAGATATGGCCAAGGGCCTATTCCTCTGCTGTCGGGGGAGGCTGTGCGCGGGCGAATCGGCGGGGATGGGCCTGCCTATATGGAAAACCAGAAGCAGGACCTATTTCCCATCCCTGGTTAACTTATATACAATCGGAAGACATGCTATTGAGAAAGAATTCACGATGAACCTGATTCTTGCGTGGCATATTGCAGGGAAAAGGGCACCGGAGTGGGTAAGTGGGTTCATGGAATGCATTGTTAATTGGTACATGAAAATACCGGCCTTCCAACATCGCCTGCTCAAGTTACGCGATAGGGTTTTCTCATTGTTTGCCTTGAATAGTTTCCTTGTCCCGGGGGATGAGATGGGACATTGCCGGGTGATGTATGAGGCAACACCACAAGGATTTATCATAAAGGTTGATAATGGATCCCTTCAGGGGCAAGGCCGGCTCATCATGCTCAACGAGGTTGACGGGCAGGCGTTCGACCGTCTTAGGGTCGGGGATCTTGTATTGCAGGGCGATGAGATACCTGCCTGGAAGAAAGTATCTTTTTCTGCACGACTTGAGAGCCCTTTACTCGATGCAGGCCTCTCCCTTTTGCCTGGGATGAATACGGAATACTCATCCTATGCCCTTTTTTGCGGCAGAGAAGTAGCCCGTGGATTGGATTGGGCCGGCATTGCCGTCATGAATCAGCAGTCGAGATATACTTATCGGGTGATCGTTCATCCCTTAGCCGGGGCTTAAAAAATTGCGGCTGGTACGGTAATGGCTTTCAACATTGCCCTTCAGAGAAACAGGTGGTATTATTTTCTGTACTCATGCTTCTCATGGATATCCGACCCTGTTTTAAAGAGGAGTTTGGAATGGATAAACAGGAAGACCTGAAAGAAAAGAAAGACGCTGTGTACTACTTCAAGTGCGAAAAGTGTAAGAGTGAGATTTTCTGGTCGGACATCCGGCCTTCCGTGCAGAGGGCAGCCAGAGTTTTCAAGTGGGTCAGGGCCGGCTGCCCGAACGATGACTGCGATCACTACCTTACTCTGAGCGACCCGGATAAGGTCTATGAAAGGCTCGAAGCCCAGAAGATCTATAACGAGATGATAGCAAAGGGCATCAAGGCATATTGGGTGTAAAGATCCAAATCGCTCGCTGTTATGTTAAAGGACATCCTCTATGAGAAGACCGAACAGAGGCTCATCGAGAAGGAACTCGATCCGAGCACGTCCGTCAAGCTTGCCCAATGGTCCGGGGCCGATCATACGGGTGATTTCAGAAACGATTCAGAAACCCTCTATGTCAGCGGAAAGGGGGAGTATTATATCATCTATGAAGGGGGACTGAACGCCGCGTTTCACAGCCTTCCCGGGGTTGAATCGTGGTTCGGTGGCTCCTATGTCAGACCCGTCTCGGTCGAAGACGCCTATGCCTGGTGCGAGGAGACGCTCAATCATGATGCAATCAGGGACCACTTCCCGTTCTTCATGATCTCGCTGACGAAACAACAAAAATGATAAACCGGAGGATAGATCAGAACCCCAGCCTGAACAGAAGCGTGACCAGATCGCTGTCTATAGGGTGATTGTCAAAGAGGACATGGTACTTGAAGTCCATCCCGATCTTTATGCCCTGCTGTAATGGGAACTCCATGCCTGCACCCAGGTAGAGGCCGCCCTCGGAGTGGCTATTCCCCTCGTCGGGATCAAGAAAATATATCCCGAGCCCTACATCTCCGTAGAGATTCAGATTTCTGTTGACCGGGGCAGTCAGGCGGGGACCGAAAAGCAGCGATGTGACAGCGATATCGGAATCTCCTCTCCCGTCATGACTTGCCGTTGTCAGGCTTCCCTCAAGGCTTAATTGCCTGTCAAACCGGTAGCCGCCGTATACACCGAAGGCGAAGGCATTATCCAAGTTGTCTGAATTGTTTGTCAGGAACTCGGGGCCTAGCTGTAAGCCTGCATACCAGTTGTTGATGGCACCGTGAACAGGTGTCTGCAAAGCAAAGGAGAAAAGGATAAAGACGCCAAGTGCAATCGCATGTTTTCTCATAATAACCCTCCTATGAAAATATGTGGCTTTACATAGTCAACAAAGCTCTGAAGGTCAAGGGCTTCTGACGGATGAAGGGGACAATGATTATAGAACATCTGGAATGCATGACCGATCATGTTCAAAAAGATTTGCGTCAGGGGAATTGAATCATGGGCGTGGATAAAGGGGCGGGCCCTACAGGTCCCGCCCCTCTTTAGTTTGGCCTTTTTCAAGCGGAGTTAACCTGGAGTACCGCTGAATAGGCGGGGATTTTTATATTAAGGGGACTTCGTTGCTGGTTTTGATTTGCGACGAAGTCGTCTAAATTGA
>Ga0326728_10006089_pt1 | contig 33006 bp, 30 predicted proteins | sample MB3enrmetagenome_FD_207602 | JGI IMG/M metagenome (GOLD analysis project Ga0326728, IMG submission 207602) | Lab enriched peat soil microbial communities from McLean, Ithaca, NY, United States - MB31MN | ecosystem: Environmental > Terrestrial > Soil > Wetlands > Peat | place: USA: New York... | reverse complement strand
AACGGATACATTAACGTAGAGAGTGAAGAAGGGAAAGGGAGCACCTTTACCCTCTATTTTCCCGTAACGAGGGAAGACATCACTGCTGAAGCCGCTGCCATATCAATATCCGAATACATGGGGAAAGACGAATCCATTCTCGTTGTGGATGATGTCAAGGGACAGCGTGATCTGGCGGCCGGTATGCTCAGGAAGCTGAATTACAACGTCACAACTGTTTCCAGTGGCGAGGAGGCAATAGCGTACTTAAAGGAGCGCAAGATTGACCTCTTGGTTTTAGACATGATTATGGATCCCGGCATGGACGGACTGGACACCTACAGGAGTATCCTTGAGATCCATCCGAAACAGAAGGCGATTATCGTGAGCGGATTTTCGGAGTCGGACAGGGTGCATGCCGCCCAGGCAATGGGTGCGGGCGCCTATGTGAGAAAGCCCTATGTCATAGAGAAACTGGGAGTGGCCGTGAGGAAAGAGCTGGATAGAAAATAGATAGTGGCATATTCAACAGTACAAGATGTGACTTTGTAGGGGTAACAAAGTCCAGTTTTATTCGAATGTGATAAATATCCGCCTTAAGGATTACCGGATATAGGTGCCATGTAAGTGCATAGGCCGTGAATTTTGCTTTCAATAAATAACGGATAAAATCTTGGTCAAACATGATTTCTTCTCATATAATCCATGTCCCATCTTATTTTTTTCTTCCGATTTTCCACCTCACAACTATACATCTATCAAGGTTCTAAAGATGGAAAACCCTCTCTGATAAAAATGAAGGGGTGATGTATTGCGGTTAAGAATTTCTCTGATATATACGAATATGTTGTTCTTATATTATGTATTTGACTTGGTATCATTATGAAATTATAGAGATATTGGATTCTGGGCCGGTTTTGCTGAGAGTACCGCTCGGGGAGCCATAAAAAAAGAGGTCCAATCCCAAAGGATTGGACCTCTTTTGCTTTGGTGTTGTTTTAGTATCTTTAAACAGAAAGCCACAGAATCGGCTTCGGCATCACGTTCTTAGAAACGCCAGTTGACAATAACCATTCCTGGTGCCAATCCGCTGGGGAAGTCGGACCATTTATTATCGGAAATAATATTGATCACTCCGATTTGAACCCCCCCTGATGCCGTGTCGGCATAATTGAAAGCGCCCAACTGAAGGCCCGAAAGCTTGCCTGCGTAGTTCACGACACCCGTCTGAAGGCCTTTCATGTCCCCTTTCGTGACGTTGGCGATGCCGAGACCCCATCCTGAATAGTTCTCTTTCGCGTAATTGAACAGCGACCACTGCACACCACTATAGCTCTCTGCATAGTTGACAAGACCTAAGCTGAATCCGGTACTATCCTTCGAAGATCCATTGACGATTCCCAGGGCAAACGCATCCTGCGGGTTTTCACTCCATATGCCGAGCGTGAAGCCTTTAATCCTTGTCTCTTCGCTGAAAATGGCAATACCGGGAGTGAGACTGAGTTGTACCGCTTTCCAATCTTCAGCCATTGCCTGCCCAGTAGTAACCATGATCATTATGAGACAGAAAAGTACGAGCATCTTTTTCATCGCCAATCTCCTTTCACGAGATTTATTAAGGAGAAGTGTACACAGGGAAGTTGCGTGAGTCAATGAAAATGATCAAAAAGATAAGACAGGGCATGCTCCGGTTTTCGAAAGCCGGCATGTAAGTATTGAGTTAACAGAGGATATCATAAAGTTTGGTCATCGCTTCAAGGCTCTTCTCGATTCATATACAACTGTTGATACAAAGTTCTCGCAGTTGCATGTCCCTCGGAGCCACCCACAGTCAAGGGGTTAGCTAATGAACGGCTAGGCCCTTGTCAGTTTAAAATCTGTTCCCAATCATCTCCCCTCCCCTCTTTCTTTATCTTGAAGAATAAAAAAATCGTCGACTCATGTATGTTAAGTGATGTCAAAAAGCAAAACATTCCTTCCTTTTATCAATGAGAACTCCACGCAAGGTAAGATCAAAACCTTCAAATTGAAGTCGCCAGTTCTAATAATGGGATTAGTTCCTTGATAACGGATAGAAACATGCAAAAGTGGGACAGTTCATTTTCAGTTCATATAGAATACCGCTTTCTTCCTCTAAGCGAGCATAATGTGATTTCGAGCTAAATGCATCATTCAATGGTAATCCTCCACCACCACAACCATTATTCCATTGACACAAAAGAATGCTCTTTGTAAAATATAAAGAGCAAAAGAATGTTCTTATCGAAAAAGTCTTAAAGGAGAAGTATGCCATGAAACGTATCACGGTGATAGCTCTCATTATCGCAGGGGTGCTTATGATCGCCTGTAATGCCATCGCTGCATATAAAATCAAGGGTCAGAACGTCAAGTACACAGCGGGTGGCGTAACTTTGAAAGGGTATCTGGTCTATGACGAAATGATTCAAGCAAAACGGCCAGGCGTGCTTGTCGTCCACGAGTGGTGGGGACAGAACGCCTACGTCCGCAAACGAGCCCGCATGCTAGCGCGGGAGGGCTATACGGCTTTGGCACTTGATATGTACGGTGAAGGCCGAACCGCACGGCATCCCGATGACGCCGGCAAGTTTGCTTCCGAAGTTATGAAGAACTTTCCTGTTGCCAAGGAGCGGTTCCTGGCAGCTCTGGAGTTTCTGAAGAAGCAGCCGATGGTCGATCCTGACCGGATTGCAGCCATTGGCTATTGCTTCGGCGGAGGCGTTGTTCTAAACATGGCGCGCCAAGGTGTGGACCTAAAGGGAGTTGCAAGCTTCCATGGTAGCTTGGTGGTGGTAAAGCCCGAACAGCCAACTACTATTAAGGCCGGGGTGCGTGTTTACAACGGAGCCGACGACAAGTTTTCCAAACCCGATCAGATCGAGGCGCTCAAAAAAGAGATGGCCGACCAGAAGGTAAACTTCAAGTTCGTGAACTACCCCGGCGCGGTACACAGCTTCACGAACCCCGAAGCTACGGAGATCGGCAAGAAGTTCAAGATGCCTATTGCCTATAACGCCGAGGCGGACAAGGAGTCTTGGGCGGACCTGCAACTTTTCCTGAAGGAGATATTCGCGAAATAGCCGGTGCAGTTTTACTATGGTGGGGTGCTCTTGAAAAAGCAGCAATTGGATATTTTTTATTTATTCCTTCCTCTAATCAGTGAAACAATGCCCTTGAAAATAATGCTTGATTTCAATCCCGTAATCATTGTTTTTTAAAATCTTCATACCCGCATTCAATCATACGCTTACAGGGTCTGTCTGAATTACGGTGGAAACGATCTTTTCCAAAGCAATGACAACCTAAAAGGGCATCGATTTCTCAAAAGGACTGAGGTCCGACACACAGCTTTCTCCGTCATGGACGCCAAACTTCACATTTTATGATAAATATGTAATTGACATACAAGGGCGTTTTCCTTATACTTCCGCCGCAGAAGTAATGTCTTATCAAAGGGATGGTGCTTATGGGTAGGATAGCATTTGAAAAGCACAGAACATCTTTCTCGTGGTACTAATGGTTTAGGAATGACACACTTCATGGCTTATAAAATAATAACAGGCGGCGATTTATATCCAATAGAAATTTACAATGAGCGGTGAGGTCATCGGAGAAATGATGCAGAGAAGAGCGAAAGATATCGTAAAAGCGCTACAGGCTGAATATTACGCAGGAGCGATGCAGGCAAAGAAGGAAGGTAAACCGGTTGCCTGGGTGACATCTGTTGCACCCCGGGAATTTCTGGAAGCTATGGATATCGTCACTATCTACCCCGAGAATCATGCAGCAGCCATTGGGGCAAAAAAAGGCTCGATGGAACAAATGGCGGTTGCGGAGTCTCTCGGTTATTCCATGGATATCTGTTCTTACGCACGGGTGAATCTCGGTTATGTGGAAGCAGAGAAGCCCGCTCCTATCGAGGTACCGTATCCCGATTTTGTTGTTTGCTGCAACAACATCTGCAACACCGTCACAAAGTGGTACGAAGCACTGGCTCATCGGCTCAATATACCTATCATTATGTTTGACTTACCCTTCAGTCATGATGATGAACCCAGCGAGCATGCGCTCGATTTCATGGTGGGCGAGTTTAAGGAGGCAATTAAACAACTCGAACGGATCTGCGGGCGTAAGTTCGACTATGATCGGCTCCAGAAAGTCATGAATATATCCAATCGGACATCCGCCTTATGGCAGGAGTGTCAGCAAATGGGGAAGGCCATCCCTTCGCCCATCGATGGCATGGACATGTTTAACTACATGGCCCTCGCCGTTTGCATGCGCGGCAATGAAAAAGCGATGGAGTTCTTCGCATTGCTGCGCGATGAACTGGCGGAGAAAAAAAGTCGAGGAGAATCAGCGATCGGGGGAGAAAAGTACAGGATTCTGTGGGATGGTATTGCGATCTGGTTCAACTTGAAAAATATGGCCACTTGTCTGCGGTCCTACCAGGCCTGTATGGTGGCTTCAACGTATCCCGATATATGGGTCTTGGAATATGACGACCTGAGATCGATGGCTCATGCTTACACATCAGTTTTCCTGAATCGAAATCTGAATTATCGCGTGAACAACATGGCGAGAATGGTGAAGGAGTTTTCGATTGACGGGGTGATCATTCATTCCCCCAGAAGCTGCAAGCCCATGGATTTTGTTCACTATGCCCTGTCCGGAGAACTTAGGAAGATCACAGGCGTCCCTATAATTGTGGTGGATGGTGATCAGACAGATCCAAGGAACTTTTCAGAAGCACAGTTTCAGACCAGAGTACAGGCCCTTTTTGAGATGATTGAAGGTCGTAAGAGTGAAGCCACGATCACTTAGGAGTTTCTCAGAATGGTAAAAATCAACCAACTATTAGCGGAATTTGAATATGCAGCATTACACCCCGGGAAGATAGTTGCAAATTGGAAGAAAGATACGGGACGAAAAGCAATCGGGTGTTTGCCCATTCACATCCCGGAAGAGCTTGTCCATGCGGGTGCAATGCTACCTGTAGGATTATGGGGCGGCCAGACCATGATTTCGCGCGCGAATGAATATCTGCAGGCTTTTTGTTGTTCCGTCATGAAGGCCGTCATGGAGTTTGCACTAAACGGCGTCTATCAGGATCTGGATGCCGTAGTTGCTCCGACGACATGCGATACAGTGAACTGCATCGCCATGAACTGGCGGCTGGCTATCCCTTCAATTCCCTTGATGGCACTTGCGTACCCGGACAATCGGAAATCGGAATCCGGAATACAATATCTGGCGGCTGAATTCCGTCGTCTGGCGATGGATCTGGGTAGGATCTCCGGCGTCAAAATTCATGATGGTGCGTTACAGGACAGCATCGATGTATATCAGAGACGGCGAACGGCCATGAAGACTTTCCTGAATGAAGCCTCCGACTATGGCAAAGTCATCACACCTTATAGTCGTCATATGGTAGTCAAATCCTCCATGTTCATGCCGCCGGAAACTCATCTGGCGTTGTTAAATCATCTGACGGATGAACTCAAGAAGTTACCTAAGAGTGATGCCGGTTTGAGGCGGGTAGTATTAACCGGGATCATGCCGGAACCGTACGACCTTCTAAAAATATTGGAAGAATTAGATTTTACCGTCGTTGCTGATGATATGGCATTAGGTTCGCGTCAGTACAGAAAAGAGGCGCCTCCGTGCGCAGACCCTTATGAGCGATTGTCCCGACAGTTTGCGGATTTTGAAGGGTGTTCCACCGTATATGACCCACAGAAACTGCGCGGGAAATTGCTCGTCGATATGGCTCAACATTTTCGGGCCGATGTCGTTATCATCCTGCTCATGAAATTTTGTGATCCTGAAAACTTTGATTATCCTTTTCTGAAGCAGGATCTTGAAAAGGCGGGGATACCTCATCTGTGTCTCGAAATAGAGCAACAGATGCAATTTCTGGAACAACTAAGGACCCGTCTGCAGACTTTCTCCGAAATCCTGATAATGAAAAGAAACCGACATGATTTGACAGACGTGGGGAGGAGTTGAAAATAAGATGAATGAAAAAAGAAGACAGGGGCAACACCGAATGATTGGATATCGGCAAAAAAGTAAGGGGGCTTCGTGAGAGACGACAGTTAACCTTGCATGGTCTGGCCGCAAAGACTGGCCTTTCCAAAGCGATACTGACTGAAATCGAGGCGGATGAGGTAATGCCGCCCTGCTCAAACTTGCCAAGGGGCTCAATATGGGCATGGCCTATTTCTTCAAGGACGAGGCACCGGCGGAGCAGATTTCCATTACGCGGACGGGCGAGCGGTTAAGGTCAAGCGCCAGCCTCATCATTGTGAAGGCGAAGTCGATTACATCTACGAATCCCTGGAAGCTATGATGCCCAGCAAGCATATGGAGGCGCTTCAAGCATTTGACCGATCAGGATCTCGATCAGATTCAAACGATGGTCGACGAAGACTGGACGCTGCTGCTGCATAAAGCAGGGGAGCGAATCTGAATGATAGCATGGAAGGAATAAAATCATTCGGTGCTGACGTCTTAAATATTCAAACTATTTGTTGATCTGACGCTGTAATATTGGTCAGGTTTCATAAGTGGTGTGGCAACGTCACGGCAGGAATGAAAGCAGTATTAATTAAAAGCCATTGATCTGTAAAGGGAGGATTAAATTATGCAACAGAGTGCGAATGCGCGGCATTCCGAGTTTGTTGAAACCCCAACTCGGCAAAGAGTGGTCCTCGTCATAATACTATTCGTGACATTATTGGTGGCATATCTTGACAGGGTCAATGTTTCAGTGCTCCTGGCAGATACTAAGTTCCTTACCGACATGGGCATTAAAGGCCAGCCTGTGCAGATGGGATTGTTGATGACTCTATTTTTGATTGCTTACGGATTGTCTAACGTGGTGCTCAGCCCGTTAGGCGACAAAATCGGACCCCGGAAGGCGATGCTGATTTCAATTTTTCTATGGACAATTTCTGTAATGATAGGTGGTTTAGCCCCAACTTTTGCGATTATGCTGATTGCAAGACTGATTCTCGGCATTGGCGAAGGCATGCATTGGCCGATGCAGAGTTCATTCGTAAAAAACTGGTTTCCTCCCAGCGAACGCGGTAAGGCCAATGGTGCTTGGCTGGTAGGACTTATGGGTGGTCCTGCAATAGCGATGCCTTTTTTCACTTGGATTATTTCCAGCTGGGGCTGGCGTCCGAGTTTCTTTGTGCTGGTGGCGTTCGGTTTTATCCCTTTGTTCTTACTGTGGTTCTTTGTTAAAGACCATCCCCATCAGCATAAAGGAGTGAATAAGGCGGAGCGTGAGTATATTGAAAGTGCTCTCAAGGCAGAAGCAGAACAAGAGTCAAATATGAAGACAGAAACGCTCGGCGAGCGACTTGCGTCTTTCTGTTTCAATTACCGATTCTGGCTTCTTACGGTTAACTATTTTTGCATCGCCTCTATATGGTGGGGAACAATGGCTTGGCTGCCTTCTTATCTGAAGGCATCGCGCGGTTTCAGTTGGACCGCTATGGGGGCATTGTCCTCTCTTCCATATGTACTGGGCACAATCAGTATCCTGTTTTTCGGGCACTTGGGCGATAAACTCGGTCGCCGTGCGCCATTAGTCGCTATTGGGCATCTACTGGCGGCTGCCGGTATATATTTTGGAGCCAACGCGACCGATAATATGACCGCCGCCTTGCTCATATCCTTCGGCATTGCCGCAATTGCTATTACTCTGCCAGCTTCGTGGTCTCTGCTGCAGCGCATCGTTCCAGGAAAGGCAATTGGTGCCGGCTCCGGCATGATGAACGGGCTTGGCAATGGCGGTTCAGCCTTTGCCCCGGTATTGATCGGCTATTTCATCGCGTTGACTGGTAGTTACATCGGCGGTCTGATGTTCATGGTAGGCCTAGGAGTCCTGGGATTCCTATGTATGAGCGTGTTGTCACTACAAAAGTATTAAGCGATGCATGAACAACACACCCGTTTTTTCTTCTTCGGCAATTTCTTAGATATGAGGAAGATCGCATATATGAATGGATGTTTATCGTCACTATTCATAGGAGATGAGCGTCTCTATGATACAGATCAATGAATAATAAATATTTTAGTAATACAGAGAAAAGGGTGGTCATATGCTGAAATCAGAAATCGTGCAAAAGTTTGTATCAGTAGTCGGCCAGAATCGCTGTAGGACTTCCAAGGAGGATCTGATAACATATTCGTACGACGCCTCCATATTGGAGTTCATGCCAGACGCAATTCTCTTTCCAAAATCTACGGAGGAAGTCTCCAAGATCATGACGTTAGCCTCTGCCAACAATGTTTTTGTGACACCCAGAGGGTCTGCATCAGGTCTGGGTGGTGAGTGTTTGGCTAAAAAAGGCGGGATCATTCTCTCCTTTACGCAGATGAACAAAATCTTGGAGATCAATACGGAAAATCGCTATGCCATAGTGGAGCCGGGTATCATTGTTGCCGATTTCCAGAAGGCCGTCGAAAAAGTAAACCTGTTTTATCCGCCCGATCCTGGAAGCGCCGCCGTAGCCACGATGGGAGGCACAGTAATGATGAATGCAGGAGGAATGCGGGGAATCAAGTATGGCGTAACCCGCGATTATCTCCTGGGGCTGGAAATCGTATTGCCCTCAGGCGAGGTGATGAAGACAGGGACAATAACTACCAAGGACGTTACCGGCTATGATCTGACCCGCCTGATTTGCGGCTCAGAAGGGACACTGGCCATGGCAACCAAGATCACTGTCCGCCTTCTTCCCAAGCCCAAAGCTAGGCGGACCCTTCTGGCCATATATGACGATATCGATGATGCTGGCACAACGGTGTCCAAAATCGTCGAAGCCGGGATTATTCCGGCAACCATGGAACTTATGGACAAAGTGATAATCAAGGCGGTGGAAGATGTTTTTCATATAGGGCTGCCTCTGGATGCCGCTGCGCTCCTACTGATAGACGTGGACGGTGATGTCGAGACTGTCGAGAGACAGGCGCCCCTGGTAGCTGATTTCTGCAAAGGACAGGGAGCGCGTAATGTGCGGATCTCTTCCTCCGAAGAGGAAAACGTGCAACTCTGGACTGCCCGACGTGCGCTCTACGGATGTATCGCCAGGCTGCGTCCGACTTGCATGATTGAGGATGCGACGGTGCCCGTGAGTCACCTGATGGAAGCGATAAAGAAGATAATCGAAATTTCAGATCGAAACCATGTTCAGGTTGCAGTTTTGGCCCATGCCGGCGATGGCAATCTCCATCCGTTGATGCTTTGTGATCAACGGGATGAGGAGGAAATGGCGCGGGTGGAAAAGGCCATGGATGAAATTGTGGAGTATTCGATGACGATTGGAGGGACCATCTCCGGAGAGCATGGGATCGGTATCAATAAAGCCAAGTATCTGCCGCAGCAGCTGAGCGCAACCAGTCTGAGAATGCAACGTGCCATTAAAAAGGTTTTTGATCCTCAGGGAATATTGAATCCGGGAAGCTTTCTGGAGGAATGTCCATTATGATCCCTAAAGAACTGCAAGAAGAAGTTTATAACTGCATCAAGTGCGGGATCTGCATGAGTGCCTGTCCTATATATAAGCAGTTGAATATCGAAGGCCTGTCTCCCCGAGGAAAGGTGCAATTGATAAAAAAGATCCAGGAAAAGAAATTTGAGGTCTCGGAGGGCTTCAATAATCTCCTTTATACTTGTCTGTTATGCGAGACCTGTACAGTGAATTGCCCTAGCGGGGTGAAAATAGACCGACTGTTCAAGGCGATGCGGGCGGAAATCTTGGAAACATTCAAACTCCCTTGGCAGAAGAAGCTGATTTTTAATATTCTGAGCAGCGATCGATTGCTGCCTTTCTGCATGTTCTGGGGACGGGTCCTTGGAAATCCACTCATGTCACTTTTACCTCAAAAAGGCAAGGTAGGGACCATAGCATTCCCCAAACTCCCCAGGTTCAATGCCAAACCATTGCTGGATCAATATCCTGAAACCATTTCAGCTGCCAAGGCACGACGTCGGGTACTTTATTTTCCGGGTTGTGCTACCAACTACCTCTTTGAAAATGTCGGTCATTCAGTGATCAAAATACTCAAACGACTTGAAGTGGACATCATTATCCCCAAGGATCAAAAATGTTGCGGTTTGCCGATCTTTTTGTCGGGTGCGCGAAAGATGGCCATCGGGAACATCATGAAAAACATTGGCGTTTTTAACCGTTATGATCATGTGGAGGCGATCATCGTCGATTGTGCAACTTGCGGAGCTGCCTTTAAAGAGGAATATATCCATATCCTGGAAGAAATGGGTGAGGATGCTGAGGATGCCCGAAAGTTCAAGAACAAGGTCATGGATATTTCGCAATATCTTGCAAACTTCGATATGAAAAAATATCTTCAGCCTTTAAAAGGTCGTGTAACCTACCATGATCCTTGCCATCTCTTGCGCAGCCAGAAGATAAAAGAGGAGCCGCGGGCCTTGCTGAAACATATTCCGGGATTGGAGTTCATAGAAATGGCTGATGCGGATGTCTGCTGTGGAGGTGGGGGAACTTTCCAGTTGGATCATCCCGAAATTTCGGAAGGTATCGCGAAGAACAAAATTCAGTCCATAAAGGACACGGGCGCCGATACGGTTGCATCTGGTTGTCCCGGGTGCCGCCTGCAGATCAACGGCAACTTGGGGAATGAAGAGATAAAAGTCGTGCATCCAATAGAACTTCTTGCAAAGGCCATGGGTGAGCTTTGATTTTATCATAAGTTTCTGCTGAAAATGTTGTTTTACGTCATAGCTCTAACTTATAATGTAATAATTGAGAAAATTAGTGAGCTCTTAGAACATTCAATATTTAAAAGGACAGGCAAAAGCGTTGCATATTTATCCCTGTATCACGAAAATTACTTGACTGATAAGATATTTAGGAAAATTTTTCTTAATAGGAAAATTTAGAATTGCCCCTATACTCTCGATTTATGTATAATTCCTTCTTTTAATGCTAACCTATTGAAATCACTCTATACCCTTTTTTAAGACATATTGGCACACTATATGCTAATTAGCTGGCAAGACCGCTCGGTGAGTGGGTAAAAGTCCCTTGCAGGGGCGGATCCGTTAACGAGCGGACCATATATTGTCAATTAAAATTACCGCAAAGTGTTATTAAAAACTGAGCATGCTTCAGGAGGTTTGTTCTATGTGGGGAAAAATGGGCATGAAGAAAAAGTTAATAGTTCCTTACGTAGTTCTAATGGGCATCTTTTCATTGAGCGTTTATTTCTTCGTTAGCCTAGAAGTCATCAAACCTTTGGTTATGGACAAACTCGCAGCCGACCACGCAATTGGTTACAGCCTTTTGGACGGTAAATATCCGGGAGATTGGGCAGTCAGGGATGAAAAGCTCTACAAGGGAGAGCAGATGATCGAAGGTGAGACAAGCGTTGTTGATGAAATAAAGAAGAGCACGAACTCGGTTGCTACAATCTTTCGCGGCAATACGCGAGTCGCGACATGTGTTTTAAAAGATGATGGCAGCCGCGCGGTGGGCACAAAGGTTGCCCCTGAAGTGGAGGCAGCGGTCCTAAAAGGTGGGGATAGTTTTATTGGAACAGCCAAGGTTGTCGGGAAACCATACCAAACCAAGTATTCGCCAATCAGAGACAAAGCAGGGACGATTATCGGGATGTGGTTTGTGGGGGTTGAAAAAGGAAACATCGCCTCGTTTGACATGATGATGGGGATATTTGTCGCCATTTTCATGGTCATCGGTGTAGCCATACCTTATTGGATTACCACGACGATAGCGAGGCAGATCAAGTCAGCAGTGGATCAGATGCAGGAGGCCGCCCATCAGGTTGCTTCAGCGTCAAACCAAGTTTCTGCTTCCAGCCAGTCACTTGCCGAAGGGGCATCTGAACAGGCAGCAGCCATTGAAGAGACTTCGTCTTCACTTGAGGAAATGTCTGCTATGACAAAACAGAACGCGGGGAATGCCTCCCAGGCAGATGTCCTCATGAAACAGGCAAACCAGGTGGTCCAGAAGGCGAATTACTCCATGGAAAGCCTGACCGGCTCTATGAAAGAAATCATCGCAGCAAGTGAGGAGACATCAAAGATCATAAAGACCATCGATGAAATTGCTTTTCAGACCAATCTACTGGCGTTGAATGCCGCTGTGGAAGCAGCCCGGGCAGGCGAGGCGGGGGCCGGTTTCGCGGTGGTGGCTGAAGAGGTGAGAAATTTAGCCATGCGAGCGGCGGATGCTGCAAAAAATACCTCAGGCTTAATTGAAGGCACGGTGAAGAAGATAGAAGACGGCTCTAACCTGGTAACAAAGACAAATGAGGCATTCGCCGAGGTGGCTGTCAGTGCATCCAAGGTAGGTGAGCTGGTTGGCGAGATTGCCACCGCATCCCAGGAACAGGCCCAGGGAATAGATCAGGTCAATAAATCTGTGGCCGAAATGGGCAAGGTGACGCAACAGACCTCTGCCAATGCCGAAGAGTCCGCTTCCGCGTCGGAGGAGATGAATGCCCAGGCGGAAGAGATGAAACACATATCCTCCACGTTAGCTCGTATCATCGGCGGAAATGCAGATGGTGCAGCTAATGGTCAGGGGAAGGACGGAGACGTTAAAAAAGAGATCAAGAATGTCGTCGCTTCGATCACTACCAGGGAGATTCGGGGATAAAAATAAATCATAGTTGAAGGGGACGCTGGTCAAACCTGAGAGGGTTATTCCCATGAAGGGTTATCATTTCAAGGGATTCTAATTGTGCAGCGGATAGGATGAAAATACTCTTAACACAAAGGAAAATTTCACAGGCAAAACATTTATGAATTAGGCATGCATGAGCTTCATTGCGCCCTATAGTTCCTAGGAACAGTTAGATTCCCACTCCTTTTTCAATCCTTCCGGGAATTTTATTTGCGACAGACTACGCCCTTTTCCTCCCTGACCTTCAAACTGTGATGGGTGATGTTACTCGTATTCCTATGGCACGGCTCAGACCATAACAATCGGATTCTTTGATGATCTGTTCCTTTGTTGGACGGGGTAACCTGGTATTACGGAAGGCAAGGCAAGAATGGCTTTTCCCGGAAATGTAATTAGTCGATTAATAAGAGATAAGGGGATAAAAAAGATTCTTTTCTCCCCCTTAATTCTTGTTTCTCAAAACCTGCAAGGCTATTTAGTAATAGCTGAACTAAACAACCCTCTTTTATCACTTCCTTCCTTGAAGTCTACAGTTAGGCAAATACAAGAAAAGTTGATGATTTCTATTGGTAATGTGTAATCTGGTCTATTTATGTGAGTTAGTCGAACGAACCACCTTTCTTGCTACATGGATAAAATTCTGGAGAATCAAGGATTGATTGCCAGTAACCCAGGCCATGTCAAGGACAGTCTCCATTCCTCCTGAAAGTTTCCTGAAAAGAACGCCGTCAATACGTGAACGTTGCATGGAGCCTGGTATCACAGCAATACCGAGCCCCGCAGCTACCAGACCGATGACCGTGTGATATTGCGAAGCCTCAAGAACGATGTTCGGGCTGAATCCTTCCTTCTGGCAAAGGACTATGACGTGATCGAAGAAACCCGGCCCGATCTGTCTCGGAACCATAATGAATGAGTCTTTAGCCAACTGACGGAGCGTCAGGGACAATTCTCTTTTCAGGTGATGGTTCCGCGGTAAGGCCACCATGATGGGTTCACGGAAAACTGGTTCAATCGTCAACCCCTTCTCTTTAATACCCTCAGGCGCGCGTAGAAAGCCTACATGAATAGTTCCGTCAACGAGGGCTTTAAGCTGATCGCTCGTGCTCATTTCTGTCAGAGACAGCTCGATATTCTGAAATTGCTTACAAAACTCACGCACCATTTGAGGAAGCACGCTGTAATTAGCGGATCCGATAAAGCCCATCGCCAGCCTTCCAATCTCCCCTTTATCGGCGCGGATGGTTCTGCGCACTGCATCTTTCGACATGGTCATGATACGACGGGCCTCGACCAGAAATACCATTCCAGCCGGGGTGATTTCCACACGTCGTTTGGTTCGGTTGAATAATCGGACACCGATTTCCTCCTCCAGTTGCCTGATCTGCTGGCTGAGGGGAGGCTGGGAAATATGGAGTCTTTTTGCCGCTCGGCCGAAATGCATTTCTTCGGCTACGGCGATAAAATAAGTGAGGTGTCTTAATTCCATGGATACTCTATAAATATCAAACTGAGATGAATAATATATTTTTAATTTTAATAAATCTGGGATATATTTTCACTCAAGTCAACCGATAAATAGAAATACTCCAAAACGAGGAGTCCAAGGTAGTGGAATCCATGATCAGGTCATTACAGGATGTATCCAGTCTGGCGCGGGAAAAGGGGCCGAAGAAACTGGCCGTTCTTGCCCCCGATGATGAGGAGTTCATGCTAGCGATAAAAACAAGCCAGCATAAGGGGTATATCAATCCCGTCCTCATAGGTAATACGGAAAATATGAAACGGGTGGCTGAAAAGATCGAATTCGACATAAGCGGATTCGAAACAATTATCGGCAATGACAGGCAGGCCATAGCCGATCTTGGGCTAAGTATACTCTTTTCAGGAAACACGGCAATGGTAAGCAAAGGGCAGATCCCTACTTCTTATATTTACCGCTCAATCATCAGAGAAGAGAATAAAGCCGGTTCTGGCATGACCATAAGCGTGATTACCTTCTGGGAGATTCCGGGAGTCGACCACCTGGTCGCCTTTACGGATACCGGCGTAAGCATCAAACCGGATGTAAAGATGAAGACTGAGATCCTCAAGAACGCCCTTTTTGTCTATCGCTTACTCGGATACCCGAAGCCGCGGGTTGCCGTCCTATCCGGGCAGAGAGAGATTGGTGGCACACTTGCCTCATATCAGGCGTACCAATCTCTCAGAGAAGCCGCTGCTGCTGGCGGTTTCGGGGATTGTGAGATCACTGATGCGACTTCCTTCACAGAGATTTTTCTCGGTAGGGGCGGCCGCACGGCTGATTACGGCAACATACATTTGGACAGGATGCCTCACATACTTCTAGTTCCCTACCTTGATACGGGAAACATAATATGCAAGCTTGATTTCTTTCTTGATGTTACACGCTGTTCCCTTGTTGCGACATCAAGGGGCCCCGTGTGTATACCGGCCCGGTCGGACTCCAGTGATAACATCGTGGAACAGCTCGCCATGAGTGTCGTTCTGGCAGACAGGATGAGACAGGGGGTGAAGTGAGATGCTGACATCGTTTAAAGAGATCATTGACACAGTGAGACAAGAGGGGGCAAAGAGACTGGCGATTCCTTCCGTGGAGAAGAGGGATATAGCCTTGCTCAGCATGGCTGCGGGCGCAGGTCTCATCATTCCCTGCCTGCTCGGCAACGGCAAAGTGATAGAAGGTATGATCAAGAAAACGGCACTCAAATCGCTGGACTATGAGATCATTGATCAGAAAGACCGAGGCAGAGCACTGAGCACGGCAATAGGACTTATCCGTGCCAACCGTGCCGATATGCTGATGCAGGGCGGTCATGATCATCAGACGCTGATGGACGCCGTCACGGATGAAAAAAATGGTCTTAAGAAAGGGAAGCTCATGAGCCACATCTCGGTCTTTCAGTTGCCAAAGCAAAAGAAGCTGATCTTCGTGACCGACACCTTCATTAACAATGGTCCGACTCTTGCGGAAAAGCAGATGATCCTTGAACATGCCATCCGTTTTGCAGCTATCATGAAAATTGACGCACCGAAAGTCGCAGTTCTTGCGGCCATAGAGCAGATAAACCTGAATATACCCTCGACACTGGATGCGGCGATACTCTCCAAAATGTCGGAAAGGAAACAGTTTGGGAAAGCCATCGTTGAGGGACCTATCGACATAGACTGCGCCTTGAGTCAGGCCGCAGCGGCAAGGAAAGGTCTCCAGAGCCCTGTGACAGGAAATGTGGATATATACCTCGCTCCCGAAATAGACACGGGTCATCTCCTGGCTGAAGCCCTCGCCTTCTTTGGAAAACTTGAATTCGCAGGGGCAATCATGGGAACGACGAATCCGGTAATCATGCATCTACCTTTTGTTTCCGATGAAAGCATGGTCGTAGAAATCGCAATTGCAGCCCTGATGTGCAAAAAAGGAGGAGACAATGCATAAGAAGCACCGACTGCTCGTTATCAATGTCGGCTCTACTTCCACAAAAGTGGCCTGGTTCAAAGGGAGAGACCTTATAGTCGACGAGACAATCCGATATGACGGCGAAACACTGGCCCGCTTTTCTTCTATTAATGAACAGCTGCCTCTCCGCGAAAAAGACATCCTTGAGTTTTTGAAGAAAAATGGAATTGGCCCGGAAGAAGCAGACATGGTTGTTAGCCGTGGAGGACTCGGCAAGCCGTCGCGTGCGGGTGCGTACGGAGTCGATGAAGCCATGTGCAGAGACCTCCTGGAGGGAAAATTCGGCAAACATCCTTCAGCACTGGGGCCAGCCATAGCCCTAGATTTCTCCAGAAAATACGGGATGCCGGCCATCGTGGTAGATCCTCCGAGCACAGACGAATTCCATCCACTGGCCCGGTTATCCGGTTTTCCGGATATTGAAAGGAAAAGCACCTTCCATGCGCTGAACCAGAAGGCGGCAGCGCGGCGGCTTGCGGAAGACTTGGGGAAAAAATACGAGGAGATTAATCTCGTCGTGGCTCATCTGGGTGGAGGAATAACTGTCGGCGCCCATCAAAAAGGGATGGTTATTGACTGCACCCACGGACTCGAGGAGGGCCCTTTCACTCCGGAGCGGGCCGGTTCTCTTCCTACAGGGGTTCTGCTGGATGTGGCTTTTTCCGGCAAACTGGATAGAAAACAACTAATGGGCCGACTGGTCGGCCAAGGCGGTCTTTTCGCCTATCTAGGGACTAACGATGACGAGAAGGTACAGGATATGATAAGGGCGGGTGATGAAAAGGCAAAGCTGGTTTATGAGACCATGGTATATCAGATCGCCAAGGAAATCGGTGCCATGAGCGTTGTCTTGAAGGGGCATATCGATGGGATAATCCTGACGGGCGGTCTAGCAAACTCGGAGATGATGACAGGACTGATCAGAGACTGGGTCAGGTTCATCGCTCCCGTATTCATTTATCCCGGCGAGGATGAAATTGCGGCGCTTGCCGAAGGTGGCATCAGGGTATTGCAGAAGGAAGAAGAATTAAAGAAGTACTCATAAAGAGGTATACCCTTGCCCCGCACAGGTCGATTCCAAGTCGATTGATAAAACCGGCAGGAGGAACGAAAAATGAGAAAGGTAAAGAAAACCGTAAAGCCCAATAAGAAGGAGTTGGCGGAAATCAAAAGAATAACGGTTGAGTGAATTCTGGAAAACTAAGTGCCCTGAAAGGGACTGGCCTAGTTAAAACCCCGTGTTTGCAGCGGGGCTTTAGCTGGCAAGTGTTATGAAACAGTTATTACTATAAAAATAAAGTGCTCGGAAATCCGTTACCCTCACTCTTGAAATGAAATGGAGAATTATGATTTTCAAAGTACTCGGCATCCATTCAAGTCCCATTAAAAACGGCACTACTGCATGGCTTCTCGATTATGCACTTCGGAAAGGACAGTCCTATTTATAGATTGCAGTAAACATTATATATTAACTCTCTGATTCCTTCTCATCTAGGATACAAGGTGTATTGCTTAATCTGCGCTAAGTATTCTTTTATGTTGAAATAATATAGTAGATGAAAAGTTCTTGCTGTTGTACGTCCCCTGGAGCCTGATAATATCAAGAGGTTAGCTAATGAATAGTTAACCACTTGTCAGTTTAAAATCTATCCCCTACCCTCTCCCCTCTCATCTTTCTTTATCTTGAAGAATAAAAAAATCGTAGACTCATGGATTTTAAGTGATGTCAAAAAACAAAATATTCCTTCCCTATATCAATAAGAACTCCATGCAAGATAAGGTCCAAACTTTTCCTCTTTTCCAAGAGGGTGTGGATGTGCGGTTCGCTATGACAACGCCCCATCCCTTTCATGTGGTTGCAATCTCCACGGCCTTCATCAGGCCTCTGACTGTTATCGGATATCTTGCCAGGATCTGCATTCCGGGGCTGCCCGGTGACGGGGTTTCTTCAATTTTGTCTGTGGCACCGGGCGGCTCGCCGGAATGTGTCCTGTTATTCTTTAGTGTCGCCTCCATCTTTTTTCCCGGGAACATTTTCATCTGCATATTCTCCTTCTGATGCGTTCGCTCCATTCCGTGTTATCTATAAAACGAGTGCCTTGATCTCTTTCGTCAGTTCGGGAACAACCTTGAAAAGGTCATCTACAATGCCATAATCCGCCGCCGCAAAGATCTGGGCGTCAGGATCCTTATTTATAGCCACGATACATTTTGAAGTGCCCATTCCCGCCAGATGCTGGGTTGCGCCGGATATTCCGCAGGCGATATAAAGTTTCGGAGAGACAACCTTTCCGGTTTGACCAACCTGATCCGTCTCGGGTCTCCAGCCAGCATCCACAGCTGCTCTGGATGCCCCGACTGTCGCACCCAGGAGTTCAGCAAGCTCTTCAAGGACGGCATAATTCTCCGGCCCTTTCATTCCCCGTCCGCCGGATATAACAATATTGGCCTCTGTCAAATCAGCCTTCCCGTTTGCGGTCTTCCGGACTTCAAGGATTTTTGTCTTAAGCTGATCGGGACCGATGGCCGGCTCGAACTTCACGATGACAGCTTCCCTGGCTCTTTCAACAACGGGAAAAACATTGGGCCGAAGAGATGCCATCTGGGGGGATGCGTTTATGGCCACTTCTCCAAAACATTTCCCGCCATACATAGGGCGTATCGCCCGCAGTCTGCCGTCGACGATATTCACATCCGTACAGTCCGTTGCCATGCCGGTTTCCAGCCTACCTACCAGATGAGCCGACAGGTCCTTGCCCTGAGAGGAAGCGCCCAGAAGCAGAATAGAAGGGTTATACTCCTTCACCAGTTGGACTATAGCCGCCGCGTGGGCATCTGTTGTATAAGGTTCGAATATTGGCTGGTCAGCCACGTAAACTTTATCAACACCGTATTTGCCCAGCTCACCGGCAATCCCTTCGATTCCCGAACCCAGGAGGATTGCGCAGACATCTTCTCCAAGCTCATCCGCGAGTTTTCTCGCTGTGCTAGCCAGCTCAAAACTGACCTTGCGGAAGGTTCCGTATCTCTGTTCAGTAATTATCCAAACACCTTTTGCCATTTTTTATTCCTCCAATATAAAAGGCCTATATGACCTTCGCCTCTTCTCTGAGCAGCTTGGCCAGCTCTTTGGCCTTGGTTGCAATGTCATCCCCTGAGATAATCTTTCCCGGAGGCCTGGCCGAAGGTGGCATCGTCCCGAGGACCTCTGCCTTTACGTCCATGGATACACCCAACGTTGCTGCGTCCTTGACCTCAACGGGTTTTTTCCTGGCGTTTATAATTTGCGGAAGCGATGGGAAGCGCGGCTTATTCAATCCCTTGTGAGCCGTAATCACACATGGCAGGGGACTCTCTATGAGAAGCTCGGCCCCTTCGACGGGCCTCACCACCTTGATAAAATTGCCCTCAACATCGACCTTTGTTGCAACTGTCACCTGGGGGATATCGAGAAGCGCGGCCAGTATCGCCCCGACCTGGCCGGAGTCATCATCAATGGCTCTCTGCCCGCAGAAGATGATATCATAGGGAATAGTCTTAATAACGGCGGCCAGGGCCTTTGCTGTCATGTAGGCGTCCGCGCCATCGAAGACGGGGTCATTTATATAGAACGCCCTGTCGGCGCCCATGGCCAGTGCCGTTCTGATAGCCTTCACTGCCCTTGCCGGACCCAATGAAACGATGGTCACTTCTCCGCCGAACTTCTCCTTCATTCTCAGGGCTTCTTCAACGCCAAACTCGTCATAGGGATTGATGACCCATTCGATACTTTTTTCATCGATTCCTGATCCGTCCGGCTTTAACCTGATCTTGGTATCCGTGTTCGGAACCTGTTTGATGCATGCAATAATATCCATGTCTTCCTCCCCGGTTACATAGTAACCGCGTATCCTACCTTACTTATTAGTTCATCGACCGTCATCAAATACTTCGCCAGAAGCTGCATTTCCAGAAGACCTGATGAGAGTCTATTGCGAACGGCCTCTTCCTTTGCAGGCGGTTCACCAAAATACATCTTCAAGTCTTTCAGGGCTTCTTCTCTTGTCTTCTCTGTCATGTAAAAAGCCTGCAATTCCCTGACAAGTTCAATGGGCGTTCTGCCGTATTTTCCAAGCGCCTGCTGCTCAAACAGCCCCGACGACCTGTAGAAACGCCTGATATGCTCGATATCGTACGGCGGTTTGCCAAAATACATCTTAAGATCACTTAAGGCTTCTTCTTTCATTTTGGGTGAAAGTGTTTTCATAATACATAATCTCCTTTCAGAATGTTGTTGTGGGGTGTGAGCACATTTAGTCATACTCCCCAAACATTAATGTTCATAAATTACATTTTGAGCGGCTGATGGGCAAGCCGCGCCCTCATCGCTTATTCCTCTATCCACACCGAATGAGAAACCAAGCCAAAATTCCTAAAGAGATGAACCAGACATAAACCGGTGGCGCTGCCTTGCGGCTCTGCGTTTCCTGTTTCCCACTGAAGATTGACGCTCAAGTCGTTGCCCACCAATGCGTTGTGGTATAATTTTATGTCCTCCATGCGTCTGCTATTACCGACATCTTTTATTAGCTTCAGAATTTTCTGTTCTACTGATTCTGCATCCTTTTCGGCCATCCGAAGTTTTATTACCTCCATCCACCTCATTTCTTTGACCTCCGACATGGTTTTGCAATATAGTAGAGCATAAGACATGCCATAATAAAATCACATTAATATTAGATATTTACAAAACAACGTATTTCAAGACTGAGAATAATCACAAAAACATTGAGATATTTCCCAATAAGTGTGTTAAATTGATAAATATCACAACATCAAACGTATCATTAATTCTTGTTTCTTCAAGAATCACCATTATTGTGGCAAGAGCTTTGAATCTGCAGAAGTTAATTCTTCCGATGATTAACTCGGATAAAGCGGTTTTATCAGTAATTTTTTATGGAGGAAAATGTGGTCGCAGACGAATATGAATTTTATCATCAGATGACGATGCGGATATGCGGTACTCTTGACGTTGGAACTGCCTTGCAGCGAGCATTGGAGTATTTAAGGAAGGTAATGCCCGTGGATATGCTTTTCCTTCTCCTCTACGAGCAAAATCTGGGTGCGATAAGAACTATTGCCCAGGTTACCCTTTTAGAAAGCAGAACTCTGGACAGAATAACGCCCTTAACTCAAGAGGGCAGAGCAAGTTTTGAAAGACCCGGCGTGCCGAATGTAAGGATTGTGAACATTTTAGAATCCGATCCCGTCATCAAAAGCGTGGCCGAATCTTTCAAGATGCCAGCCTCTTCGGCGTTAGTGATGCGACTCGTAATCGAAGGAAAACGGTTAGGTTCCTTGGTTCTCACTGCAGATGGAAGGAATAGATATACAGAGGAAGATGCCCGGCTGTTTGCTCTTTTGAACGAGCCATTCGCTATCGCCGTCTCCAACGCACTTACGTATCAGGAAGTTCTCAGGCTCAAAGACATGTTGATGGACGACAACCTGTATCTCCATCGCGAATTGTTGAATATGTCAGGCGATGAGATCGTCGGCAGCGATTTTGGACTAAAGGATGTAATGGAGATGGTCAGGAAGGTTGCGCCCCTTGATAGCCCGGTGCTGCTGTTGGGTGAAACCGGAGTCGGGAAAGGACTCATAGCCAGCGCCATTCACTATTTATCCCCTCGGAGGAAAGGTCCTTTCATTACGGTAAATAGCGGGGCCATTCCTGAAACTCTCATCGACAGTGAGCTTTTCGGGCATGAAAAGGGGGCCTTTACAGGGGCAATAGAGCGAAATCGAGGGCGCTTCGAACGTGCCAATCAGGGGACCATTTTTCTTGATGAGATCGGAGAGCTTCCGCCGCATGCCCAGATCAGAATGTTGCGCGTACTGCAGGAGAAAGAAATCGAACGGGTGGGGGGGACAAAACCCATCCCGGTGGATATACGGGTTGTTGCCGCCACCCACAGAAATTTGCAGGATATGGTCATGGCAAAACAATTCCGCGAGGACCTTTGGTTTCGAATAAATGTCTTTCCCATTAGAGTACCACCGTTACGAGAAAGAAAAGAAGACATTCCTCTATTAGTTTATCATTTTATCAATAAGAAAACGAAGCAATTAAAAATACGTGCTGTTCCGGAACTATCAATCGGGGCGATCGATTCTCTGATGAATTACCATTGGCCGGGGAACGTTCGGGAGTTGGAAAACGTTGTGGAACGAGAGCTGATCTTGAACAATGGAGAGCCGCTGATTTTTAAGGTTTTGGCAGAGACAGAAAGACGCAAAAATCCAACAATGATCACCGAACCATCAGATCAATTAATCACCCTCGATGAGGTCAATGCCCGCTATATCCAGCAAGTTTTGACAATGACGAATGGGATTGTTCATGGACCTGGTGGGGCAGCTGCACTCCTGGGAATTAACGCTGGCACTTTGAGAAGCAGAATGAAGAAACTCGGGATTCCCTATGGAAGGAGACGCGGTTGATCCGGCGCAAGCGCCGTACCGCTGATCTGAGTTGTTACTCTCTTTCCCATGTAAATAGAAACCTAATATATTGATATTATTACACTCACAATAAAGGTGTCGACAAGGCTATTTTCATTCTTTTTTGTGACAGATGGTTGTCATGAATATTTCGATCCGTAATCCTTGTATGTTGAAAGCTCATGATCTCGTGTAATATGCAAGCAACTCTTTGTGAAGATAGGTTGCCGTATGATTGCGGCAGACCGGTTAATCCTTAGGTGCGAGCCCGGAACTGAGCGAGGTCGCCGCAATCGTTTTCCCTAAACCCGAATAGTTGCCTGGGACCTTCCGACAGGATCCCGCATAGTCCACAAGGATGCGATAAAGAAGCAAAACGCATGAGCAAAAAGGAATATTTTATCGGCATCGATGCATCAAAAGATCGCCTGGATGTAGCTGTGCGACCCACAGCTGATATCAAAAGCTTTGTAAACGATGATGACGGAATTTCCGAATTGCTGGCTTTTCTTAAAGATCTCAGTCCGGTCCGCATCATTGTGGAAGCTACAGGGACGCTCGAAAAGCCACTGGTCAGGGCCTTATCCATAAAGAATCTTCCCGTTGTTATCATTAATCCACGCCACGCCCAGGACTTCACCAGGGCGACCTGGACCCTCGCTAAGACGGATGAAATCGATGCTCTCATTCTTGCCCGTTTTGGAGAGACTCTCCGACCCGAGGTCCCGTCCCTGAAGTCCGAAGAGACAGAATCTCTGGAAGACCTTGTCACCCGCAGGCGGCAGATCATAGAAATGCTGACCGCTGAAAAAACTGGCTTCGCACCGCGCGTGGATCGGCACGCAAAGACATTCAAACCAGTATCGACTGGCTCCCAAAAAGCCTCCATAAGCTCAATGATGAGTTGGATGATATCATCGAGCAAAATCCCTTGTGGCGCGAGAAGAACAACATTCTCAGTAGCATTCCCGGAGTGGGCCCCGTTCAGTCTATAACTCTGCTTTCGGAGTTGCCGGAATTAGGCACACTCGATCGGAGGCAGATCGCTGCTCTGGTCGGTGTTGCCCCTTTGAACCCGGACAGCGGACTCTTTCGGGGACGAAGATCGATCTGGGGTGGCCGGACGAGTGTACGCTCTGCCTTATATATGAGCACCTTCTCCGCAATCCGGTTTTATCCGCTGATCCGGACTTTTACCAGCGTCTTTGTGCTGCAGGTAAAAAATACAAAGTTGCCATAGTCGCTTGTATGAGGAAACTTCTGATCATCATCAATTCACCGATCAAAAATAATGCCGCTTTGAGGCCTATTTGTTGTTGACAAAGAACACAGTTGCTCAGTTATTATGAATAACCACCTCTGAACAGTTGTTAGTGTGTCATTGAAGAATATCGAGGCACGTAATTTGTGTATTGATCGTCTAATTCTTACCATTTTTTCCTACCTGTGATGTATCCCCGAAAAAGAGAAGACACAGTTAAGCTGCTTTATTTACCGACGACCACCTGACCAGCTTATTCATTTCCAGGTCAAACACACCAAGCCTGAACCCCTATTTTTTGCGCCTAAAGAGAAGTTGAATGTCATGCTGTAATCTTTTTTTTCAGATTCAAATGACCCAAGCTAAATTTCAATCGATAGTAATAAAAAGAGTAACCCTATACGATATTTTTACCTTGAAACCTTAAAAACTGTGACTTAAAATGTATTTATAAGTCGAACGCTGATTAAAGCATTTGAAATATATTTAAATTTACTTCATCCCGAGTTATACAAGGAGGCATTATGAAAGGAAAGCATGAGCACAAGCATCTACATGGACATCCGCACCCACATGATCACGAGCATGAACACACCCATGGTGATACGAAACACAGCCACGGGCATAAGCATAAACACGCCCACGAGCACCTTCATGAACATTTGCATGAGCATAAGCATATGGGGGACTCACACGTTCATGACCATGAACATAAGGGAGATCACGGTATCCATGAGCACGATCATCCGGTCCATGATGCTGAGATTCACGATCATACCCACCCCAAAAAGAAGAAATGAAGAGGCTACAGGATAAAATAACATTTTGCTATGTAATAGCAATTACGCATATTCTGCTTGACAAGTATATGCAATTGTGTTACGAAAATCGCATTAATAATACTGAGACAAACCATGGCTGATATAGTCAGATTTGGGATTTCATTAGAAAATGAATTGCTTGCTAATTTTGATACCCTGATCAAGCGGCGTAGATATTCAAACCGGTCGGAAGCCATTCGTGATTTGATCCGTCAGGAATTGTTAAAAAAAGATTTGGAAGAATACCGGGATGTTGCCGGAGCAATCACTTTCATTTATGACCATCATCAGCGCAACCTTTTGAATAAAATTATCGACGTCCAGCATGACTGTCAGGACATCATCCAGTCCTCACAACACATTCATCTGGATCATCATAATTGTCTGGAGATCGTGGCGGTAAAAGGAAATTCCAGGAAGGTCAGCAAACTTTCCGACATGTTAAAAGCTCTTAAAGGAGTCAAACACAGTTCATTAAGTATGTCGAGCGCCGGTAGAATCAAATAAAGAAATAGCTATTATTTTTTTGTCAGCGGGTAGCACAATTATTACTATAGTAACACAAATTAAGGTCAAAATATTACCGGCGAAACAATGGTAAGGCTGAAAAAGTATGAATGAGCAGCGTATAGGGATAGTCACTTCTTTGGCGATTCATGCCGGGTTTCTTATTTTATTTCTCACGATACCGGTTGCGCATGCGATTCCCTATATGAAAACCATCTATATCAGTTTCGCGCAACAGGAATCCTTATCTTCAGTCAGCCAAAAGGAAATAAAACCGATAATGCGATCTAAGGCAGAACAGACGCAAAACATTAGCAATCCAGAGATCATGGAAATAAAAGACCGGAAAGATGAGTTTTTATTGAATGAAAAGCCGGTTGCGGCGGCGGTGCAAGGGACAGAAAATCTCACCATAGCAAAGGCGGAAATCACAAGCATAGGAAAAGCCGTAAATCGGGATGTCGCGGAAACGATATTCGGAAATTCAGGGGCCCCTGCCTTTATTCATCGGGAAATGCCGGTTTATCCTTTATTAGCAAGGAGATTGGGCAAAGAGGGAAAGGTCGTACTTAAACTGCTGATCGACAAAAACGGTACTTTGCAGGATATTGAAGTTATAGAAGCATCGTGGTTTGGCTTCGCAGAGGCCGCTGTTGCGGCAATAAAAAAATCCGCCTTTTCTCCAGCTTATAGCGATGGCGAAAAAGTGCCTTCCAAAGCAATCCTCTCTATTCGTTTCAATTTAAAATAAGAAATTTTAAGAGACAACAAGAATGGAATATCTTGGTGCAATAATTGATTATGGAGTCATAGGACTCCTTATTGTTATGAGTATCGTTGCGGTTTCAATTGCCGTCGAAAGATATCTTACTTACAGAAAAATTAAGATAGAACAGTTCCCGGATAGGAAAGAGTTGGAGCTTCAGCTTACAAAGAAGCTCCATATAATAGCTACTATAGGGAGCAATGCCCCTTATATCGGACTGCTTGGCACTGTTCTGGGCATCATGCTCACTTTCTACAAAATAGGCCAGGAGGGATTCCTTGACACAGGGAAGATAATGATTGGTCTTGCCCTCGCATTAAAGGCAACAGCGGTTGGCCTAATCGTTGCCATACCTTCCGTGGTTTTTTACAACTCGTTGTTACGCAAAGTGAAAGTTATCATGATGCGTTGGGAGATAACAAATGGAAGAAAAGGAATTTGATTATATCAACGTCATCCCTCTGGTTGATGTGATGCTTGTCCTTTTAACCATCGTTCTTATGACATCGACATTTATTGCCACAGGGATGATTTCCGTGTCTCTACCGAAGGCATCAGAAACACAGACGGAGGCCCTCAAAAGGCAAATAATATCCATAGATCAAAGTGGTGTGATCTATTTTAACTCCACGAAAGTCGCCCTGCAAGAATTAGGCACGAAAATCAGCGATATTGATAAAAACACCCCCCTCATTGTCCGAGCTGACAAAGACGTGGCTCTCCAAATTTTTGTAGATGTTCTTGATATTGTGAATAGCCAGGGGTTCAAAAAAGTTGCAATTCAAACCGAAAGAAAGGGATGATTATAGACATAATTGAATAAATAGGGAGGCAGGGAGGTACCTTCGGCGAGGACTCCCCGCCTCGGAAGGATAACGCTCAAAGAACATCACCCTTCTGATACTACTTATATCAAAAAGGGGGCCGGATGTAAAGTAATAGGAGGAAGACCAATGCTTAAAAGATTTTTACCGGTGCTCTTATTGATTTTATTTTCGACAAACACTTTTGCTGAAGAAAATAATGTGACGGAACCCGAGAAAAAAGAAAAAGATGCGACGAAATTTGAGGATATTGTAGTCACGGCAACGAGGACAGAAAAAGAACTGCAATCGGCACCGGGAAGCGTGAATGTTGTCACAAAAAAGGAAATGGAGACAAGGAACATAACGACGGTTGACGAAGCTTTAAATACACTGCCGGGGGTGTTTGTTAATCGACAGAATCTCATGGATGCTCTGCCCTCTATTACATTGAACGGAATTCCAGGACAAAACAGGACTTTGATAATGATGGATGGGATGCCGCTTAATAATGCCTACGATGGAATGGTCAGCTTCACAGCGTTGCCAACAGAAAATGTGGGAAGGGTCGAGGTCGTTCAGGGCCCCTCGTCAAGCCTTTACGGTGGGTACGCCATGGGAGGTGTCGTGAATATGATTACACAGATGCCGGAAAAAAGGGAATTCACCGTAATGGGCGGTTACGGCTCAAGCTGGCACAGGGGAGAAAGCCTGGATGACTTTCAAAAGTATTATTTGTCTTACGGCGATAAACTCAACAATAAAATAAGCCTGCTTTTGAGTTATGGATACAAGGCAACAAATGGCTATCCAAAAGATCTTAACGTTCAGTCGACGCAACCCCCTGCCGGAATTACAGGCTATTCATATACTACCGATAATGGCACATCCGGGGGACAAACCAATTACGTCATAGGCGACAAGGGAAACAACACTTGGTGGGACGACAGCCTGAGCATCAAAACAAAGTTTGATTTAACACCTGAATCAAAATTAAGCATATTTTTTATGAGAACACGCCTCAAGTATAATTATGATGATCCTCATACTTATTTAAGTAACGCCTCGGGCCAACCCGTTTATTCATACGGATTCGTGAATCAAAGTAGCTATGACGATGGGTCAGGCGGAGAAGAAATTAATAAATATTATATCAAATATGAAACCGAGATTGGAGTCGTAAAAGCAAAGCTTGCTCTTGGTCTTAATGATTACGTAAAATCATGGTATGTAACCCCCGGCTATACATCTGCTACGACTTTAAACGGAGGCCCCGGCCAGGTTTCATCCACCCCTTCCCAAAATTATACTACTGACCTTCAGTTCACAGTACCCCTTTTCACGAGACATATCCTCACCTTTGGAGGATCATTCAAAACAGATTCGGCTAACACCTCGCAATATAACCTGACCAACTTTACGAATGAAACCTCCACTACCGCGCTTACATACAATTCCGGAGGCAAGGACAGGGCATACGCCGCTTTTATCCAGGACGAGATATTGCTCCTCACCAATCTTACTGCATACATCGGTTTCAGAGAGGATTGGTGGGAAACATACGATGGCTATGCCAATCAGTTTGGCACCGGAGGTTTTACGACGACATATGACTCCAGGAGTGACAACTATTTCAGTCCAAAGTTAGCAGTCGTCTACAAACCGTTTGAAATAACTACATTAAAGGCATCAGCGGGACAGGCATTCAGAGGGCCAACGGTTTATGAGCTTTACGGGACGTGGCAATACTATGGCATTACGTTTGCCAGCAATCCAGACCTGAAACCCGAAACAGACACCTCATGGGATGTGGGTGTCGTGCAGAAGCTGTGGGAGGGCGCGAAGTTCACTGCCAGATATTTTGACAACTATATGAAAGACCTTATTTATTTAGAAACAGTTTCTGCAACACTACAGAAGCAGATAAATGCGGGAAAGGCTGAAAGCAAGGGGATTACCCTTGAGATTGAGCAGCGGTTTGAAAAATTGTTAAGGCTTTTTGCTAACTATACCTATACGGACGCCAGGATAACGGAGAACAGCGCTGAGCCATTATCGGTGGGCAAAAGATTGACTTATCTGCCGGATACGATGGTCAATGTGGGAGCGGAGTGCGAAATAGGACCGTTCATGGCATCTGTCACGGGCAGATATGTCGGCAAACGCTATGGCGATGACCAGAACAGGGATACGATAAACGGTGTTTACACGTCGATGGATCCCGCTTTTACAGCAGATACAAAGGTTTCATATAAGGTGACCAAATTTGCCACATTGTCATTTTCCGTCGATAATATCTTTGACAACTCTTACTTCAACTATTACAAGGCGCCGGGCAGATCGTGGTTTGGCGGGCTGGAAGTGAAAATTTAATTGAATTAAATGAATCTGGTGCACAAGACTTAAGTCATAACAGTGAGATTAACTTGATATGATTGCCATTGACTCCTTCAGCTTTACCTATCCCGGCATGGACACTCCGGCCTTGCAGGATATCAGTCTCCGAATTGAATCGGGCGAAGCGATGTTGGTCCGCGGCGCTTCGGGATCGGGCAAATCGACCTTCCTGTACTGCCTCAATGGTCTCATCCCCCATGTCTTTGCTGGAGCCTCCCTTGGATCGGTCCTGTTGAACGGTTTTGCGCCACCGGAGGTACCTCTCCGGGAGATTGCTCGGACGGTAGGAACAGTTTTTCAGAACCCTGAAAGTCAGGTTTTTATGATGCGCGTGGAGGACGATGTCGCCTTCGGTTGTGAAAACTTACTCCTGCCCCAGGAAGAGATCATCTGCCGTCGGGACGAAGCCCTCCGGTCCATGGATCTGTGGGATTTGCGGCATCGCGAAACCTTCAAACTTTCCGGAGGGCAGAAACAGCGCCTGGCTATTAGCTCTGTCTATGCCATGGGTCCTCAGATTTTCCTTTTTGATGAACCTTCAACGGACTTGGACGGGGCGGGAAGGCAAGAGCTCATAAAGATTATCAGGAATCTCAAAGACAAGGGAAAAACCATTGTCCTGGTAGAGCACCAGTACGAAGATTATCTTCCCCTCATGGACCGGATTATAACCCTGGAAAACGGAAGGATCGTAAATAACAGCACGGCAATAAGTAGCACCATGACTGCCAGAAAAACAACGATGCCACCGGTAGGAACGGTGATATCCCTGAAAGAAATCAGCTTCGGCTACGACCGTGGGAAAAATATTTTAGATATAATGGATATGACTATTCAACGAGGAGAAGTCGTGGCCCTGAAGGGAAATAACGGCTCTGGAAAGACGACACTTCTGAAGATCCTTGGAGGGCTCCTCCGACCGCCACAGGGGGAAATCACTATTTTGGGCGTTTCCGGACCCACACTGGAATCTCTGGTAAGCCATGTGGGTTTTCTTTTTCAGAATCCCGACGAACAGCTTTTCGCACAGACGGTGGCAGAAGAGGTCGCCTTCGGGCCTTCCCGTATTGGAAAGAAAGCAAAAGTGGAGCGTTATCTAAATATTGCAGGTCTGCAAGCTTACTCGCGCCGCCATCCTCAGACTCTCTCACGGGGACAGCGGCAGATCTTAGCTGTAGTGTCCGTTATGGCTATGGAACCAGAAATACTCATCCTTGACGAACCGACAACAGGTCTCGACAGCAGGAGCTGGCATGAACTTTTTTCCCTCCTTTACGACTATGCCAACCGGAGGGGGACTGTTATCTTTTCAACCCATAACGAATATGCCGCATCCGCGGCCAAGCGTCGGATCACTCTCGACAATGGCAGGATTATCAGCGATGAAGTATCTGGATAAAGAAACTTTCCTGCACCGCCTGGATCCGAGATCCAAGATCATCTTGGGATTCATGGGAGCGATTCTTGTTGTTGTTCTGAAGACACCAATGGGGTTGTCCCTTCTTTTTTTAACTGTTTTAGCAGTTTTCGGATACCTTCGTCCAACTCGACAGACTGTCCGGACAATGATTATGCTCATGGCCTCAGCCCTCTGTTTTACAATGATCTCACAGGGATTTTTTTATACGCTCGAACCCCGCACTACAATTCTGACGATCCTCACGCCGGATTCAGGCATGCTGGGAAGCATAAGTGGAGGGATTGCCGTGTACCAAGAAGGTATTATTTACGGAGCGCTGCAGAGTCTCCGGCTGTTTTCCGCTATGCTCCTGAGCGCAGTTATCGTCATGTCCACCTACCCTTCCGACCTCCTCCTTGGCATGGAGGGTCTCGGCGTGCCTGAACGAATCGGGTTTGTCGTTACGGTCAGCATCCGTTTCCTCCCTTCCCTGATAGATGAGGCGGGGAGAATTCTCCTCGCCCAGAAGCTGCGGGGACTCGACGTAAAGGGCGTGAGGGGCGGATTCAGGGCCTTCCGCTACCTCTTGCCGCCCCTCATCATAGACAGCCTGAGGAACGCCCGTCGCATCGCCCTTGCTGCAGAAGTACGGGCCTTCACAGGAAAGAGGACCAAAGTAAGAGAACTGAGATTCGCCCTGCGGGACTGGGCTGTCTTAGGCTTCTCTGCAGTGGGCATGATTATTCTGATTCTATATCAGGGGAATTTATTATGAACACATATATAGGTTCTGTAATCTTCATTGCCATATTGGGAGCAATAGTATTCTATCTCCTTCGGACACGCAAAGCAATCCCGTCCTTCAGCATACAGGAATTGGTAACCGTAGCCCTTTTCTGCAGCCTTCTCTACATAGCCATTTTACCATTTAAATTCGGACTGAGCCGGATACCCATAATTCAATCGTTCTTTTTTTCCATCCCTTACACAGCCATGCTATTCATCGGCATCCGCCTCATTCCACGGGCAGGGACGGCCACCCTCATCATCTGCGGTCACAGTCTCCTATCCCAAACAATCTCCAGCGGCGTAAATCCCCTGTGGTGGCCTTACGCACTTCTGGCTGGTTTCGTTCTGGAACTGTATTTTCTCGTCACTAAAAGTTACTTGGAAACCACAAGAAATGCTCTCGGTGCTGGGTTTCTCCGGGGATTTACGGTTTACCTTTATTTTTACTGTTTTTCTGCCCCTTTTATCTGGCATCAATTTTACGCGCCTTGGTATATTGCCATCCAGACGGCGCAAGGGATAACAGGATCAATGATAGGCGCCTCACTCGGCCTGTATCTGAGCAGACCAATCATCAGTGCCTCCCGCTATGGGGGAATATAACCATCGGAGAATAAATTATGGCCTTCTACAAAGTTACGTATCATGAACAGTACCGCTTCGCCACGGTACACAACTTCGGATGTACCTTCAGGTGTTCCACATGCAGTTATAAGCTCCGAAGCGGTGCTAACGGCAAACCTGGTCTGGCTTATCCCGTACCAGAGCGGTTTTTAGAAACACAGGAAATTCAGGATACACTCCGCCAACTTCCTGCGCAAAAAGTCTATTTCATGGGTGGCGAACCGACAGTTGCACTGGATCTCCCCGAGATGCTCCGTTTTGCCAAGGAAGAACTCGGTATTGAGACGCGGCTGGGACACACCAACGGCAGCTGCCTTCCCTTGCCTCATCTTGACGGGGCAAATGTGGGATTAAAAGCCTGGGACAATGATCTTCACAGGACACTCACAGGGCGGGAAAGAGAAGCCATCTTCCAAAATGTTGCCGCCGCATATCGAGCGGGAATGGACATAAAAGTTAACGTGGTCTTCATACCGGGTCTTGTAGATCTCGATCAGGTTGAGGCCATCGCTGCCTGGCTGGCCGCAATTGACCGGAATATCCCATTTCACATAATGGGATATATCCCCGTGCCCGGCCAGCCGTATCCGCAGCCCTCAAAGGAACAGATGGCCTCATCGGAGGAGGTCAGCCGGCGACATCTCAATATTGTAGCCAGTTCCCGCCTGGATTCCGCACAGGCTCTTAATCTGTCAGATCGGGACGACCGGTTTGCGGTAAAGCGGGTATTGTAAGCATTATATTATGGTAGCAGGATTGCGGAAATTATGGGGCCCCTCATTACAATACGATAACCAGTTGTAATCTCTATAGGGATAATTTCAGTTATGGTGGGTGGTGGATAACTTCCTTGTTGTTTTTCTGATTTCAGACAACCTGTACTACACTTCACTCGGTAATCACCAAAAAAATAGCAGAACTCTAACACAAAATGTGTTACAAATTCCGGAAGCAGGTCACAGGGATCTTTATGAATA
>Ga0326728_10006088_pt1 | contig 33007 bp, 27 predicted proteins | sample MB3enrmetagenome_FD_207602 | JGI IMG/M metagenome (GOLD analysis project Ga0326728, IMG submission 207602) | Lab enriched peat soil microbial communities from McLean, Ithaca, NY, United States - MB31MN | ecosystem: Environmental > Terrestrial > Soil > Wetlands > Peat | place: USA: New York... | reverse complement strand
TGCATCGATCCACGGCCCGCCCGGATAGCCGAGCCCCAGCAGCTTCGCAACCTTGTCGTAGGCCTCGCCCGCGGCGTCGTCAAGCGTGCGCCCGATCAGCGAGTAGCGCCACGTTCCGTCAGTCGGGGTCCCCGGCGACAGGCTTTCGTCGCTGGGGTGACCAGTCGGCTGAGCAAGATAAAGGTGCGTGTGCCCGCCCGAGACGACCAGCGCCAACGCCGCTTCATCTGCTTCAGAACCTTCCGCATCCGGCGAGGACCGCTCCTGCAGCAGCACTGCGTGGATGTGCCCTTCGAGGTGATTGACCGCGACCAGCGGCAAACCCTCCGCGAAGGCCAGCGCCTTGGCATAGGTAATGCCGACCAGCAGCGCGCCTGCCAGGCCGGGACCCGACGTCACCGCAATCGCATCGAGATCGCTGAGAGAAATATGTGCCTCGGCCAGCGCGGCGCGAACCACCGGCACAATCGCACGGAGATGCTCCCGGCTGGCCAACTCCGGCACCACCCCGCCGTATCGAAGATGAGTCGCGATCTGCGACGCCACCACCGACGACAGCGTGCGCGCACCGCATTCCACGACAGCCGCGGCCGTCTCGTCGCAGGACGATTCAATGCCGAGGATGAGGCCGCGAGCCATGTTTCAAGTTTAACGGGCTCGAATGTGCCATCTGAGACGGACTATCCTCGAACTGAGACATGTTGCCGGCCACGCCACAATTCGAAGCCGCCCTGGAGATCCTGAGAACCCTGCGCGCAGCGGGCTACGAAGCCTATCTCGCCGGCGGCTGCGTGCGCGATCTGCTGCTCGGCCGAGTGCCGCAGGACTACGACGTGGCGGCGTCGGCAACTCCCGACGTCGTGATGGGCCTGTTTCCGCGCACCTTCGCCGTCGGCGCGCACTTCGGCGTGGTCCTGGTCGCTTCAGAGATCGGCAGCGACTGCAAAGAGGGTCCGGCCGAAGAGAGCTGCGTGACGGAAGTTGCGACATTCCGTTCCGACGGCGTGTATTCCGACGGCCGTCATCCGGACGAGGTTCGCTACACAAAGACCGCAGCAGAGGATGTCCAACGGCGCGATTTCACCATCAACGGCCTGCTGCTCGATCCGTTGCGCCTCGTCCCTCAGGGGCTGAAGCCCGAACACAGCGGAGAGCAAAACGTACGGGCTGAAGCCCGCACCCTTCCGGGCCTGCATGACATTCGCTCCGCCGTTCTCGACTATGTCGGCGGGTTGAACGATCTTGATGCTGGCATCATTCGCGCCATTGGCCGGCCGGAGAAGCGGTTCGAAGAGGACCAGCTTCGTTTGCTGCGCGCGGTGCGGTTTGCGGCGCGCTTCGGATTCGAGATTGGACCGGCGACGCTGGCCGCGATGCGCAAACTCGCCGGTCGCATCCACGCCGTAAGCCGCGAACGCGTTCGCGACGAACTTACGAAGATGCTCACCGAGGGGCATGCGCGCCGAGCCTTCGAGTTGCTGGATCAATCCGATCTGCTTGTGCAGGTGCTGCCGGAAGTGTCGAAGATGAAGGGCGTCGCGCAGCCGCCGCAGTTTCATCCCGAGGGCGATGTGTGGATCCACACATTGATGCTGCTCGAGCAACTTGAGCCGGGCTGCGCCGGGACTCTGGCATGGGGCGCGCTGCTGCACGACGTTGGCAAGCCGCCGACGTTCCGTGTCGCGCCCGATCGCATTCGCTTTGACGGGCACGTGGAAATCGGCGTCGCCATCGGCGCCGAAATCTGCCGGCGCTTTCGCTTCTCCAACGACGAGACGCACCAGGTTCTCGCGCTCATCGAAAACCACATGCGCTTCGCAGATGCTCCGCGGATGAAGGCTTCGACTCTCAAGCGATTCTTTCGCCTGGAGAATTTTCCTGAGCACCTTGCCCTGCACCGCATGGATTGCATGGCTGCACACCGCAATCTCGACATCTGGAACTTTGTGCGCGAGCGCTACGAATCGTTGCCCGCGGTAGAGGTTCGTCCCGAGCCGCTGCTCACCGGGCGCGAACTGATCGCCGCGGGTTACTGCCCCGGACCTGCATTCAAGGAGATATTGCAAACCGTGGAGGACGCGCAGTTGGAGGGTGTGATTGCGACGCAGGCTGAAGCGATGGCAATCGTTCGCGAACTCTTTGGCCCTCCTCAGGATGTCTCTATCTGACCCGCTGAATTCCCGTCTGATTTGGACCGTTTGCGTCTCTTAACATCTGCGCGAACATCCGTGACGGCGCGCACTGCCAAGTGTGCGGCTGAATGCGATAAAAAATATGTGGTCTCTTTGGCGCAGAGCATTAATTTGGGCCACATTCTGATCCCCGGAAAGTGAGATCAACCGTGACTGTTACCGCAGAGACCAGGAGTGTTGTTGACTTTCAGGCCGCATGGGCTGAGCTGGATTTGCCGCCGCATGTGCGCGAGGTGCTGAGTGCTGCACCGCTGGTGCAGGTGCCGGAAAACCGCCCGCAGCTTCTCGATTGGGCGCTCGGTCGTCCCACGGGAACCACGGATTGGCGGCTCGGCAATCGCGAAGATCATGGTGTCTACGAGGCGATCTTCTACGTGCCTGGAAAGCCCAACGGGCAGAGCCGCATTGTAGAAGCCGTCGTGACCAAGGCGCGGAATGGCCTCGCGATCAACTTCCCCGATCCAGCGATGCGCAGGCGCGATCCGGATGCCATGGTGATCGGCGATGCGCTGCCCACGGACAAGCCGACCTATGATCAGCGCTTCGGAGAGACCTTCGACAAGACCCGCCAGCAGACCCTCGATTGGCTGAAGACGCAGGAACTCGTCGCGATGCCGTTCTACGCAGGCACCGATTCGCTGCATTATGGCTCACTGCTGATTGTGCCGCGGCCCGCAGCATTCTTTGCGGCAGCGCTTGCCGATCTGCAAGGCATGATTCCGCGCAGCCAGGTGCCGTCGGATTTCCGAATCACCGGCGGAGTGCTGTTCGTGGCGCCCCCGTTCAGGCATACGCATTTCGCCGGGCGGCAAGTAGTGGTGCATGATCGCACGGCAACCCACCAGGAGGTGTTTGCCTACAACCTTTATCCGGGGCCGAGCGCGAAGAAGGGTGCGTACTCGATACTGCTCGACATCGGAGAGCGCGAGGGCTGGACGACGAACCACTGTGCGGCTGTTGCCGTGGTTACGCCGTATGAGAACCAGCTCATTCTCATGCACGAGGGTGCGAGCGGCGGCGGCAAAAGCGAGATGACGGAGCATATCCATCGCATGGAGGATGGCCGGCTGCTGATTGGACGCAACGTTGTTACCAAGGAAGAGCGCACTCTGAATCTGCCGGAGGCGTGCCATCTTCGGCCGATTGCCGACGACATGGCGTGCGCGCATCCGAGCTATCAGCGGAGTCACGGCCGGCTCACGATTGCCGACGCCGAGAATGCCTGGTTTGTGCGCGTCGATCACATCCACAGCTACGGCACGGCGCCGAATCTGGAACGGCTGTGCATCGATCCGCCGGAGCCGCTGATCTTTCTCAATCACTACATCGTGCCGGGTGGAACCTGTCTTACCTGGGAGCACGTTGAAGACGCTCCGGGTAAGCTGTGCCCCAATCCGCGCGTGATCCTGCCGCGGCGGATGCTCGAAGACATTCTGGGTGGACCGCGAGCAGTGGACGTGCGCAGCTTTGGTGTGCGCTGCCCCGCGACGCATCGCGAGAGCCAACAGTACGGAATTCTGGCAATGATGCACGTGCTGAGTCCCGCGCTTGCGTGGCTCTGGAGACTGGTTGCGCCACGCGGGCATGCAAACCCGAGCATCCAGGCGCAAAAGTCGAAGGAGATGCAGTCAGAAGGCGTGGGTTCATACTGGGCGTTTGCCACAGGCCGCCGCGTGGACCAGGCCAATCTATTGTTGCGCCAGATCGTCGAGACTCCGGAGACGCGTTACGTGCTCATTCCCAACCAGCACATCGGCGCATGGAAGGTAGGCTTCATGGCGGAATGGATTGCGCGCGAATACCTGGCGCGTCGGGGCAGCGCAAAATTTGGCCGCGAGCAGGTAGACGAGGCGATGTTTCCGCTGCTGGGCTACATTCCGAAGCAGTTGAAGATCGAAGGCTCGATCATTCCGCGCGTGTTCTTTCGCGTCGAGGAGCAGTTGCAGGGCGGAATGGATGTGTATGAGGAAGGCGCGCGGCAGTGGCGCGAGTTTTTCGCACGCGAACTGAAGCAGTTCCAGGTCGCGGATCTCGATCCGCTCGGGCAGCGGATCATCGAGGCATGCTTCGACGGCGCACATCAGGAAGACTACCGCAAGCTGATTCCGCATCCGATGTTCCGCGACGAGATGTGACGACGTGAAACCCGGATCAATCTGTCGACCTCAAAAGCGCGCAACTCTCTGATTCAGGCTGTCGTGCCCGCAAGCGTACAGAATTCGCGCGACGATTCGATAGAAAGTGATTCCCCAAGCCAGTCCTCGGGACATGGGAGTTGCGATGGGCCGGAATCAGACGCGAGGAACGACTCGAAAAGCACTTTGTAGAGGCCGCGCCTGCCGACGAACCGTTTGTGACGGTCGCGCTGGAATTCAAAATGGAAAGGCGATGAAGGCTCGAGGTCCGCGAGGAACCTCGGGGAAAAGTGCCGGTGTGACCGGGCGACTGCCATCAGGATCAGCGATCGCCAGCTTCCGCGCAGCAGTCGCTTGAGTACCGGGTCGCCATGCGGAAGCTGATCGACCTGGTCCGCAACGAACTCGCTGAACGTGAGAAGTTGGGTTACCAGGTCGTCGAGTGGGATCCCTTCCCTTGCTGCACGCGAAAAGAGCGTGGTTGATCCGGAATTCAGATCCTCCTGCACATCCTGCAAGTCGTCGCCGAGTTGGAGCAAGACGCCCCAGTCAAACGCGAACCGGGACTGCGCATCATTCAGGTAACCGTGGCAAAGGCATGCATCGGCAAGCACCGACGTACCGCCTTTGGCGAAGCTCAAGTGCAGAAGATCGGGTACCGCCGGCGGCCGGCTCTGTTCTAACTGAGAAAGGCTGTTTTCCTGTGCCTGGTGAATGGCGAGCAGGCATTCATATACGTGCGGATACAAACTCCGAGGAAACTGCTCCTCGATCAACCGCACCATGGACCACACCGCGGCCTCATGGCGGTTCCGAGGAGCAACCCGCAGCCCACAGAGCCGGTCGCGAAACCGCCTGCTGAATTCAAGCTTCCGCGCCGCGGGAATCGCCTCGTCATCAAGGTAGTTGTCGCTGTAGGGGTAAAGAAGGCTGTAGCCGATGATCGCAGGCGTCAACCGCATTCGGTCGCCAAGCAGGGGTTGAATCCCGCACACGGTCCAGGCGTTTCGGCAGGCCTGGATGGTTCCCCTCATCGTCAGATCGGGATCGAATCGTCTTGCCCACTGCGCAAACTGCGTGCCGATGGGCAAAAAGCCATCTGTCAGGATGTGGACGGCTTCGTCTTCGAGGCCGAGAGCTACGGATGCAAATCGCGGAAACGCACCGACGACGCGCTGCTGTGCATCGATACGCTCTGCCGGTCTGCGGCGCACCCTCTTCGCCTCATCTTCGACCAGGTGCAGCGCCCGGTCGTACTCCTTTTCCCTGATCTTCTGCTCAGCCGGGCTGAAACGTTCGCTGACTCTGAGATCCAGCGCGGCGCACGAATCCCATTCTGCGATCGCCCCTGAGACCCGGGTTTCGACCCACAACCAACTGTATCGATGCTCCATGCAATCAGAATTACGGATTGGCGGCTCAAACGGTTCCAGTAACCGAGGGAAGGGTCGATAACCAGATGACTCAGTCGCTTTCAGGTGTTGCTGATGAGGCGTCGATCCGATCTCTGCTCATGCAGGGGCGGAAGATAGATGCGATAGAACTCTTGCGGAGCGGCGAAAAGATCGGGCTCACCGAGGCCGTTAACCGCGTGAAGAAGATCGACGAGAAGATGAAGGCGGCGCAGTAGGCTCCTCTACCTCTTTGTGAGGAAACCTGCGGACGGACCGCGCCGGAGATGCGGTCGCATCTCTCGTTCAACTCGGCGACAATGCAAGAGTGCCGGACAAGACATTGGAATTTGATCTGATTGTGCTGGGGGCTGGTGCAGCCGGGCTGATGTGCGCGGCCGTCGCGGGTCAGCGAAACCGCCGGGTGCTGCTGCTGGAGCACAACGCGCAGCCGGGGCGAAAAATCCTCATCTCCGGCGGTGGAAGGTGCAACTTCACCAACATCCATTGCACCCCCGCCAATTTCATCTCGGAGAATCCGCACTTCTGCAAGTCAGCATTGGCGCGGTATCTGCCTCGGCATTTTCTTGAGCTGGTAACCCGCTATGGAATCATGTGGCACGAAAAGACGCTTGGCCAGCTCTTTTGCGACCACTCGGCGCGCCAGATCGTGGAGATGCTGCTTGAGGAATGCAACCGAGGCGGCGTAGAGGTACAGCTTGCCGCGCGTGGAACTGCTGTTGAGGCCACCTCGGGCGAGTTCCGAGTTGCGTGTTCCGCCGGCGAGTTCAAATCAGGCGCCCTGGCCGTCGCGACCGGAGGCCTCTCAATCCCCAAGATGGGAGCGACCGGGCTGGCATACAAACTGGCACGGCAGTTTGGATTGAACGTGATTGAGCCGCGAGCGGCGCTGGTCCCGCTGGTTTTGGGCAGCGCGGAGAAAAGCTGGACGGAGTTGACCGGGATCTCGGCTGAAGTGACAGCGCAGGCAGTTCGCGGACCGGCATTTCGCGAGAAGATGCTAGTGACGCATCGCGGACTCAGCGGGCCGGCGGTGCTGCAGGCTTCCTCGTATTGGCGTCAGGGCGAAGCCTTAACTGTGGACTTCGCTCCGGGTATGGCCAAAGACGCGAAGATGCTGCAGCCGCTGCTGGAGGGAGGTAAGCGGCGCGACCTGCAGACGTACAGGCAGGCGCTTCGGGCCGTGCTTCCACAGCGGCTCGCAGCACATTTAGGTGAGGTCGAAGCCCCCACGGGATGGTCGAATACACATCTCGAGGCGATCGAGCAAGAGCTGCGCCACTGGGAGTTTCATCCCGCCGGGACGGAAGGCTTCGAAAAGGCAGAGGTGACGGCGGGCGGTGTGGATACGCGCGGGCTGAATTCACAGACGATGGAAGCGCGCGCGGTGCCCGGGTTGTTCTTCATCGGCGAAGGTGTGGACGTGACCGGCCACCTGGGCGGCTTCAACTTCCAGTGGGCATGGGCGTCAGCGGTGGCTGCGGCGAAGGCAGTTTGAGGATGGGGCCGATCGGGCTGGAATTCCCCGAATGACAGACTACTGCGCCGGAGCGCTTGTTGCAGGCGCTGAAGGAAGCGCCAGGGGCTTGGAGGGTGGGGTCAGCACGAAGCCGTTTCGCACAAGCGCGAAGCCCTGCTGCGGCAGTTCGGCTTGGAGAAGCTGGTTCTCGGGACCGGAAAACAGGTCGGTTGTCGCCCCGGAGATGGTTGCAACCAGGTGGTGGACGCTGATCGGTTTGCCGTTCAAAGTCCCCCGCTCATCGGGATACGTGGCAAGCTGGATTGGTTCGATTGACCCCGCCTGCTTGGGGATGATCGCCCACAGATCCCGATTGTCATATGTGGCGGCGAGGGCTAGAAGTGTCTCCAGTGCGCCCGGATCGAAGTCGGGCAGGAAAACGGTCAGTTTGTGGCCATCCAGGCGTGTGGTGTTGCTGCGTCCGTTTGCCGAAATGTTGAGGAGAAACTGCGCCGCATCGGGCTTCGCCACGATGTTCACTGCGGAATTGTTCACAATCGCGCTCAATTGAACGTGGAGAAGTTTGTTCGATGGAGAGAGCTTTTCCGTCTTTGAGAGCGCGTAGTTCAATCCCTGCATGTTGACGCGGACGAGCGAAGTGGAATCGCGTCCTGCAGGCTTTGAGACGAAGGTGAAGCTAGCCGTGCCAACCGTGTTGCCATGCTGGCTGACAGCAAACGTCTCCGGCTGCGCGGATGCCGCGATCGGAGGAACGATCAGATCCAAGGCAAGAAGTCCCGCCCAGGGGATCAGTGTGCAAAGACGGCTTTCCATCTCACTGATTAGACACCAAAGCAGCGCATTGGTTGTGGCTGCGCCAGTGAACAGCGGTCAGTGAACAGCGGTCAGTGAACAGCGGTCAGAAGGGCTATTTCGTTGCCCGGCTTGAAAATCCTTGATTGGCGACCTCAAGAACCTTTCTGTCGCTCGCTCACTGTTCACCGACCACTCGTCTTACTTCTTCGCCTTCTCGAAGCGTTTGTTCACCTCGGCCCAGTTAACCACGTTCCACCACGCGGCGAGGTAGTCGGGACGGCGGTTCTGGTACTTCAGGTAGTAGGCGTGCTCCCAGACGTCGTTGCCGAGGATCGGGTAAAGCCCCTGGCTCAACGGCGAGTCCTGGTTCGGGGTGGTGATGACCTTCAGCTTGCCGCCTTGCACCACCAGCCAGCCCCATCCAGACCCGAACTGTTTTGCGGTCGTTTCGTTGAATGTCTTCTTGAAAGATTCAAAGTCGCCAAAGTCTATATTGATCTGATCAGCAATCGCTCCTGTGGGCGCTCCGCCGATGCCTGAGGTATTTGCCGGTCCCATGATGTTCCAGAACATGGTGTGGTTTGAATGGCCTCCCCCGTTGTTGCGGACGGTCGTGCGGATGCCCTCGGGGACGGCGTTCAGGTCGCTGATGAGGTCATCCACGGACTTTGCGGCCAGGTCGGGGTGGTTGGCCAGCGCGGCATTTACGTTGTTGACGTAGGCCTGGTGGTGCTTATCGTGGTGCAGATGCATTGTTTCCGCATCGATGAAAGGCTCGAGTGCGGCGTAGTCGTAGGGAAGCGGCGCAAGTTCGTATGCCATTGGGGAAATCTCCTCACTTCGGATTGTACTGTTTCAATGAAAGTTCAAGAGCGTGAGTGTTGAGTCGGGCAAACGGCGAATTGACCACAACAAATCCAATCGAATGAAACTGTTCATTCACATTCGCGCGCATCGCTCTATGGTTGGATGGATGCGGAGACACCCGGGCAGGGTTCGAAGTATTCCAGGAAAATGGAAACCTTGAGGCCGATCATAACATCCCTAGAAATGCTGGATCCTGAAGCTTGAACTTCCCTACCCGAAGAAGAGGTGTGAACGGATGAACGATCAAGCGCTGTACCGCTGGCTTGACCAGCAGGGCGAGGCCTTTGGCGCACCAGGACTCCAGCCACGCTGGACTTCCAGCGTGAAGGACGCCGTCGGAACGGCCTATTCGGCATCAAGCCGAGTATGGTTTACCTGTTCCCATGGCATCCTGAACGAGATTTACCACCCCACCATCGATAGCGCCCAGGTGCGCGACATGGAGTTCCTGATCTCGGACGGCGAGACGTTTACCCATGAAGAAAAGCGCCATCTTCTCTCGACGTTTGAGTACATCCACCAGGAATGCCTGGGAGTCCGCTACATCAATCGCGATCCCGCCGGGCGCTACACGCTGACCAAGGAGGTCATCTGCGACCCCCACCACAGCGTGGTCCTGCAGCACGTCCGGGTGGAGGGACACGAGGACCTGATCCCGCGATTGAAGGTCTACGCCCTGCTGGCGCCTCACCTCGCCGGTGGCGGAGCGGGAAATACCGGCCGTGCTCTCGATATAGCCGGACACAAGATGCTGCTCGCCTGGAAAAACCAGTGGTCGCTGGCCATGGGAGCAAGCTGTGGCTTTTCGCGCGTAAGTTGCGGCTTTGTGGGTGCGAGCGACGGCTGGCACGACCTGCGCGACAACTACACGATGGACTGGGAATTCGGATCGGCCACGAACGGCAACATCGCCCTCTTCGGCGAACTGAATATGGGGGCTGCCCGTACTGACGGAGCGCGTGAATTCACGCTGGCCATCGGGCTTGGCGAGGGGAATCACACTGCGCTTCAGAAGACGGTGAGCGCGCTGTCCATGCCGTTTGCCCAGCATCGCGATCGATTCATCGAGCAGTGGCATCGCGCGGCTAACCCTGAATGGCTGGCCGCCAACGCCTGCGATGGCGGCAAACTCATGCGCGCAAGTCACAATGTGCTGCTGGCACACGAAGACAAGACCTATTCCGGCGCATTTGTGGCTTCTGCCTCCATCCCCTGGGGACAGGCGCATGGCGACGACGACCTTGGCGGATACCACCTTGTCTGGACCCGCGACATGGTGCAGACGGCATCGTCGCTGCTGGCCTGCGGACGAGCGGAGACAGCCCGGCGCGCCTTGGTGTACCTGGCTTGTACGCAGAAGCCGGACGGCGGTTTCGCGCAGAATTTCTGGGTAGACGGCCGTCCTTACTGGTCGGGCCTGCAACTGGACGAGGTAGCGTTTCCAATTATCCTGGCCTGGCGCTTGTGGAAGGCCAATGCTCTTGGGGAGATCGAGATCTTCCCGTTCATTGAGCGTGCAGCCGGGTTTCTGGTGCAACACGCGCCGATCACCCACCAGGACCGCTGGGAAGAGAACGCAGGGTATTCGCCATCGACGCTGGCTGCCGTGATCACCGGCATCATTTGTGCGGCAGATATGGCCCAGGCGCACGATTCCATGGAGATGGCGGAGTTTCTCGAGGAATTTGCCGACTGGATCGAGCGCCACGTCGAAGACTGGACCGTAACCAACGATGGCGTGCTCCTCCCCGAGGTCAAGCGCCATTACATGCGCATCCGGCCTCCGGAGAAGGGCGAGGCCTACGCCTGCGAAAGCTGCGGCGACGAAATGATCCATATCAACAATCGGGCGCCCGGCGAGCGAACTGAGTTTGAAGCGCGTGAGATCATCGATGCGGGCTTCCTCGAACTGGTGCGCTACGGCGTCCGCCGCGCCGACGATCCCCTCATCATCGATTCCCTCAAGGTGGTCGACGCCGTGCTGAAAACCGATCTGCCGCAGGGGCCCGGCTGGCACCGCTATAACTGGGACGGTTACGGCCAGCGCCCCGACGGCGGGCCGTTCCAGGGCTGGGGAAAGGGTCGCGTATGGCCGCTGTTCACCGGCGAGCGTGCACATTACGAACTGGCGGCTGGAAACGATCCGTCGGCGCTGATCGCCACATACGAGCGCTTCGCGACTCTAGGCCAAATGATGCCCGAGCAGGTGTGGGATGAGGCAGACCGGCCGGGTCAGGGACTCAGGATGGGGCAGCCGGCGGGTTCGGCCGTTCCGCTGGTCTGGGCGCACGCCGAGTATCTGAAGCTTTTGCGTTCGGCAATGGACGGAAAAGTCTTTGACCGCATCGATCGTGTGTACAACCGCTATTGCACGCCGATGGGCAGAAAACAAGTTCGCGCTGACCTGGAATTTTCGAGCAGGCGCAGGCCAATCCAAAGGATTACGGCAGGCAACACCCTCCGTATTCTCGACGACGCAGAGTTCGAGGTGGTCTGGTCGGCTGACAAATGGAAGACCACGCAATCCACCCCGAGCCGCAGCCTGGGCAACGCGGGCTACAGCGCAGATCTTTCCACCGGTCGAAACCAGGCGAGCGGTGGTCTATCATGGACTCTCCACTGGCCGGAGCAGAATCGCTGGCTCGGTTATAACGTGGAGATCAAGATTGAAGCCTGAAACTAGGCATTATTTCCGCACATACCCGAAAGGAAATCGAACGAGGTTTTATGGCTACTCTTGCGGATCTTTCAGTTGACCAACTTTCGATTGACACCTTGCGTTTGCTGGCCGTGGACGAGGTTGAAAAGGCAAAAAGCGGCCATCCCGGGGCACCGCTGGGATGCGCGCCGATTGCGTATTTGCTCTTCCACAAAATCATGAAGCACAATCCGGCAAACTCGAAGTGGGCTGACCGCGACCGCTTCGTGCTGTCGAACGGGCACGCCTCTGCGCTGCTCTACGCCACCCTTTACCTCTGCGGCTACAAGGTGACTCTTGAAGACCTCGAGTCCTTTCGCCAATGGCACTCCCGCACCCCCGGACATCCCGAATACGGCGATACCGACGGCGTCGAGGTCACCACTGGCCCGCTCGGTCAAGGTTTGGCGATGGCCGTAGGCATGGCGATTGCGGAGAAGCACCTCGCAGCGATCTACAACAAGCCAGGTTACGAGATCGTGAATCACCACACCTATGTGCTCGCCGGCGACGGCGACATGATGGAAGGTGTTTCGCACGAGGCCTGCGCGATGGCCGGCACAATGGGCCTGGGCAAGCTGATCCTGCTCTACGATGACAACCTGATCTCGCTCGACGGGCCCACGGAGCTGAGCTACTCCGACGATGTGCTGAAACGCTTTGAAGGTTACCACTGGCACACGCAGCGCGTCGCCAATGGCAACGACCTGAACGCGATCGAAGCTGCAATTGAAGCGGCGAAGGAAGAGACCAGCAGGCCTTCGCTGATCGCCGTTCGCACTGTGATTGGCTACGGCAGCCCCAAGGCCGGCACAAACAAAGTGCACGGCGAAGCGCTGGGCGCTGTAGACACAGCAGCAACCAAGAAGTTCTACGGCTTCCCCGAGGACAAGAATTTCTACGTTCCCGACGATGCGCTGAAGACCTGGCGCAAGGCGGTTGATCGCGGTGCCACTGTGGAAGCTGAGTGGAAGCGGCTCTTCTCGCGTTATGCCGCAGAATATCGCGACCTGGCAGTCGAATTTGACCGGACCCAAAAAGGACTCCGCAAGAAGGGCTGGGAGAAGGCGATTCCGGGCTTCCCGGCAGACAAGAAGCAGGCCACGCGAAACGCCGGTGGCGCCGTTATGAACGCCGTGGCCGACACCGTGCCAGAGCTGTTCGGCGGCGCGGCCGACCTTACCTCGTCCACCAAAACCATCTTCAAGCCCGGCGCAAACTTCCACGTCGATCCAGCCGGCCGCAACGTCTTTTTCGGCGTGCGCGAATTTGGCATGTGCGCGGCGGTGAACGGAATGGCGGTGCATGGTGGGCTTGTGCCGTTCGGCTCGACCTTCTTCACTTTCTCCGACTACTGCAAGCCCGCGATGCGGCTGGCAGCATTGATGCAGGTCCACTCGATCTTTGTGTTTACGCACGATTCGATCGGCCTCGGCGAAGATGGACCCACGCACCAGCCGATCGAGCACCTGATGATGCTGCGCGCCGTTCCGGGTCTGACGGACTTGCGTCCTGCCGATGCAAATGAAACGGCAGCCTGCTGGCGCCTGGCACTCGACCGCACCACGCCGAGCTTCTTTGCGCTCACGCGCCAGGACCTACCCGTAATCGACGCCTCAAAGCACGACGTCTATGGCGGTGTGAGCAAGGGTGCATACGTGCTCGAAGATGCCGCGAATCCAAAGGTGATCCTGATCGGCACTGGATCTGAAGTATGGCCCGCGGTCGATGCAGCAAAGCTCCTCGCCAGCGAAGGGATCGCCGCCCGAGTCGTGAGCTTCCCGAGCTGGCGCATCTTCGAAGAGCAATCGGCCGAGTACAAGGCAAGCGTGTTGCCCGCGGGTATTCCGAAGCTTGCCGTGGAGGCCGGTGCGACGCTGGGCTGGTGGAAGTACGTCGGGCAGGACGGCGATGTAATCGGCGTCGATCGCTTCGGCGCCTCGGCTCCGGGACCCAAGGTCATGGCCGAGTATGGATTCACTGCGGAAATCGTAGCAGCTCATGCCAAGGCACTGTTGAAGAAGTGAGGAAAAAGGAGTAGGGAGTAACAAACAGAAAGGTATACGCAGGAACCAGGCAACAAGGAGTAAGCAACAACACAAGACCTGTGTATCGGAGCGCAACAGCATCGCATCGCAAGCTTCGTTACTCCCTGCTCCCTATTCCCTGCATTTGAAGGAGTCTCATGAAGTTAGTCATTGCATCCGATCATGCGGGCTTCGCTCTCAAGGAAGAGGTTCGCGCTTATCTCGCCAAAAGCGATCACGAGATTATTGACCTGGGCGCATTCAGATGCGAACCGCAGGATGATTATCCTGACTTCGCCGAGCGCGTTGGTGAGGCGATCAAGGCCGGCGAAGCGCCGCGCGGCATTCTCATTTGCGGTTCGGGAGTCGGCGTCTGTGTAGCGTCAAACAAAATTCCCGGCATTCGCGCCGGTATGTGCCACGACACCTACTCTGCACACCAGGGCGTCGAACATGATGACATGAACGTGATCGTGCTCGGCGCGCGCATCATAGGCTCTGCATTGGCCTTCGAACTTGTCGACACATTCATCAAGGCCAAGTTCATCTCTAACGAAGAACGGTTCACTCGCCGGTTTAAGAAAGTGCTGGCTATCGAGGCGAAGTATCAGCGCGGCCGGAGCCAGGACAATTCTCCCGCATAGTCACGCAAAGTCATTTTGAACCTGGCTGCGATTGCTGAGGTCCGAAACGCGGCCCAACCAAGGCGGAAGCAGAAAGCGCTGAACGCGCCGAGAGCAAGAGACGCCGATGTTCCCCTTCGACGTAATCCTCTTTGATGTAGGCGGGGTCCTGCTGACCAACGGCTGGGATCACTGCGAACGTGCGGCCGTGCTGGACCGATTTCACCTGGACAAAGCAGAGTTCGAACGGCGGCATACGCGAGCGAATGACGCATGGGAGCGCGATTTGCTCTCCGCGCGCGAGTATCTAGACGCCACCGTCTTTTACGAGCCGCGCGATTTTACTCCGGAGAGTTTTCTTGAGGCTCTGTGTGCGCAGTCGGCGCCGCTGCCGGACGGCGGATTAGGCATCCTTCAGGAGCTCGCCGCATCTGGCAGGTGGATGGTCGGTTGTTTGAACAACGAGGCGCGCGAGCCGAACGAGTACAGGTTCCAGCGTTACGGGCTCCGCGAGTTTTTTGATGTGGCGTTCAGTTCCTGCTATCTGGGACTGCGCAAGCCGGAGCCGGCAATATATCGCCGCGCGCTCGACATCTTGGGCAAACCCGCGGAGCGCGTCTTATTCATCGATGACCGGCAAGAGAATGTTGCTGCCGCGTCGGCCGCCGGCATGAAAACGATTCGGTTCGATGGGGCGGATCGCCTGCAGAAGGACTTGGAAGCGCACGGCGTGGTGTGAGGAATCAGGAATGAAGGTGAGGATTTAAGCTTTGTTACAAAGCGAGAACGAAGTCGCTTGAAATGAAATCGCCCGGCCGACTCTGCACGAATCGGCCGGGCGCACAACAGCACTTCCCCATGATGACAGCGAAGCTACACGTTGTAGGTCGACGAGGAAACACGGCCGCCATGGCCGGTCCAATTGGTGTGGAAGAATTCGCCACGCGGCTTGTCGACACGCTCGTAGGTGTGTGCGCCGAAGTAGTCGCGCTGCGCCTGCAACAGGTTGGCCGGCAGGCGGCCTGCGCGGTAGCCATCGAAGAACGCCAGCGCCGTGGAGAACGCCGGCGTGGGAATACCCAGCTCAATGGCGCGCTGCAAGCTCTTGCGCCACGCGTCCTGGTACTGGTTCAGCACGCCAGAAAAGAAGCCGTCGAGCAGCAGGTTGCTCAACTCGGGATTCGTGACGAACGCCTCCTTGATTTTGCCCAGGAAGCGGCTGCGGATGATGCATCCACCGCGCCACATCAGCGCGATGCCGCCCATGTTCAGGTTCCAGCCGTTCTCTTTCGCAGTGGCGCGCAGCAGCATGTAGCCCTGCGCGTAGGAGATGATCTTGGAGCAGTAGAGAGCGCGGCGCACATCTTCAATGAACGCGCCCTTGTCGCCCGTGAAGGTCTTTGCTTCGGGTCCCTTCAGCACACCGGAGGCCTGCACGCGCTCTTCTTTCAATGCGGAGAGGCAGCGGCTGAACACCGACTCGCCGATCAGTGTGACGGGCTGGCCCAGATCGAGCGCGCTGATCACGGTCCACTTGCCGGTGCCCTTCTGGCCCGCGGTGTCGAGAATTTTGTCAACGAGCGGCTGGCCGTCCTCGTCCTTCGTCGCGAAGATCTGGGTGGAGATCTCGATGAGGTAACTGTCGAGTTCGCCCTTGTTCCAGTCGGCGAAGACGTTGTGCAGTTCATCGGCGTTCAAACCGAGGCCGCGCTTCAGCAGGTCATAGGCTTCGCAGATCAACTGCATGTCGCCGTACTCGATGCCGTTGTGCACCATCTTCACGTAGTGGCCGGCACCGTCTTCGCCCACCCAGTCGCAGCAAGGCGTGCCGTCCTCCACTTTGGCGGCGATGGCCTGGAAGATCTCCTTCACGTGCGGCCACGCCTCCGGGCTGCCGCCGGGCATGATCGACGGGCCGCGGCGCGCGCCTTCTTCGCCGCCCGAAACGCCAGTGCCGATGAAGAGGATGCCCTTGGCGCCCAACTCCTTCGTACGCCGGTTCGAGTCGGTGAACAGCGAGTTGCCGCCGTCGATAACGATGTCGCCTTTTTCAAGGTGGGGCAGAAGCGTTTCGATCGTCTGATCCACCGAGGCGCCGGCTTTCACCATCAGCATTACGCGGCGGGGGCGCTTCAGCAGCGAAACGAATTCCTCGACAGAGTGGGCGCCGACAACGTGAGTGCCTTTGGCTTCGTTGGCAATAAAGTCGTCAACCTTGGATACGGTTCGGTTGAACACCGCCACCTTGTATCCGTGGTCGTTCATGTTGAGGACGAGATTCTGTCCCATGACTGCGAGGCCGATCAGGCCAATGTCGCACGATGCTTCGGGCATGGATCTTCTCCAGTGACTGCGGGGCTGCGACGGATCGTCGCCGATTCGCACCTCATTCTATCCCAGTGGTCTGACCTCTGGGAAATCTGGCAATGCAGCGGTCGGTGCGGGCGCTGCGGGCAGGCCGGCGGCATTCGCAGTTATAAATCAATTCCCCTCGTTCGACGCGCAAAAAGAAGCGCGGCAGCAGGTTTCCGAATCACACAAGAGAGGTCACGAAATGCAACTCGGATTGATCGGTTTGGGCAGGATGGGCGGCAATATGGCGGAGCGGCTTCGGCTCGGCGGCCATCAGGTGGTGGGTTACGATTTTAGTGCCGAAGCAGTGAAGAGACTTGCCGCCTCCGGCAGTGTGGGCGCATCGTCGCTCGAAGAGCTGGCGCAGAAACTCCTGGGCCGCAAGGCCATCTGGATCATGGTGCCGCAGGGCAAGCCGGTGGACGACACCATCGCGAAGCTGGAGCCGCAGCTCAACCCCGGCGACATCCTGATCGACGGCGGCAACTCGAATTACAAGGAGTCCATGCGCCGCCATAACGAGCTGGTTGCCAAAGGGTTCCAGTTTGTCGATGTGGGCACGTCCGGCGGCATCTGGGGATTGAAAGAAGGCTACAGCATGATGATCGGCGGCGACAAGGAAGCCGTCGAATACCTGCGGCCGATCTTCGAGACGCTGGCGCCGGAAAAAGTCAAAGGCTGGGGACACGTTGGTCCCGCAGGCGCTGGCCATTTTGTGAAGATGGTGCACAATGGCATTGAGTACGGCATGATGCAGGCCTTCGCCGAGGGCTTTGCCATCATGGAGGAGAAAAAGGACTTCAATCTCGACCTGGCGCAGGTGGCGCAGATCTGGCAATACGGCAGCGTAGTGCGGAGCTGGCTGCTCGATCTGACGGCCGATGCTTTGCAGAAGAATCCGACGCTCGAAGGCCTGGAGCCATATGTGGAGGACTCCGGCGAAGGACGCTGGACGGTACATGAGGCCATCGATCTGAACGTGTCGGCGCCCATCATCACGCAGGCGCTCATTCGCCGTATACGCTCGCGCGAGGAAAACAACTTTACAGACCGCATGTTGGCCGTCATGCGCAACGAGTTCGGCGGCCATGCAGTGAAGAAAGACTAGTGAACAGCGGACGACGGACAGTGAACAGTCGTCAGATTCGAGCAAGATGATTCATTTGCCGCTCGATGTTTATTGCACACTGTTCACTGCCCCACTGAAACATCACAGGAGGTATTCAAGCCATGGCAACAGCAACTGTGCAGATGAAGGTTCGTCCCGAGGATCTCTCGCAAGTTCCCAAAAGCGGCGAGCGCATTCCGAATCCGGGCATCATAGTCATCTTTGGAGCCTCCGGTGATTTGACCAAGCGTAAGCTGCTGCCTGCGCTCTTCCACCTCGAGCAGGATGGCCTTCTCCCGAAGAATTTCGCGATTGTCGGTGTGGCGCGCCGGCCGCTTGGCGATGAATTCGCGGCCGACATGCGCGAAGGCATTACCGATTTCGGCGATGTCGAGAACTCCGATCCCAAGCTCGACGGGTTCGTAAGCAAGATCAGCTACTATGCGTTGAGTTTCGACGACGCTTCGCATTACGCCGGCCTGAAAGCAGAGCTTGAGCGCATTGCGCAGGAAAAGAACATCGGGCCGGATCGCCTTTTCTATCTCGCCACTGCACCGGAGTACTTCGCACCTATCATCGAAAACCTCGGCGCGCAGGGCATGGCGCAACCGGAGCAGGGCCGCATCGGCATCGTCATCGAGAAGCCATTCGGCCACGATCTGGATTCCGCGCGCGAACTCAACCACCAGGTCAACGCCGTCTTCCAGGAGAACCAGGTCTTCCGCATTGATCATTATCTCGGCAAAGAGACGGTGCAGAACATCCTGGTCTTCCGGTTTGGCAACGGCATCTTCGAGCCCATCTGGAACCGCAATTTCATCGATCACGTGCAGATCACGGCCTCTGAGACGCTCGGCGTCGAAGGCCGCGGCCCGTTTTATGAAAAGGCCGGTGCGCTGCGTGACGTGGTGCAGAACCACGTGATGGAGCTGCTCAGCTTCGTCACCATGGAACCGCCTCCGAGCTTCGAAGCGGATAGCGTTCGCCGCGAAAAGGTGAAGGTGTGGCGTTCCATCCCGAGCATCCCGATCACGAACGCCGTTCGCGGCCAGTACGGCCCGGGCGTGGTCGACGGCAAAAAGGTCGTCGGTTATCGCGACGAGGATCGCGTCAATCCCGAGTCGGGCACAGAAACCTACGCTGCCGTCCGTCTCGAGATCGAGAACTGGCGCTGGGCGGGCGTGCCCTTCTATCTCCGCGCCGGGAAACGGCTCAGGAAGCGTGCGACGGAGATCAGCATCCAGTTCAAGCAGCCCCCGCTGCTCATCTTCAACCGCATGAAATCGAGCGGTCCGTGCTCGGAGATTCATCCGAACCTGCTCACCATTCGCATTCAGCCGAACGAAGGAATTGCGCTGCGTTTCGGTGCGAAGGTGCCGAACACGCCAAACATGTCGGTATGCCCGGTGAACATGGACTTCGACTACGCCGCGGCGTTCGGCACATCCACCGCCAACGGCTACGAGCGGTTGCTTCTCGACGCGATGCTCGGCGACCAGACGCTCTTCGCTCATCGAGACGGCGTCGAGACGACGTGGTCGCTGTATACGCCGATCCTGGAGGCTTGGGCGGCCAAGAATCCCGAGGTCTTTCCCAACTACTTCGCCGGTACCTGGGGACCCGACTGCGCCGATCGCCTGCTGGAGCGCTACGGTCACGTCTGGCGCAACAATATCGGCGGGAAAAGCTAGTCTTCGAGTCGTCCGGCTCGACAGCTTGGAACCGACGCTTTTGTCAGGGGCCGAGCAGCTTCCGATTGCCACTACCTGTGCTTTACGTGTACTTGGCTCACCGCGGTACTGTATGCATCTGAACAGAAAGAAGTTCCACACCCACAAACCTGTCATCTCGATGACCCGAATGCGCCAGACCTTGACCGTGAAGTCTCATTGACCCAGGTCTCAGATTACTTTAAGTTACTCATGTGAGTCAGAAGTGGTTACTTTAAGGTAGCCGGTCCGATCCAAGGACGGTCGATGATCTTCGCTCTCTTCCAAATCGCTGCAGTCGGGCTGGTGGCCATCTGCCTGGCCAGTTGGAGAAGTGCGGCGCGCCGGCGGAACTCTCAGTCGTGGGAGTCGTTGATTGCCAGGCTGCGGCCCGATTGGAGCGCTCGCAATCTGAGTGATCAATTCCTTTGGAAAGAAGGGTTAAGCGCTACTCCAGACGAAACATGGGAGCGCATTAAAGGGGCATATGGACTGTGGGCAATGTATCAAAACGCCGGGGTCATGTCGGAGATGGCTGACTTCGCCGCACGGAATAGCGACTCCATTGACCGCCAGCTTCTTGCCACCCTGCGCAGCGATGCCATGCAGATTCGAGTCTGTGTTCTGATGTCACTCGCTCAGTACGCGTTTAGCCAGGCAAGCGAGGGCGTCCGCGTGAATGCATTCCGCGCGGCGTCCATGTACACGGGTATGGCAGCCCGGATGACGCACCTGCTCCAGGCCAATGCGGCGATGGTCGTTCCTGATTTCGTTGCCGCCATGTAGTGCCGCTTAGTGTGATCCTGCCGTATATACCCCCACCCGGAATCTTGGAGCAAATTACTCATTCTTATTGGGTTGCTTACGCATCGGGAGAATTTGACTCCGCCCTGACAAGTAAAAGCGGGGCACCCGGGTCGCTCAGGATTTGACCGGCTGCAAAAAACGGCCGGAGTCTTGACGGACTCCGGCCGTTTTTGGTTTTGGTTTCGACTAGTGGCATCCGGCGAATTGAAGATTCGGGGTGATCGCGACGTTCGTAAACGGTCCTCCGGGAGGCGTGAGTGCGATCGGCGGATTTGAGTTGAGGTCCGAAGCGGTGCAGGTGCTGGTCGTCATTCCATCAACCGCATAGCTGGCCAGCGGCGCGGGCTCCGTCAGCGTGACCCCGCCTGCAGACCATGCACCGATATAAGCTCCGCCCGACGGAACCGGCAGCCAGTAGTTGATGCAGTCCCATGCGCTACAAAGAGAGCGGCAACAAACTAACAACACGTTGCAAGCAGGAGCTGGGAGACCCTGCGCAGTGAAACGGCTTTGCGTAGTTCCAAGGTTTATTCCCTCCAGAGAATCTCGCAAACGCACGAGAGAACCAAGGCAAGTGGATTTCAAGTCCCGGAGGGAGGAAAGAGAAGCAATGAAGCAGAACCCGTATGCAATTAATCCAATTTAGACCGGAGATGGGCTCGCACGGGTAGCGGTTTACTCCTTGATGACCTTGACGAAAGTACCTTCGGGCAGGTCACCTTCGAGCAGATGGACGACACCGCCCTTCACGTAACCATCGAGAATCACACGCGATGTGCCCGGTGCAGCGGTGGACGACGTGATTTTCTTGCCTTGAGCTGGCCTGCCCGAACCGGCCGAGCCTGACGCGTGCTCCCTCGCGTCACCCGCTGTACGCCCCATTCCCTTGTCCATGGCTTCGTTGGCCAGGCGGTCAGCCTCCTTGTTCCCGCCTCGCAGCGTATGCTGGATCTCGAACCGGTTGAGATCATGAGCGAGGCGTCTGGCCTCCTCCCAAAGTGGGCGCAGACCGGGGCTTGCAACTTTGTACTGCCCCTTCATCTGCTTCACCATCAGTTCCGAGTCTGAAACAACCCTGAGTTGCCGCACCCCATGGCTCCCAGCCCAGGCAAGGACAGCCAGAAGTCCCTTGTATTCAGCGTAGTTGTTGGTTTGGCGGCCCAAGAATCCGCTTAGCTTCGCCACGATCCGGTTGTTTGGGTCTTCGATGACAGCGCCGTAAGCGGCCGGCCCGGGATTCCCCCGCGAACCACCGTCACAATGGGCTGTGTACCAGCCGCCTCCGGCAGCCGATGCCGGTTCCGTTCCCGAAAAGAGAGATTCGTTCATGCTTTCACAGTGTAAATAGAGGACGCAGTACCGTCGTCACCTTCAGGCTCGTTCTGGCCGCAAGTGCCGCTCACAAACAGGCTTGGTGCGCGTCTACAAACATGCCGGGACATCTCAATCGCCGGAGCGAAAAACTCGATGGCAATTGATGCAGTGAGCTACCCTTCTTCGCAGACCGCCATAGCCGGCGCTTTAGCTTGGCCTGCCAAAAGGAGGATACAATCTTCCGCAGGTATGGCCTCGAGGGCAATGGACGGACCGGATCGTGCACAGGAGCGTCTGCAGGCGCGTGCTCCGGAGATGGAATTGATCCGTGAGGCGCAGGCCGGGTCGCGTGCGGCGTTTGACGCACTGGTGCGCCAGTATGAGCAGCAGGTGCTACGGCTGGCGCTGCACCTGACCGGCTCAGAGCACGACGCGGAAGACATTTACCAGGAAGCCTTTCTCAAGGCGTTCAGGTATATCGGGAATTTCCGTTTTGAGTGCTCGTTCTACACCTGGATTTACCGGATCGTGACCAACCTGTGCCTCGATCAACTGCGCCGCCGTAAGACGCGCCGTGAAGACCAGGCGGTAGTGGTCGATCAGTCAGGCGATGAGATCGACATGATGGCCTCGATCTCCGACAACCGTTCATTCTCCAACCCCGGCAAAGAACTCGATCGCAAAGTGCTGGGTGAACGAATTCAGACCGCGCTCAGCAAGCTGACACCGCGTGAGCGCATGGTGTTTGAGCTGAAGCATTACCAGGGTCTCCGCCTCCGCACCATCGGAGAGATGTTGAATACGACGGAAGAAACAGCCAAAAATACGCTCTTCAGGGCGACGAAAAAGTTGAGGACTCAACTGGCGGGCTTGCGCTAGGTCCTGCGGACGGCGGGGCTCTGGAAGAGATTTGCAGCACTGCAGCACGAGGCTGGAAGGACGTAACGAGATGAATTGCGAACTTGCACATGAGCGAATTGTGCTGGCAGCCTATGGCGAGCTGCCCGATGAGCAAATGCACGAGTTGGAGCGGCACCTTGCCGCCTGCCCGGAGTGCAGTCAGGAGCGCCAGCAGCTGCTGGCGGTGAAGACGCTCGCAGCGGCCTACCCGGTTGTTGAGCCGGACCCCAATTTCTTGACCCGTTCGCGCATCCGCCTGGAAGAAGCCCTGGATGCGCTGCCTCCCAAGCGGTGGTATGAGCGCTTCAGCCAGCGGGTTGTGAACAACTTCGCGAGCCTGCAGACTGCTCCAGTCGCGGCCCTGCTGCTGCTTATTGTTGGAGCTGGTGCAGGAACGCTGGGCGGTTATGAATTTGCGCAGGCCCGCGCAGCGCATGTTGCAGCACGCGTGCCGGCGGCCACTGCCAAGGCCGAGCCGCAGCCGGTGCCCATCGCCGAGGTTGCAAGCATCTCCAGCGTGGTTCGCCAGCCCAACAGCGAGATCGTCGACGTTACCTACAACCAGGTTGTGCCGCAGCATATTCAAGGCTCACTGGATGATCCGGGGATCCGGCAGTTGCTGATGCTGGCCTCAGAGAATTCGGCCTCGCAGGGTGTCCGCGACGACTCCGTGGGACTGCTTGCGGCCGAGTGCCGCGCCGGCCACGCCTGCCAGGGAGAAGGTATCCGCGATGCGCTCATGGTGGCGCTCCGCTACGACAAGAGTGAGACTGTTCGCGAGAAGGCCCTGAAAGGGCTGGAGCCTTATGTCGCCGAAGACATGCGGGTGCGCGATGCGGTGCTTGAAGCGCTGCTCAACGACAGCGATCCGCGCATCCGCACGGCGGCGATCAGCGAACTGGAACCTGTTGAGGCAGATACAAGCGTGAGACAAGTGTTGTTCACGGTTGCCAATTCTGACCATAATCCCCAAATCCGCACGGTGTCCCGTGAAGCACTCAGCCGGGCGCCGGAGATTCAGTAACAAACCCTTACCTTCAGGCACTCACGCCGTCCATATAGAGTGCGGACCTGGATGAAGGAAAACGAGGTAAGTCAGGTGAACTGCTTTATGAGGCCTTACATCCGAACTGGAATCGCCATACTTGGAGCCGCAATCACGCTCGCGCCGGCAATGGCGGGCGCGCAAGCGGGGCGAATCGCACAAATCATTGAAGAAGCTAATCCGCTGCTGTTGCACTCGGGTTCGCAAGGCTATCTGGGCGTGCTCGTGGGTGACGTGGACAGCGATTCCGCAAACAAGCTCAAGCTGAAGGAAGTTCGCGGAGCGGTGGTCACGCTCATCGATCACGATGCGCCCGCTGCGCAGGTTGGTCTGCGTGTGAATGATGTACTGCTCGAAATGAACGGCCAGACCGTGGAAGGCGCTGAAGCCTTCGGTCGGATGATGCGCGAGATCCCTCCGGGCCGCAAGATCACGCTCGTGGTAAGCCGCGACGGCGCAACCCAGACCATCACCGTACAGCTTGCAGATCGCAAGAAGATGGAAAGCGACGTCTGGAACAAGCTGAACAACGACAACGACCCCAGTTCGCCCGTTCAAGGGCTCGGCATCCTGGGCAATGGTTCCGGCGGCGACGCGCCGCTGCCGGGCGGATTCCACATGCCGTTCACCGGCAACAGCACGTTGAAGGTCGGAGCGCTGGTTGAGCCGCTCACATCGCAGATGGCCGAATATCTCGGCGTGCAGAATGGCCTGATGGTGAAGCAGGTGGTGCGCAAGAGTGAGGCCGCCGCTTCAGGAATGAAGGCCTTCGACATCATCCTCAAGGTCGGCAGCGAGAATATTTCGACAGTCTCCGACTGGGAGCGCTCGATGCGCGCCAACCAGGGCAAGACTGTACAAATCACAATCCTGCGCGACAAGAAGCAGCAGACGCTGACCCTCCAGGTGGACTCGAAGCGTCGCGGCGAGCTTGAGTTTGAACAGCTCCTGCCGGATGGCCCTTGCCCGCTGATGGCCTTCGCGGTCCCGGATGTTTCATCCGATTTGGCGCAAGAGCTCGCAAATGACCAATCCGCTGCCGAGGCAATGCGTGAACAGGCTGAGAAGCTGAAGGACCAGATGGGAACGATGCACTTCGGCATCACTCCCGAGCAGGCTGAGGCATTCCGCAAGCAGGCTGAAGAATTTACCGATGCCTTCAAGGACAAGAACTTCGTCATCGATCAGAAGCAGATGGATCAGTTGAAGCAGCAGATGGAACAATTCCAGAAAGACTTCAACGCCGATCAGTTCAGGATCGACCCGAAGCAAATGGATGAGTTAAGGCGCCAGATGAAGGAGTTTCAGCGTTCCTTCCCGCCGCAATTCGAATAATCCGGATCCCTTACTTCACACCCTTATCCGGATTCCAGACGCCCTGCAACTTGCGCACGTAAAGAATCTGCCCTATGTGATAGGCATTGTGTGCTCCAACGTGGGCGATGAGCGAGGCGTTGGCGGCGAGCTTCGCATCGTCGGCGTCATTGACGGCCGTTTCCCAGTCGACGAGCACCTGGTTCAGCTTCTTCACCAGGTCGTCCCATTGCGCAGGCGTGAAGTTGTCGAAGGTCTCGTTATTGTTGCCGTCGAAGGTAGGATTCTTTTCGCCCTTGAAGTCGTTCAGCGCCCGCTGATCCCAGTACCAGATGTGATACGCGAGCTGCCCCACGGAGTGATTGCCTTTTCCGGGGCTCCACATGGCCTGTTGGGCCGTCAGCCCATCCAAGGCAATGCTCACGGGAACATACCAGTCTTCCTCGTCGTGCGACGTGCGCAACTGTTCCAGCAATACGCCGCGCAAAGTGGTAGGCGGTTTCTTGCTATTTGTCTGCGCGGAAAGCGGGATGGCGAGCAGCAGGACGAGGAAAACGATCCTTTTCATGGGTGGTACCTCGAGGAAATGCAGTGCGGGAAGTATAACGCCGGGCTCGTGCCCGAGCATCCGTTAAAATCTCCCTGCAGGCCGGCTCGAAACTCCAGGCTGCAGCATCGGGCTGGATTGCATCGCGTCAGCAGCTTGGGCGGTTGCAGAGAACGATCCCCGGAAATCAAGCGAAGCCTGCAAAAAATGAGCGCCGGCAACCCGGCGCTCAAGGAACCGCAGAAGAACCCGCTTACATCTCGCAGCCAACCCGGTGATCGGCCGACATTGCCATGGAGCCATACCGGGCTGCAAGCCGCCGGGAGATCGAGCGCGAGAGTATGCGCTTGCCGCGGAACACGCGCGACTTCATGGTGGCTACGCTGAGATTGAGTGAGCTGGCTGCTGCAAGCTGCGGCCGTTCGTCGAGCACGCACATCTCAATGGCGCGCCGGCATACAAGGCCGAGCTTGCCGACCTCCTCGCGCAGGATGTTTTCCATCTCCTTGCTTTCCCAGATCTCCTCGGGATTCTTGCCGGGGTCGGGCAGGTCGATCTCAACGACCTCGTTATCTTTCTTGCACAGGTATTCGATCGAAATGAAGACGCGGCCGCGACGGCTGCGCAGGTGCTCGTGCGCCGTGTTTTGCACGATGGCACCCAGCCAGCTCGACATCTGCGACTCGCCCCGGAACCTGGCGAGAGCTTTGAAGGCTTTCATGAACGCTTCCTGCAGGATGTCTTCAGCATCTTCGTTGCATTGGGTCATGCGGCGAGCCATCCGCAGCAACTGCGGACGGCGCCGCTCGGCAGTCTCCAGGAATTCCCGAATCCTGCCATCTCTTGACGGTGCGTCTGTATCTACTTCCATTGCACTAAGGGCAATTGGCATATACACCCGCTCCCTTCGGGTGGGCATTTCAAAGTTCGTTCGGTTAAATGAAAAGCCGGAAGGCAGTGAACGTGGCCAAACGACAAAGGCCCGTACTGCCGACTACGCCAGGGAAGGATTGTTGATGGGAGGGGCCCGGAAGCGGATTAACGAGGAGAAGAGGAACGCTTCGCGCGCGGGTGCCGATTCGTCGAGTACGAGGGCACGCGCTGGGCGCGAAACTCGAGGTGCAACGCTGGTGGCCAACTCCAATCCGAGCAGTTTGCTCGGACGAATTCGCTGGAGGGAAGGCGCTACGAGGGAATCGTTTCGGTGCTCAACCCAGATGCGGCTATATGAAGCCCTGGAGACTCCCGAGTGCTGGAGGTATTGGGAAAGCTTGTATGCGTAGCTCCAGCCGCCAACTGCGACAGCCAGAGCGAGGAAGGCCAGAACATAAGGCCGGAAGAACTGCCGCACTGCAACGTCGACCTCGGAATCGCTCTCAACCATCAAATCCGGGCGCTCAATCTGCGCCGAACGGATTCTCGCGATGGGAGATACGTCGTGCACGGTGTCTTCAGCTCCTCTAGCAATGCAGCGGAGGCTCCACAGGTATAGACGTGGACCGGTTCGATTCGCTGCAAAAAACCTATTATCCGGGGTGACGGATGAAATTCGCTCAGCTTTCGCTCCCGCCGGTTTTGACCTAGGATTCAGGTTTGGAGGGCGTGTTCTGCGTTGTGAAAGAGGTTGCGGAGAGCGCGCCAGACCCAGCGGATGAGCAGGAGGATGGCCAGGACGAAGGCGGCGGCGATGGAGCCGGCGGCGTAGGGGTGGCGAGTGGCGAGCCACGTGAGGGAGATGGCCAGCGCGTCTTCGCCGAGCGAGAGACCGATGTTCGAAAAGGGCTCGGGCGAGGGGGTGACGGCGGCGCGGACTGCGGTTTTGCCGCCATGGGCGGCCAGCGCGATGAGTCCGCCGAGCAGCGTGGCGGCGAGTTGTTCACCGGGCGTAAGGGCCGCGGTGGCGCGCCAGGCAATGAGGGCCGCGATGGGCACGCGGATAAAGGTGTGCAGTGCGTTCCAGATGAGGTCGAAGGCAGGGACCTTGTCGGCAAAGAATTCGACAGCAAACAGCGCGGCACTGGCGCTGATGACCCACCAGCTTGCGAGCAGGTGGAGCGGATCGGGGAGGACGAGCACTCCCGCATGAGCCAGAAGGCCGAGGGTGGCGACGGTGGCGTAGACGTTGAGCCCTGCGGCGAAGGAGACCGCGACGACGAGCGCGACAAGTTCCTGGCCGGGGAGTGGGAGTTTCACGTGGTCAGTATAGGACCGCTCCACCGACCAAGACATGTCTGTGGGAAACCGAGGTGCGATGACACTGCCACCCCTACCCATACTTTGTAAAAAAGTTCCTTGTTTTCAGAAGGATACTGTGGATCGGAAATTACGCCTATTAACACCGGTAGAAAAACAGCGCACAACACACTAATCTTGCAGCCGGAGCGAAGCCTATACCCCGCAAAACGCATAGCAGTGATAGAGCCTGGAATGGTTCCTCGGAAACTGGACCATGCCCAGTCTTCGGGTCTCGCGACGAGGCCTCGCTTTACGGGATTGCAGTGCATAAAGCGAAGTTTCTCTGTGGTCTTTTCTGGATTCCAGACGTTGAAGTTGTAGTAACGCGGCCGTTGCCGGAACATCCTCCCAGGTCTCAGAAGCGAGGCCTGGGCACCCAGAGTTGTGGCGATTGAAATTTGGGCCGCAGCCAGTCGATGTTTCGATGTGATTCAATAGTAACGATGGCTACTCCTCGGAGGTCGACGGTGCGCGGGAAGTGGATTGCGGCTACGCGCAAGGCGCGGGAGCTGCGCATGGTTGCGTCCGCGCTGGCGTCGACGTCGCATCCTGTTCTGGCGCAGATTGTTCCGGCGCGGTTCTGCAATCTCTCGTGCGCCTACTGCAACGAGTACGACAAGGTGTCAGAGCCGGTGCCGCTCGAAGAGATGTATCGGCGCATCGACCACCTGGGGCGGCTGGGGACGGCGATGATCGGCATCTCGGGCGGCGAGCCGCTGACGCATCCGCAACTCGACGAGATTATCGAGCACATGCGGGGGACGGGCGCCATTGCGGGCATGATCACGAACGGCTACCTGCTGAATGTGGAGCGGATCGAGCGGCTGAACCGGGCCGGTCTCGATCACATGCAGATATCCATTGATAATCTGGAACCGGATGAGGTCTCGAAGAAGAGCCTGAAGGTTCTGGACAAGAAGCTGCAGATGCTCTCAGAGCACGCCGAGTTCCACATCAACATCAATTCAGTGGTGGGCGGCGGCTTCCGCGATCCCAATGATGCGCTGGTGATCGGGAAGCGGGCTATCGAGCTTGGATTCACGTCTACGATCGGGATCATTCATGACGGCGACGGGCAGTTGAAGCCGCTGAAGCCGAACGAAGCGAAGGTGTATCGCGAGATGAGCGAGTGGAAGAAGGTGAACTACTCGCGTTTCGACGATTTTCAGTCGGCGATTGTGGAGGGACGGCCGAACACGTGGCGGTGCCGAGCCGGGTCGCGGTACCTGTATATCTGTGAGGACGGGCTGGTGCATTACTGCTCGCAGCAGCGAGGGTATCCGGGCGTGCCGATTGCGGAGTATACGACCGAGGATGTGAAGCGGGAGTTTTTGACGGCGAAGAGCTGCGCTCCACATTGCACGATCGGGTGCGTGCACAAGATCAGCTACATCGACCACTGGCGGGCGCCGCAGATCAGGACCGTGGCGCCGGGGCAAGGTGAGCTGGTGAAGATACAGGGGACGTGAAAAGGCTGGGTCGCAGGGACCAGGGACTGGGCTGTCAGTTATCAGTGGTCAGCAAAAGAGGGGCTTTGGCCCCTTTACTCTTTTGTGCGGATGGCGTGTCTGTTTTGAGACTGAAGACTGACAACTGAAGGCGGACATGGGGGGAAGGGGGGCCGGTTCGCGAGTTTGTCCTATTTGTGTGCTGTTTTTACGGGTGCTGACCGGGTGTCGGCGATCGCCTGATCTATGAGTTGGAAGAGCTTGGTTCGGTCAACGACTTCGATGAAGGGTGCGCCTTTGGAGTTGGAGGTTGTGACCCAGATGGTGGGGGTGTGCTCGATGCCGATGCGTTGGCCGAGTGCGTAGTCGGTCTTGACCTCGGCGGCGAGCTTGCCCTGCGGGTCGATGGCAAATGGAAGCTCGACGTTATGGCTTTTGGCGAAGTTCTCGGTGAACTGGCGGAGGCCGTCGAGGTTGACGATGGATTGCTGGCTGGCGAAGACGGCATCGCGGTAATCATCGCCGAGCTTTTTGCTTTTGGTGTCAAGCCAGCGGGCGTTGACGGCGGCCTGGAAGCTCCAGGCGTGGAACGGAAGCGGGAAGTCGTGGCGGACCCAGGGGATGTTGTACTTGGCTGCGGCTTCTTTCAGCAGCGGGTTGGCGTTGGCGCAATCGGGGCACTCCATGTCTTCGAATTCGATGATGGCCACGCGGGCGCCGGCGGGCGGCTTGAGAGCGGCTGGGTCGTGCACTGTCGTCGTTGGGGGAGGGCCAAACTGCGCACGCGCACCGGGTGTGGCAATGAGCAGGGCGGCCGCTGCGACGGCAGCAAGCCGGGTGGCGAGAAGAGGGAAGCGGAAAGCGGTGGAATTGCTGAACATGGGTCTTGGACGGCTCCGTTGTGCTCATTGTAACGGCTTTAGAGCAGGAAAGTTGCAAAAGGAGATCCCACTTTGGGGGACGCAATGGTGGCGCTGGGGTTGTCTGCTCCGGCACGACGGAGCGGGTAGTTAAGGATGTGGGGTGTGGCCGGGGTCGCCGGGGCGGGTGGGCTCCTGCCCGGCGCGGTGCTGCGCCAGCCACTTGCGCCACTTGTAGTCGGCGAAAAAGGAAAGGGCGAAGACGACGAGCACGAGGATGGCGAGCGCGAGTTTCATAAAGGCGTGAACAGTGAACAGTGGCCGAGTGTTGATTCCGGGTTTCAAAATCGAGACCCCCGCCCCACGAACGACGGACCTGTTCGTGGGGGTTGTGCAGCATGCTGGTTAGCGGCCGACGACGATGATTTCGAAGGTGCCGGGGATAATGGGCGGACGCGGGCGCGGGTTCTCTGGAGTTGGCGCGGGGCGGGGGCCGAAGTCGGCGGTGACGACGTAGATGCGGTCGGTGGCGGGGTCGTAGGTCATGGTGCGCGCGCCGCGCTTGGTGGAAAGCGATTCGATGGTCTTGTAATCGGAGCCGGAGGCATCGACGACCGAGAGCACGCCCTCGCCGCAGGAGGCAAAGGCCAGCTTGTGCTTGGCGCTCCAGCCGGCGGCGTCAGGGCCGTCGCCGATTTCAGGATTCGCGAGGACCTTGCCGGTGGAGGCATCGATCACGCTCATCTTTTTGCCGTCGCAGACGGGGAAGAGGCGGTTGCCGGCGGTGTCCATGGCGAGGCCGGAGGGAGAATCGCAGCCGGCGGGCCAGGTCGCGGTGATCTTGCGTTCGCGCGCGTCGATCTTGAGGACTTCGCTCTTGTCTTCGAGGTTGTTGTAGACGGTCCCCTTTCCGTCGGCAACGGCGAATTCGGGCTTGCCTGAGACGGGAATGGTGGCGACGACCTTCTGCGAGGCGGCGTCGATGACGGTGATGTCGTGGCTGCGGCCGTTGAAGGCCCACACGGTCCCGGTGGCTGGTTCGAAGATGATGGCGTCGGGGTTGGTGCCGGCGGGGATGGTGGCGACGGTGGAGAAGTTGGAGCGGTCGAAGACGACGACTGCGTTGCCGCCGCCGTCGGAGATGTAGCCAACCTTGCCGTCGGGATTAAGCGCGACGCCGTGCGTGCCGTGCAGGCCAGTAATGGTGCCGAGCAGTTTCCCGCTGGTGGTGTCGACCGCGTCCACGTGGTCGCCACGGGTGATGTAGACGCGGTGGGCTGCGGAGTCAGCCAGCAGGTAGTCCCATCCGCCGGTGTCGGCCAGATTCCAGTTGTCGAGCACCTTGTAGGGCGATTCTGACCCCACGGACGAAGACCTGCCCGCAGGAACCCCCGATTGCGCGTGAGCGGTAACGGTGGCGGCGAAGAGGGTGCACAACAGCGCGGCGGCAAAAAACGTGCGCGCGAATGACCGGGCAGTGGATTGCATGTGCATCGTGATCTCCATTTCAGGCACGGGAAAGCGCGAGCTTCACCGGCGCAGCAATTGTGTCATGGCGGTGTTAAGGAATGCTGAAGGCCCCGGAAGGCCGGCGAAGCTGGATGTATTCGTACCATTCCATCCTTGCCTTCACCCCACCGACGAAGACCTGTCCGTGGGGACTCCAGTTAGCGCAAAAACTAAGGACGCGGCAAGGATGGGGCGCCCAGGTTATTCCTGACGAAATGATCAGCGGACGCGATTGAGCCAGTCGGCGAAGAGCCGTTCTTCGCCGGTTTTGGTCATGCCGGGGATTGAGAAGTGGTACTTCTTTCCGGAGGTGAGCCGGATTCCGTTCTCATCGACGGAACCGATCTCGTTGACGGCGATCTGGACGCTGCCGTGCAGGTCATCCGGGCAGTTGAACACGAGGCCGCTTGTGCTCAGGGTCAGCTGTCCTGAACAACCCTCGCCGAAGTGCTTTTCGTGTCGCGCGTGATACACCACCGGGGAGTATGGAGGCTTTGCAGGAACGACCGTTGCGGGCGGAGCAGTTTGCGCAATCGGCGCGGATGTGGTCGCACTCGTCATGTTGTTCGGCGGGATTTGAACCTGGGCGGGTGCCTGCTGGGTTGGCATTGCGGCCGCGGAAGGCATTGGCAGAGGTGGAGCGGCCGCGGGAGGCGCAACAGGAAGCATCGGCTTGCCTGGCGCAGGTTTGGGCTTGCCTCCGCCGTTGAGCAGAGCGGAAGGATTTCGGATGGCCAAGCCGATGTCTGCTGCTTTTTTTAACGCGTTTGGGCGAGTTGCGTACCAGACGATCGCGGCTGTGACCGGAAGAGCCAGAAGGGCCAGCAACATCCCGCTTGCCAGTTGCTTCCGGCGGGCAAAGGAGTTCCGGGCGGAATCTCTGATTCGCCGCCACGCGGTTGTCACTTCGCTGTGTGCCGGGTTGGCGTGCGGGCCGACTTGCGGGTTCGAACTGCTGCCAAAGTCGCTCATGGCAGATTCCTTTCGGGGAGGTGGAATCCTGGCAGGATGATGCCTGCCCCATGGCAGTGCTCCGCTTATTATCGCGCTTCAGGCGAGGGGGTGATCCACAGGATGGGCGAGTTCTGAGTGGGTCAGGTCAGGGCTGAGGTCGTACCGGATACAAGCTTCATTTTCGGGTGGTGTTCGCGCTATCACAACCTCGACGCGACGAAACTGCGTCTAGCCACCCCACGGACAAAGGCCTGTCCGTGGAGGCCATGGGGTTGGGTATCCGGCGACCTGTTCATACGAGCAAGCGGAAAACCGCTTGCCTCACTTCTTCAGTCTCCGCCATGCACGGGCTCTGCCCAGATGTTTTCCCAGTCCCTAGTTCGGCGTGAACGTGAAGGCTGTACTTGTGGGGATTAGCCGTGGGAGTGACAGATCCCCGACAATCGCCGTGAAGATTCCACTCAGCGTGTTTTTCTTCCCGTTCATTGTGACCGACGTAGCGTGGACGCAATCTCCACTCGTAGTCGACGACGTATCAACAAAGAAGTTCGCATCCGAGCTGGCAATATCTCGCAACACTGTGCATGCGGTCCAACTGCCACCAGTGGGCGGATTGTCACCCGTCGCGCCATTGTCCACCTCGCATCCACCGGATGCGACACCGTAGCCCACCGTG
>Ga0326728_10006085_pt1 | contig 33022 bp, 26 predicted proteins | sample MB3enrmetagenome_FD_207602 | JGI IMG/M metagenome (GOLD analysis project Ga0326728, IMG submission 207602) | Lab enriched peat soil microbial communities from McLean, Ithaca, NY, United States - MB31MN | ecosystem: Environmental > Terrestrial > Soil > Wetlands > Peat | place: USA: New York... | reverse complement strand
GAAACGGGGATCAAAGTGTCAGACGAACAAATGAAGCAACTCCGAATCACTCCAACTACAAATTTGCCCAGGTGGAACTACACCATCAGTCCCAGGAATGTGAAATAATTTTTCCACAGACGCTAAGTGTGGAATACCGGCAGCCGGGTTCCGGAGGCACGGTTCAACTCGGGTGGATTCCGCCAGCCGGCACAGCCCTTGCCGAAGCCGAGGGGCTTGTGAAGGATTCCCACGTTGCCGTTGTTTTCGCAGGTTTGAGCTCCGAACTGGAAGGGGAAGAGATGCGAGGTGTAAACATCCCCGGCTTTCTTGGCGGAGATCGTACCAGCCTTGACTTGCCTGAGCCTCAGGAAAACCTGGTCAAGACGGCTATTGCTACGGGCAAGCCGGTTGGTTGTCGTCCTGACCTGCGGCAGCGCCATCTCCGCGAATTATGCCGCCGGGCATGCCGGTGCACTGCTTGCTGCATGGTACGGCGGGGAGGAGGCCGGCACGGCAATCGCGGAGACCCTGGCCGGTGTCAGCAACCCGGCGCGCCGTCTCCCTGTGACATTTTATAAGAACGTGGATCCACTGCCTCCATTCACAGATTACGCCATGAGAGGCCGCACCTACCGATATTTTAAAGGTGAGCCTCTGTACTCGTTCGGCTTTGGGTTGAGCTACTCCACTTTTGAGTATTCGCGGCTTAGGGCGAAGCGGACAACGACAGGTGCAACAATCAAAGCTACAGTTAAGAATGCTTCTATCCGGGACGGCGATGAAGTCGTGCAGCTGTATGTCGGAGGCGGAGCCGGCGAGGAGTCTCCGATACGGAGTCTGCGCGGATTCCAGCGGATTCATCTGCGCGCGGGCGAGAGTCGCCAGGTGAACTTCACGTTCGGCGCCGAGGACCTTCCGAAGTCCGCGGTGGAGATCAGCATCGGCGGCGGACAACCCTTGGCCAGCATACCGCACGTGCGGGGCACGCTCTAAAGGTCGCATGGAAGTTTGTGAAAGGCAGGACCTTGACAGATGAATGTCAAAATCACGCGTCGAAAATTCGTCAAGTCCGCGAGTGTCGCCCTGCCGATTATTGTCGGGCGGAAAATTGTTGATGCAGATGCAATCACCTATGCCGGCTCCAACCCTCAGCGGCTTGTGCTTTGGTATGAGAAGCCGGCAACTCAGTGGCTCGAAGCTTTACCGGTTGGCAATGGGCGATTAGGAGCGATGGTTTTTGGCGGCACAGCAAGCGAGCGTCTGCAGCTGAATGAGGATACACTGTATGCCGGTGGTCCCTATGATCCGAATAATCGCGAAGCGCTAGCGGCTTTGCCCGAAGCTCGGCGGCTGATCTTCGAAGGCAAATGCAAAGAAGCAAGCGATCTGGTTGGGGCTAAGATGATGGCTCAGCCCATCAAACAGATGCCCTACGAACCCGTCTGGGATTTCAAACTGGAGTTTCCAGGCCATCTCGAGTTTCGAAATTATCGACGGGAACTCGATCTGGAAACCGCCATTGCAAGGGTTTCTTATAGCTCTGGCGACCTCAATTTCACTCGCGAAGTTTTTGTCAGCCCGGTGGATCAGGTGATTGTGATTCATCTCCGCTGCGACCATTCGGGGCAAATCACTTTCGTCGCGAGCCTTGCAACTTCACAGAAAGCCGTTGTCACAATGGCTGGATCCGACACGCTCGTCATGAGCGGCGAGAACGGAGAAGCATCCGGGGTCAAAGGTGCTTTAAGGTTTGATGCACGGGTAGTCGTGCAGGCGCACAGGGGAAAGACAGTAATCGAGAAGGAAAGAATTGCGGTCATCAATGCCGACTCTGCCACAGTTTTGATTGCCGCTGCGACAAGTTACAAAAACTATAAGGATATTAGCGGTGATCCGGAGAACCTGACGAAGGCACATTTGAAAGCTGCATACGGGAAGGCTTTTGAAAAACTGCGCGCGGATCACATCCGGGAGCACCAGCGGCTATTCAATCGCGTAAGGCTGGACCTCGGAACTACTGAAGCGGCTGGTTTGCCGACGGATCAGCGCCCGGCAAAATTTCTCGAAGGCGTCGATCCGCATCTCGCCACGCTCTATTTCCAGTATGGTCGTTATCTACTGATCTCGTCATCACGCGCCGGAACACAGCCAGCAAACCTCCAGGGACTCTGGAATGACTCTATGACGCCTCCCTGGGAATCGAAGTACACGGTCAACATTAATACCGAGATGAATTACTGGCCCGCAGAAACGACCAATCTCTCCGAGTGTCATGAGCCATTGCTGCGCATGGTGGCGGAACTGGTTGAGAATGGCAGCCGAACAGCGCAGATACAGTACGGCGCGCGGGGATGGGTCTGTCACCACAATACGGATCTATGGCGACAAACGGCGCCGATCGATGGGGCTTTTGGCCTAACGGCGGAGCGTGTCTCTGCACGCACCTGTGGAATCATTATGAGTTTACCGGTGACAGAGAGTTTCTCGCCCGCGTGTATCCGGTGATGAGGGGCGCGTCGCAATTCTTTGTCGATACACTGGTCGAAGAGCCGAAACACAAGTGGCTGGTTGCCTGTCCGTCGCTCTCACCCGAAAACAGGCACCCCGGTGGAGCGGCGGTTTGTGCGGGGCCGGCGATGGACAACCAGATCCTTCGCGACCTGTTCCTGCAATGCGTCAATGCGGCGCATGCGTTAGGAATAGATCAACAGTTCAGCGCCAGGCTCGCCGATATCCGCGCGCGCCTCGCTCCGATGCAAATCGGCAAGGCCGGCCAATTGCAGGAGTGGCTAGAGGATTGGGATCTTGATGCCCCTGAACGTCAACACCGTCACGTGTCGCATCTCTACGGATTGTTCCCCAGCAATCAGTTTAATTTGCGCGACACGCCCGATTCGTTCGCCGCCGCAAAAAAGAGCCTCGGGTTGCGCGGAGATGTCGGCACTGGTTGGAGTTTGGCATGGAAGATCAATCTGTGGGCGAGATTACTTGACGGTGATCATGCTTATCCGCTTTTGCAAAAAGCCCTGACACCGATCTATTCAAATGATCCAAGATATAGCGGCGGTTGCGGTGTCTATCCCAACCTCTTCGATGCGCATCCACCATTTCAAATCGACGGCAACTTCGGTGCAACTTTAGGCATAGCAGAAATGCTTGTTCAATCGCATGCCGGAGAAATTCACCTGCTTCCGGCTCTGCCCAAAGCCTGGCCGAACGGCCGTGTCCAAGGAATGCGAGCGCGTGGCGGCTTTGAAGTCGGTATGGCATGGAAGGATGGGAAACTTGTATCAACGGCTATTCGAAGCATCGTCGGCACCAATTGTATGGTACGTTACGGCGACCAGGTCATAGAATTGAATTTCAGGCCAGGTGCGGCTGTGAAATTGAATGGGAGCCTTGTGCGCGGAACAAAATCATGAAAGATGGATGACAGAAGACACTCCTCTCAAATATAGGCTAAGGTGATGATATGAAATGCAAATGTCTGAAGACGGCAACGCTGATGATGCTGGTGGGCACCTTGATCTACTCTCAAATGCAACTGGATGGCAAGTCACAGGAACGCGGGGGGCGGACAAGGGCATATGGTGGGGAAGGGAAGATTCTGGTTCCGCATAAGTCCTGGCAATGCGGGATGCCGGAAGGCATTCCTGTGCCGGAACGCGGTGTTCCAGTACTTGAGGCCAACATGAAGTTGGACCAGGTATATGAGATCGGTAAGACGCCGTATGGTCAAAGGACGGTATTTGTGCTGCAGGGAGGAACGGTATCGGGTGAGAAGATCACTGGTTCGGTGATGCCGGGAGGGATTGATTTTCAATTGAATTTTCCAAACGGCGGCATGGAGATCGAAGAGATCTTTGTGCTGCGGACTGCCGATGGGAAATACATTTTTATGCGCATTCCCGGCACGGCAGCGGATCCGGGTGACACAAGAATGGTGCCGGATTTTGAAGCGCCGAACGCAAGCAACTACAGTTGGCTCAACTCAGGGAAATATGCAGGGAGGCGAGTTCTGGATCTGGCTGCCAAGTCTATGAAGCTAAGCGTCTATGATGTGTCAGGTGTGGATATTAAGGCAAATGCGACGAACTCGGTCCAGGTCACTAAGCCCGCAGATATCCTGGATCAGCCGTGGGATTATCGCAAAGCCTCGGTCGAGGAAAAGCGCGGCGAACTGTTGATAAGCGAAAACGTGACTCTTGGTGCGGGCCAATCTGTGGGAGCGTCGAAGAAAGGCAACCGGAACATCATTCCGATCACGGGCGGGGCTCTTAGCGGAAAGATCACGGGGAAGGTTCTGTCGGGCGGCGCGGATTACCAAAACCTGGCGAATCCGCCGACCATTGATGCGCGCTATCTCTGGCAAACGAGCGACGGGGAAGTGATCATCGTGCGAAATGGCGGTTCGTTCGGATTACTGGCGCCGTCCTTTGAGGTTCGGGTGGGCAGCAAATACGAGTGGCTGAACAAGGGATTGTACCTGAGTTCAAATCCGGGCCCGGGTTCCGGTGGTGTTGGGCTCACTTTCTATGAGAGCATTCGGTAATCCGAGAGGAGATGCATATGAGAAGGTTTATCTACTGTGTTGTTGCTTTAGCGCTGTTGTGTTGCACCGGCTCTGCACAAACGCCGCCTGCAGATCAGTCTGTGGCGAACGCGCCTAAGGTGCTTCCTGCCACTACGCCCCTGGGCACAGGACCCTTCAAGGCGATCATGGAAGTCGATCCGACATTGGCAAAACACACTGTCTATCGACCCAATGACATGAAAGCTGTTGGGTCAGTCAAGCTTCCGATCATGGCGTGGGGCAACGGTGCCTGTGCTGCCGATGGCAACGCCTTCCGTCTATTTCTTACTGAAATTGCAAGTTACGGCTATCTGGTCGTTGCGAACGGCCCAATCGGCCCGGATAGAGCACAGTTTCCGCCCACAATGCCGCCCAATCGTGGTGCTGCTCCGGGCGCCCCGGAGGGCCCTGTTCCCCAGCCGGGTGTAGCTGCGAAATCCGCGGTTCCTCCCCAAATAACGTCGACTCCTCCAACCACAACAGCGCAGCTTATCGAAGCTATCGACTGGGCAATTTCGGAAAACAGCCGCAAGGACAGCAGGTACTACGGCAAGCTCGACACCGCAAAAATCGCAGTGGCAGGAATGTCCTGCGGCGGCGTACAGGCGATCGAAGCATCTGTAGATCCGCGCGTGAAGACCACGATTGTGGCCAACAGCGGTTTGATGACGGTGCCGACGACGATGTCAGGCAGTGGCAAGCCTGTTCCCAAGGAGTCCTTGAATCTGATGCACGCTCCGGTGCTCTACATGAGTGGTGATGAGTCGGACATCGCCTATGCCAATGCAAATGACGACTTTGAAAAGATCAACCATATACCGGTATTCCGCGCCTTCGAGAAGGGCATCGGCCACGGTGGCACCTATCACGATCCCGATGGCGGGGCTTTTGGCAAAGTTGCACTTGCATGGCTTGACTGGCAATTGAAAGGAAGCAAGAAAGCCTCAAAGGTGTTCCAGGGTAACAACTGCAGTCTCTGTGCGGACAAGCAGTGGGTTACTCGCAAGAAGAAGATCGATTAGGCGGAACGCAGGGTATTCAGCGTTTGCTACATCCGCAAAATTCGCGGCGTATTGCTTCTAAGATGGAGGGATTCATGGTCTGGGATAAAAAACAGGTTACGCGACGAAAATTCCTGAAAGAAGCGGCAGTTGCAGCGCCCGCAATGGCAGCAGCAAACGTTTTGGGCAGGCAAAAAAGTTCTGTTCAAACTCCCAAGTGGGATAAAGAGGCGGATGTAATAATCATTGGGACTGGCTTTGCAGGCCTATCGGCAGCCATCGCAGCCAAAGATGCCGGCGCCAAAGTCCTCGTCCTGGAAAAAATGCCGCAGAAGCACGAAGGAGGCAACAGCAGGGTATCCGGAAACATGTGGTGGACGCCCACAAATCTTCCGGAAGCGCTCGAGTACATGCAAGCGCTCTGCGCGGGCCTGACAGACAAGGAAAGCCTTCAAGCGCTGGCTGAGGAAATGATGAAGCTGAACAGTTGGCTTGAAACGCTGGGAGTGAAACCGCAACCTCTGGGCATGTTTCAGCCGGAACATCCCGAACTTCCCGGCTCGAAATGCGTACGCACATGGAGCAATGGAGGATCTGGCGAAGGCAAGCTTTGGATCCCGATCCGCGAGCAGGTTGAAAAAAGAGGCATTGAAATACTGTATGAAACGCCAGCTAAAGAGCTGGTCTTATCGGCGACACGCGAAGTCCTCGGGGTCAAAGCCACAGGTGGAGGGAAGCAGATTTCAATCAGAGCCAAAAATGGAGTCGTCCTTGCCTGCGGCGGATTTGAATTCAATTTCGAGATGCAAAAGCAGTTCCTTCCAGGCTGGCCGACTTATGGCCGAGGGACCCCAGGCAATACGGGCGATGGAATCAGAATGGCACAAAAAGCCGGCGCGGCACTGTGGCATATGAATAATTCGCTGGCCGGGGTTGGATGTTTGATTGTTCCGGAATTCGATCCTGTTATGGTGCCGGTCAGTTTTCCGGGAAACGCTTACATCCTGGTTGATAAAACCGGGAAACGCTTTATGAATGAAATGAGGGAGAACCGTCATGGATTCGGTCACAAAGAATATCTGCTTTACTTCGACGGAGTGCTGGGCGCATTTACGCGCATTCCCTGTTTCGGAATATTTGACGAAAGCGCGCGAACAAGAGGATCCGTTGCCGGCGGAATGGCCTTTAAATTCGGCTGGTTCGGCTGGTTCGGCGGATATCAGGGGAGCCGGGACAACAGCAAGGAAATAGAGAAGGGTTGGATCATTAAAGGGGAAACTCTGGCCGATCTGGCGAACAAGCTTGAAATGAAACCTGCTGAGTTGGAGGCTTCGATAACAAGATGGAACGAGCAGTGCAAAGACAAAAATGACCAGGATTTCGGGAGACCCAGCCGAAGCTTGACCCCAATCGAGAAACCGCCATTCTATTGCGTCAAGGTTTACCCGGCTACCTTCAACACACAGGGCGGACCGAGGCGAAACGCGAAGTGCGCGGTCGTTGACCCGGACAACCAGCCGATTTCGGGTCTGTACAGCGCGGGAGAGCTGGGCTCTTTCTGGGGATGGATGTACAACGGCGGAGGAAACAATGCGGAGGCTCTATGCACCGGCCGCATTGCCGTAAGGAATATTCTGGCCCAAAGGTCGGGCTAGCAACAGATCGGTCTGATCTGGGGCCACGTTGTAAAGTTGTCCGTCGTTAGTCATCAGTAAGAAATCGTTTTTGCTTTTGCCGACGACTAGCGACTGACGACTGAACTATGCACCTGCATCCCATGGCTTGAGCGCTACTGCATGTTTTGCGGCAATGCGTCCGGAGAATAGGCATTCCCCAATGTTGCCGCCCGAGTTGTATCCCCATCCCCAGAATGAACCGAGTTCGCCGGTTCCATACAACCTTGCAATCGGTTTCTTATCTGGATCTACGATCTGACACAGCTTATTGCGTCTGGGTCCACCCATCGTGTTGGCGGTGTTTGGCCACTGCTTCATTGCGTAAAATGGAGGCCCGCTGAGCGGCGCCAGGGAACCTGGAAACCTGCCGAATTCTGCGTCTTTTTTATCGGCGCAGTATTGGTTGTATTGGGCCACAGTCGATTCCAGGTTTTTTGCATCCATTAAAGTGCGATTGTCCGGGTCGGTTCTTATTTTTTCTGCCAGTTCGGCAAGCGAATCAGCGTTCAGTATCCAGCCCTTTGCAACCTCTTCGCTGTTATCTGCGCTCCAGTTAATTCCGGAGTGCCACACAAACCAAGTCCATTTTCCTCCACCACCGATTGCCCGCGACGAAAGCATGCAACCTGCTTTTCGTGACGCCTCATCAAAGATTGCCCAGCAGGGGACGCTCGACCAATCCATGGCCGCGGCGTTGAAGTCCAGATTGCGGGTTCCCAGGCTGTGTGAACGCGTGCCTCCTCTTTCGTTCATATAACGCCTGCCTAGTTTATTGACCAGGATAGAACTATTGCCTCTCGGGCCAGCGGGAGCTAGTCCTATAATGTTCGGGTTTGTCCCGGGGACTGCGAAGCAGCCTGGGGCACCGCCATTGATTTCATTCATGTGCCAAAGATCTGCGCCCACCTTCTGGGCCATTCTGATTCCGTCGCCGGTGTTTCCGGGCGTTCCCACGCCCATGACGGGCGAACCCCAGAAGTACTGCTTCTGCAGGGCATAGTCAAATTCGAGACCACCGCAGGCAAGCACGACTGCTTTCTTCGCCTTGACCGCGATTTTAGTGCCGTTCCTTTCGGCTATCATCCCAACGATCTCTTTGGTTTCACTGTCCTGGATCAGCTCTTTTGCCGGGGTCTCATATAAAACCTGGATGCCGCGCTTTTGCACCTGGTCGCGCATAAATTGCCACAGTCGTCCATCACCGGGTGTCCCCCTGCTGGCTCCATCTATGGACCATGCATAAGCCTGATAGCAGTCACTACCTGGCAGTTCCGGAAAAGCGATATCCGCCATGGCGAGGGGCAAAGGTGCCAGAGTTGCGCCCAACTCTTTAAGGACCTTAAGATTTTCCGCCAGCCCTTCGGACATGACTTTATAAATTTCCTCGTCTCCCGTCATTCCGCAATCCATGGCTCTAATATAGGCAATACCTTTCGCTATATCCTTGGGCGCCCAAATGAACTGCATGCACACTTTGCTGTTTCCACCCTCATACTGCTGCGATAGCTTTTCCACGATCAGTACCTTGGCGCCGAGATCCGCCGTCGTGACAGCCGTCGAGAGTCCGGCCATACCGGTTCCTGCAACGACAACGTCCGCCGCATAGTCCCACTTTGCCGGAACATTGGAAGAGCACTTGGTCTTTGCCGCCGCTGGTGCTGCCCCCAAGCCGGCAAGGGCACTCGCACCTGCTATTGCCGCCGCTGGTGCTACCCCCTTGATGAATTTCCGACGCGACAGGCTCTTCTCATTGGACATAGAAATTCTCCTTTGCAAGATACCGATATTGAAGGACTGGATCAGCCTCGCTACGCTTGAGCTATGATTCCGTCAAAAAGATAATACGCGCTTCACCGCCGCATCAATCAGAACTTATCACAAATATGTGACAACAAGCCTTACCATAACTGTTTTCCTTAAATTGGATTAGGAAAAATAAAATGCATTATGCATGCAGATAACATATTATATGCGCTATCTTGTGGCACATACACAATTGCCCAACGACGAGATCCATATGAAGACATTTGTCTGCGGGATGGCTGTATTGGCGCTCGGGTGTTGTGCAGGCTTTGCTGAAACGATGCCGGCAGGGGAGCAAGTGTCGTCGTTCGGTCAATATCAGCCGGCGCCGCTTTACTCCGAAGCGCTGACGATGTCGCAGTACCTGACCATGCGCGATGGCGTGCGGCTGGCAATCAGCATTACGCATCCTTCTCAAAACGGTAAACCCGTTGAAGGACGCTTCCCTGTTCTCTGGCAGCATACGCTGTCAATTACCGCGCCTGGTATTCTGGCATCAAGTTTTTCGAGTGCAATGCCGGTCGGTTACAACGCTGTACCGAGCTTGGCCTACTACGGCTATGTCGTCGTCCAGGTAGCGAGACGCGGTCAGGGACCCTCATTCGGAAAACGTCGCGGATACAACGACCGCTCCGAAGCCTATGATGCTTATGAAGTGATCGACTGGCTCGCCTCTCAACCCTGGTCAACAGGCGCGGTGGGAATCTATGGTTGCTCGAATACGGGCGATACATCCATGCATGCGGTCACCGCGATGAATCCGCACCTGAAAGCAGCCTGGGCAGGATGCTTCTCATGGGAAAAATACGACGGCTTCTGGCGCGGCGGCATCTATGCTAACTGGGGGACTGGACCCGAGCGCACGATTGAACAGGACATGGCGAATACGCCGGTACAAGGAGATGAGGGAAAGGCGTTGCTGCGTCAGGCAGCTGAAGAACACCAGGGCAGTACGGTGCTCACCCAGATGTGGGCTGCAATGCCGTTCCGCGATGACTACGCACCGGGAGTCGGCAGCCGGTTCTGGTATGAAGGAAGCGTCGCCAGCTACCTGCCGCAAATCAATGCATCCGGCACTGCCATTTATATCCAGGGGGGCTGGCGCGATGATCTTCGCGGGCAGGGATTGCTCGCCTACGCCAACTTGAAAAACGACCGACATGTCGTGATTGGTCCATGGGGCCACTGCCAAAGCGGCGATTTCAATATGCTGGCTGAGATGCACCGCTTTTTCGATCAGCGCCTGAAAGGGATCAATACAGGCATACTCACCCAGGATCCGATTTACTATTTTACTGTCAACGCCCCTGCAGGAACTGAGTGGCGATCATCGAAAATATGGCCGATTGCCGGAACGCAACAAGCTAAACTCTTCCTAGCCGGGAGTTCACCTGGGGGAGGTGAATTGCAGTCGCAGGCGCCGAACGGATCCGGTTCACAAACAACATTCACCGTGCGCTATGACGTCGATTGTCCAGCTCTAGCCAGACAACTCGGCGGACTGCTCACCGGTGCGCCCCCCTGTCCCGTGGAACATGGCGGTCCGCGATTTGTAACGGCTCCACTCGAATCGGACACGGAGGTCACCGGCGACGCTATTGTCAACCTCTGGATGTCTTCAAGTGCTAACGACGGAAATATTTTTGTCTACCTGGAAGATGTGACGCCGGATGGGAAGGTTACACAAGTCACTGATGCACGACTTAAAGCCTCGCTCCGCAAGGTAAGCAAGCCCAGCTATGAGAACTACGGCCTGCCTTATCACCGCAGTCATAGGGAAGATGCTCAATCATTGAAACCTGGCGAACCGGTGCAGCTTGTCTTTGCGTTTCTGCCGGAGTCCTATATCTTCAAGGCCGGCCACTGTATCCGTATTTCAGTGGCGGGTTCGGACTATCGCGAACGTGATCGCGCCCCGGTATCACCCGCTCCGGTTGTGACCATTTACAATACGCCGTCTAATCCTTCCTACATCAGTCTGCCCATCATCAATCTGAAAGGCGCTAATGGTCAAAAAGGAGTTTAGCTACATAATCGTTCTGATAGGAGGAAATCAACATGCTTCAACGAATATGCATTCTGATATGTGCCTTTAGTCTAGTCGCAGCAATCGGGGTCGCCCAACCGGGACCCGCCCAGGGTCCGCCGGCCGCCCAAGGTCCTCCGCCTGTTGGCTCTGGGCCTTACCCTGCTGTCATTGAAGGAGATCCTGGACTGCCGGGACATACAGTTTATCGCCCCGAGAATTTGAGTGCCTTCAATCAAAAGAATCCCCTGCCGGTTGCGGCCTGGGGCAACGGGGGTTGCGCCAACTCATCTACGTTTTATGCCCCTTTTTTAGCGGAAATCGCATCCCGTGGATTCCTGGTTGTAGCGATTGGCCCCTACACGCCGGGACCTGCGCCCAAAAGTGGCGGCAGGGGCGGTGGCATGGGTATGGGTATGGGGACAAAATCGGCTCAATTACTGGAAGCCCTCGATTGGGCCACTACCGAGAATAAGCGCCAGGACAGCAAATATTACCAGAAATTGAATCCGTCAAGGTTTGCCGTATTCGGCCACAGCTGCGGAGGATTGCAGGCATTGGAGGTAGCGTCTGATCCGCGCGTAACGACTGTCCTTGTCATGGATAGCGGCATTTTTGGTCCGGGAGGAGCGCCGAAAATAGGAATGCCCCCGGGAGGAGCACCGAAAGAAGGTGGGCAGCAAGGGGGAATGCCGGGAGGGGCTCCGCAGGGAGCGGCGCCGAAAATGCCGGCAATGGGGGGAGCAATGGCAATCACCAAGGACGCCCTCCAGAAATTGCACACGCCGGTTATCTACATTATCGGAGGAGAGAAGGACATTGCCTATCCGCAAGCTATCGACGATTTTGCGAAGATTGACAAAGTCCCCGTTGCCATGGCCAACTTCGATGTGGGCCACGGAGGCACCTATAATCAGCCGAATGGCGGCGAATTTGGGAGAGTGGCGGTAGCATGGCTGCAATGGCAGCTAAAAAAGGATGAAAGCGCGGGAAAGATGTTCTCCGGTTCATCCTGCGGGCTTTGCACGGACACCAAATGGAAATTTGAAAAAAAGAAGATTTAAAAAGATATCCGGATCCGAATGTCTTTTATGGCGATGAGGACGCGGAATACGCCGACTGCGCAAATTTTGCCCCGAAATGCGCGTTCCTCTGCGTTGTCTGAGTGATCTGCGTCCTCTCGTTTTTAAGGAAGGGACAGGAGTGGGTTGATTTATGAAAAACGTTATGTTTTCGAGCATGGTGGTTTTGTTCACCGCTCTGACATTTCCCTCAATTTATTCTCAAACGATTAGCCATTCGGATATTCAGCCTAAACCTACGATTTCTATTTGGCCCGGCAAGGCACCCGGTTCAGAGGACTGGACCTTTAGCGAAAGAGTCGCGGAAGGTCCCGGTGGATCGAAAATCTATTCCAATGTCGTTAATCCAACCCTTACAGTCTATCTGCCCGATCCGGCCAAAACGAATGGAACGGCGGTAATCCTCTGCCCAGGCGGCGCGATGCGGGTGTTGGGCTTCGCAGAGACGGAACGAGCCGCCGAATGGCTCAACGCCAAAGGCATCACTGCTTTCATCCTTAAGTATAGAGTAGTGCCCGATACTCCGTCTGCCGGTCCGTCCCGGCCTGGATTTCAGGGGATGGCGAATGAACTGTCATTAAAGGAAATTCTGAACAGGCGTGGCAATGCCAATCCCGCACCTGACGATCCGATGCAGCTCAAAGTGATCGCGATGGCGATATCCGACGGACAGCAAGCTATTCGTGTCCTGAGGCGTGATGCGGCCAAGTATCACATAGATCCCAAGCGCATTGGGATCCTGGGATTCTCAGCGGGAGGAGGCGTTGCCATCGGGACTGCTCTAATGGAATTTTCGGATGCGTATCCGGATTTCGTGGCTACCATCTACGGGCCGTCGCTGGTGGATGTTTCTGTTCCCAAGTTGGGAGCTCCACTGTTTATCGCCGTCATGGACGGCCATTTCAATGTGACCAATGGGTGTATGGCGCTATTTGCACTCTGGAGGGAAGCCGGACGCCCGGTTGAGATTCATGCTTATGACCATGCATATGGTCCCGCATCGGGAATGCCGATAGCGAGCTGGACCGACCGGCTTTATGACTGGCTTCGCTCCCGGAAGTTCGTGGTCGACTGAGAAACACCAGCTATTCTAGGCAAGACTCAATTCGGTGCGCGCGATAACTTCTTCCTGCACGGCAGGGTTAAGCTGCGTGAAAAAAGCGCTGTAACCGGCCACTCGTACCACAAGATCCCGATACTGCGCAGGATTCCGTTGAGCGTTCAGCAACATCTCTCTGGACACAACATTAAACTGCACATGCTTCCCACCGTGAATGAAGTAGGTCTTTATCATTGCGGAGAGCTTTTGCAAATCTTCTTCGCTCTGCAGCGTAGTAGGATGAAACTTCATGTTCATCAGGGTGGCCTGGTACGGGTCCTGGTCGATCCGTAGAGCGCTGCGCATGACGGCCGTGGGGCCGTGAGTATCCCGCCCCTGCATCGGAGAGACGGTTCCATCCGCGCAGATTTCATGCGCGTGTCTTCCGTCCGGCGTAGCGCCCGTTAATGCCCCGCCGGGCTGATGCGAGGTAATAGATATCGCGGTCGCCTTGTGCATGCCCCCAAAGGCCGTAGGCAATTCATCGGCAACTGCAACCCAGAACGCATACAGGTCAGCCGCGATTTCGTCCACATAACTATCCCCGTTGCCGTATTTGGGTGCGTCCAGACACATTTTGTGAAGGGTCTCACACCCTTGCCAATCGAGATCCAATGCCCGCTTGAGATCGCACATGCCGACTTTTCGGTCGTCATAAACCAGTTTTTTTACGGCAGCCAGCGAATCCGCAACGTTGATCATTCCGACCGGATTAAAGACGGCTCCATTTTCGAACGGCATTGTACGACTCAACAGATCCCTGCCGGCTTTGATACCCCCTTCCATCAGTGAGGACCGGAAGGCATCTGGAAACAGCTCGCGTTCAATCAGAATCTCGAGGTTGTCCTTTTCTGCCGCAATCTCCATGAAATAGCGGAGTTGTTTTTTAAAGGCGCCGGCAAATTGATTGTAATCGGTGAAGCTTTCTATTTCGCCTGTTTCAATCCCGACCCGCGTGCCGGTGTTCGGATCGTTCCCGTTATGAAGAAAAATGTCGAAGACCAGCGGTACGATGAACATCCCGATCGCAACTGTCCTGGACTTCCCCGGCAGGTTCGCGTCCAGACACCCCGTAAGAGCGTATTCTCGAGCCTCTTCCAGGGGAATGCCGTAGCGCATAAAAAAGGCGGTGTAGGATTTATCCCCCACAAAGGCGGGCATCCCGATACCTGTCCGCACGACCTCAAGAGCCCTGATCATCAGTTTTTCAGGCGTGTCCGGATGAACCCTCAGTGTGAGTGTGTGGTGTGGCAGACGGGTCTCCAGCGCTGCTTGCAGGAGAAGGTACGTTAATTCGTTCGTTGCATCCCGGCCGTCGGCTGTCACGCCTCCGATCGTCCAGTTGTGCCATTTCGCCAACCCTGCATTCTTTTTGCGATTTCGTTCCCCCGATATGCGATTCAGCTGCATGTCCTTGATGCGGAGACATTCCAGAAGCTCGAGGACCTCGTCATCCGTAATACGCCCGGCTGTCTTGTCCGCCTGGTAAAACGGATACATATATTGATCAAACCTTCCCGCAGCCGCTGTTGGCGAGGGATTGATCATCAGGAATGTGAACCAGAACGACTGCAGCGCTTCCCTGAACGTCCGCGCAGGATATGCCGGCACTCTCCGGCATATTTCTGAGATGAGCTCCAATTCCCTTTTTCGCGCGGGTCGGATTTCCGTTTCAGCCATTAACGCTGCGAGATCTGCATACCGGTCGGCCAAATCCACTGCCGCCTTGTGCATCAAAATGACCGCTTGCAAGTATCGCAGTCTTGCGAGACTGTCTTCACCTGTGTGCCTAAGCGACTTAAGTTCGGCTTCAGCTTTTGCAATCAGGCCGATAAGTCCCTCATTCAGAACCCTAGGGAACTCGACTGCCATGAGAAAAAACCCGGGGCCAAGGCCCAGGCCCGACTGTGCGTATCCCCCTCCACTTCCTTCTCCCGCGCTTTTCCATGGCGGCAGGATGATTCCCAGGCGCAGGAAGGACAGCAATCTGTCATCATGGGCTACCGCATCTCCCATGCTGCCGATTAGCGTTTTGCTCTTTCTGGTGGCATTCAATTCCTGCAACTCGAGTTCGTCCTCGGCAGAGATCAGAAAGCCTTCCATCTTTAGCGCATCAATCTCATCCTGGGACCAGAGGAAGTATTCAGGATCGATCTCCAGTCCCATTGGCTTGCTGGCTCCATTGCCAACAATCAGAGTGTCCTCTTCGATAAATATCGGAATCTCCCGCAGGATGTTGGCAAACACCTTGGCCCGCCGCAGAATCATGGGCTCTCCCTCTGTCGCAGCCATGGTCCGCAGTGCGATGCGCAACTTTTCAATACAGATTGGGAGGTGATCCTTTCGAAGCACAGCCATCAATGATTGAATTCTTGGATTCATGAATTCTCCCTGACTTGGGGGAATTAGGATTTTATGATCGATGATTTACGATCAAGTTTTTTAGTTCGTCAATCGCCGATGCCCTCTTCTCTAGGCTCATCATGGAAGAAGTCCTGGATTTGATTCCTGAGGAGGGCTTCGCGCTCCCAGTGAGAATATTCTTTCAGCCGTTCCTGCTGGCTTGTCTGAACGTGCCGGGAGATGGCCTGCACGGCTTTATCAACATCTCCTTCAGCCATGGCGTGAATCATATCCAAATGCTCTTTGTGCACTCGTGCCAGGGTTTCGGCGTCGTGGCCGGCATGACGCGCGGCAAAGAAACGAATCAAATATCTCACTCTGCTGAAGAACTTCAGTGCAACTGCATTCTCAGCAATGCTCATGAGGAAGGCATGGAAGCTTATATCGGCCTTCTCGAATTGCCTCATCTGCGCATCATTCAACGCCTTTTTCCCGGATTTGATAAGTTGATTCCGCAGAGCCTTTATTTCTCCGGCAAGCGCCTGAAGCCTTTCGAGGTCCTTCCCATCCAGTCGGCGTCTGGTTATCTTCGAGACCGCATGTACCTCAAACACCTCGCGCAATTCGTACAGCTCAACAAAGTCCTGTCGGGACAGGCGCACGACGGCAATACTTCCATTGGAGTCTTCCTCCAATAAGCCCTCGCCCAGCAATTGCCGTATGGCTTCGTGTACCGGAGTACGGCTGATGCCAAGCTCGGATGCCAAAGCAACTTCGGAAATTGCGTTGCCGGCTGAAATTTTTCGGTCTGCTATTTTTTGCTGGACGCAAAGGTAGGCTCTTTCGCGAGCTGATCTGGCGATGCCCTTTTGAGATTTTGTTTTCAGCAGTTTCGGCATGGCAATGCTCCGGATGGAATCACCAACAGTGAACCCAATTCCCGTCCCACTCGAAATTGGCACGAAGCCCTGCTTTTTCGGTGATGTGCTGAATATAGGAGGCAACAGCATGGCCCCGTTCATCATCACCACAGATTTCAGGCTGTCCTTTTGGATTCACCCAGCACGGGATGACCCCCGCTTTTCGCACACCATCAGCGCCAATCTCACAAACCGAAATCATTGCATTTCGTGCTTCAGGATGAAAGGGGTATGTAGGGTAATCGGGATCCGGTTCAAAGCCAAACAGCTCTCTTCGACGGCGCGCCCATTCGAGGCGTTTGGGGCTTGGGTTCGCTTCGAGATTCAATGCTCGGGTCACCGTAACAAAGTTGCCCAATCCATGATAGATCGGCCGGCCTTTATAAATCTCGATGCCGCGCAGAATATGCGCATGATGCCCGACGACGATGTCCGCTCCCGCGTCGATTGCGGCTTTGGCTAAAGGACGTTCGTACATTGCCAGCGTAGCAGGTGTATGCCCGATTCCCTTGTGCAGGGCTACGATGAGCACGTTCACTCCCGAGCGTAGCTTCTCTATATCCGCGAGCATGGCATCGGTGCTTTCAGGTTCAGCGAAAGTGTATATTCGCGGAGGCCCTCCCGGAGAAGCATGATCCAGCTCATAATGGGTGATCACGTGAACATAGGCGCAACCTGGTTTTTTCTCTCCTGCCCACGAATCTTTGGGACCCACACAGTTGTAGCTTAGCGTGCCCACCCTTAGTCCCTGATGTACTACTATAGCCGGCTCCCGTGCTTCTGCGAGGTTCATTCCCGCGCCCGTAGTGGTGATGCCCAATTGGCGAAGCGTGGCGATTGTATCTTCGATTCCATTGGGGCCCGCATCGGAGATGTGGTTGCCGGCCAACGTAGCTACTTGAAATCCGGCGCGCTTCAAAGCCGACAGGTGGTCCGGGTCGCTGGGTGGAGCCGGAACATCGGATGTGTTTTCGCGACCGCGGCGCGTATACGGGACCTCAACGTGTCCAATGAGCAAATCAGCTTGGTGCAGGGTGCTGAGCGCGTGTTCGAAGAATGAGTCGGGGTCAGGCTCATCAAGAATCATATCACCGACCAGCATCAATTTCAGCGAGGCGGCATTGGCCATCTTTCAGATCACCTTTTGAGCTTTCAGCTCTGCAATTCTCTCCGATGAATAGCCCAAAACCTGGCTATAAACCATATCATTGTGTTCGCCCAGTTCCGGAGGCGGCTGATCAAAACCGACCTTTGAGCCGGAGAATGCCACTGGCATACCCATGCCGTATACATCCTCTACAGCGCCATATCTAGGATGCTGGAGAGGCACCGTTTCGCCGCGTTGCACCACTCTCGAATCGCGTGTTGCCGCATATGGGGCACGAACCTCCGCCGCCGGCGTTCCAGCGCGCTCGAGCCGGGCAACGGCTTCCGATGAAGTCAACGACCGGGTAAACCGTTCAATAAAGGCGTTGAGTTCCTGAAAGTTTTTAACCCGTGCATTGCGCGTAGAAAACTTCTCGTCATCCGCCAGTTCCGGATGGCCTGTCGCTTCAAAAAAGCTGCGGGACATCGCCTCTGTCGGCGCGCATATAGCGATGAAGCCGTCCTTTGTTGGGTAGATGCCAAATGGGGCCAGGCGGGGAAGCGTTTGACCCGTCCTCTGCGGTATACCGCAACGCTCCAGAAGGTCGAAAGGCTCTACCGACACCATCATTGTCAATGCTCCCAGCATGGATACATCAATATGCTGGCCGACGCCGGTGCGCTGGGCCTGGTGTATGGCCGCCAACACACCCATAACCCCGAACATTGGAGCACAAAGATCCGCCATGGGAATTCCAACGCGAACGGGCGGGTCCTGCGGTTCGCCGGACGTATACATCATTCCGCTTTGTGCCTGGATGATTGTATCCATGGCCTTGGCGGGGCTCGAATCATCGCCACTGCCAAAGCCGGTGATGGAGCAATAAACGAGCCTCGGACTCACCTCGTGCAGCCAGCTATAGCCCACTCCAAGGCGGTCAAGCGTCCCACGGCTGTAATTTTCGACCAATACATCGCTCTTTCTTACCAGGTCGGCAAACACGGCTCGCGCGTCCGGATGCTTGAGGTTAAGAGTAATACCGAGTTTGTTGCGCAGGCGGTTGATCGCGGAGACGGATACGTCATCCGCGCTTCGGCGGACAAGGCTTGCGCCATCTGATCCAAGGTACGGAGCATTTTCTCGGCACGTGTCTCCGCTCGTTGGATTTTCCAGCTTGATGACTCGCGCGCCAAGTCCGGCCAGCAGGAATGTTGCGAACGGCCCGGCCAAGGCAACTGTCATATCAAGGACGGTAATATCAGCCAGAGGTTTTGGTAGTGCAGTTCCTGATTCTTTTTGCTTCGTCGTTTCGACCATATGCCTGCCTTGAATTGTATGCCGCCAAATGTGCAACTTACTCTAGCGCATCGTACCTTCGGATAAAACAAAAATGTAAATGCATAATGCATGCATATAGAATATCATATGCGTTATTCGAACAGGCGATAGTTTCAATCATGGATGTATGATCGGCAAATAATGTTTGCAGATGCAGACATTCGATATGACGAATTCTGATTTCACAGCAAAGCTCGGGAATGCGGCGGACCCGATCCAGCGGCTCACTTTGTATTACGAGAACCCGGCAGCGGAAGCCAAGGCAGCTGCTGCAAATGGAATCCCGGTCGTTGGGATCACTTCCAATACGATACCCTGGGAACTGATCCGGGCCGCCGGCGCCTTCCCCTGCGTAATCAACTCCGGAAATTCGAATCACTCGGATATCGGCAATTTCATGGAAGAAGGCGTTTTCGAGAACCGAATCCGGGCCATATTCGGCGCCGCAATATCGGGTGACCTGCAGCACCTCAGCCTTCTTCTGATATCCCGGACATCCGAACAGGAATACAAACTGTACCTCTATCTCCGGGAAGTTGCGCGCCAGGATCCCAGGAGACGCATTCCTCCTGTTTATCTGTATGACATGCTCCACACCCGTTCCTCAGAGTCCTATGCCTATGGACTGGAACGTAGTTTGTGTCTAAAAAAGCGGCTCGAAGAGTTGACCGGTAAGACCATTGATGATGTGGGTCTGCTACAGGCGATCAAGGAATCCAACACTGCGCGCAGGGCAATCCGGAAGCTCTTGTCCCTGCGCAAGCCGGAACCGAGGGTTTCCGGAACGGAAGCGTTGGCATTGATCGGACCGTCGTTCTTTATCAACAGGGACGAATATGGGTGCTTGGCAGAGGAGGCTTTGAAGGTCATTGAGCACCGCAATCCTCTGCACGGTAAGAAGGTCCTGATTGAGGGAGCTTCGATAAATCACCTGGGCCTTCACTTGGAAATGGAAAAACACGGAGTGGTGGTGGTAGGAGAAGGTGACTGGTGGGGTTCACGGAGTGCGGGCGGTGATATTAATGATAGCTCCGCTGACTTGATGAAGGCGATATTCGAGAAATACTATCTGGATACGCCAAGCCCCAGGTTGTTTCCTTTTGAGATCGCGGATGAATGGTTTCAAAAGGCGTCCGTAGATGGAATCGATGGCGTTGTTTTTTATATGCCTCCTGAAGATTGCGTGGCCGGATGGGATTACCCCAGACGCCGGAGATACCTTGACGAGCGGGGAATTCCTCATTTCCTTGTGCGGGATGATGCCATGTCGATTTCGGATGAATGCCACGAGCGCATCGAGAAGTTTGTGTACGGCATCGGAGCCGGACGGTAGGAAACTATGGCTGAGAAACAACTCGATTGCACTCTTGCAGCCGGTGAACATCAGAAGTCCCGGTTTGTCCAGCTTCGGAAAGATGTGTTTGAAAAGCAGCGCCCCTATGCCATTGTCCAGGCGGACATGCCCTTTGAACTGTTCCATGTGATGGATGTGCCGGTTGTGAGCAACCAGTGGTGGGCGGCAATAATTTCAGCCAAACGGCTTTCGGCTTATTACCTCGATATTTTGAATTCTCTGGGATTTCATGAAGGACTATGCCGCTACTGCAGCCTTGCGGCGGCCGCCACATTGGCAAAAGATCCGGAGCGTGCTCCGTGGGGCGGATTGCCCAAACCGGCATTGCTCTGCGCCAGGCTCACGTGTGACTGCCTCCAGCGGGTTTTTGGGATTTGGGCCGATGCGTTTGGCTCCGAATGCTTTTTCCTCGACAATCCGGGAGCGACCGAGTTGCCGCCGCACTGGTGGGAACTCAGCCGCTATCATTGGCGCCAGCTTTTTGAGGAGCACCGGCTGAAACTCACGGTCGTTCAGCTTCAAAATCTTATAAAAGTGTTGGAGCGAGTTACAGACAGGCCATTTCAACTCGATCGTCTGCGCGACCTGATGGAAAGAGTGAACCGCCAGGAAGAATATTTCGAAGAAGCCTATCAGCTGGTCTGCTCCGCGCCCAAAACACCTGTGAGAATGCACGAGCAGATAGCCAATGTTATGGCTGCCCAGTGGGAACGGGGCAGCGACTGGGCGGTTGAACATGCCCGCGCTTTCCGGGATCAAATCAGAAATCGGGTCAAGCAAGGAGTAGCAGCATGTTCGGGCGAGCGCCTGCGCCTGATGTGGGTGGGGGCCGGGCTTTGGCACGATACGGATTTTTACACAGCTTTTGAGGATGAATTTGGGGCTGTTTTCGTGTGGTCCATGTACCTGGCTTTTGGACCCGACGGATATATCCGCTATGGTTTGGACGACCCACTTCTAGCACTTGCCAGCCGCACAGTCAGCATGAACGAGCAGTTGCACAACCCGCCTTGGGCCAATGAGTGGATCATCCATCATGCTCGGCTAAATAGAATCGATGCTGCCATTGTGCTGACGCCCCTCGGAACAAGGCCGGCAGCCACCGGCAATCGTTTTATAGAACGCGCCCTGGAAGGAACTGGAATCCCAGTGCTTCCGATTGTTGCCGACATGGTAGACGCCCGGGGCTGGGATCCGAATGCCATGCGCCAGAAGGTTTCGGAATTTCTGACGCTTCGTGTCCTGCCCGGCCGCACATCGTAATGATCTGTCAAGTAGCGGGGCAAATTTTGGCGGCGCAGAGACTGAGGTGTTTATGAATCCAGAGGGAAAAACGAATCAGACTTGGATTGTCCCATTCCTGGCAACGCTCTTTGGGATGTTGACCCTTCAAATGTCCAACTTGGGATTTTCTCCTCTGTTGCCTGACATCCAGAGGGAATTCTCAATGAGCCATACCCAAATCGGGCTCTTCACAGGAATGTATGGATTGCTGGCGTTGCTATTAAGCGTACCTGCCGGGCTCGCAGCCAAACGTTATGGTGAGAAGCGTGTGCTGGTTCTGGCATTGTTCCTGGTGGGCTTTGGACTATTCATGCTGGGCAGGGCTCCCGGATTTTTCACCGCTTTCGCTTCTCGCGCTTTGTGGATCGGTGCCTACAGATTTGCCTTTGTCGGTGTTCTGACGGCCATTGCGATCACCTCGCCGCCCTCCTTAAAGGGTTCATCCATGGGCTTGCTGGGATCGGTTTCTTCCCTGGCTACGGTGATTGGAGCACCATTCGGGAGCAAGATTGGTGAGGGATTCGGATGGCGTACCGGAATGACCGCATACGCCTGCGCGGCAATTCTGGGGTCCCTGGCCATCTGGGCATTTTACCGCCAACAACCGCAGGAGGGAGGACGGTTGCCGATGCACCCTGTAAGCAGTTCCCGGGCTGGGGGACGGAGTGCATTCCGTTCACCGATTGTCTGGGCTCTTACCGCATTGGTGGGAATGGTTGGAATGGCTTCCTATAGTGTGACATTTTTTGTTCCCGCCGCAGCGACTACGGTTTTCAAAATGGATGCTATGGGAGCATCTTTGGTGATCAGCACGGGTTATGTTTGTGCGATTTTCCTGAACCTTCTCTCCGGCTACCTGATGGATCATTACAGCAAGTGGATTGTCCTGAGCTCGCTCCTTGCACTTTTGATTCCTGCCTCGATAGCCATGACCAGCGGGAATGAACTGATTTTCCGAATTGCCACCGCTGTGGTTCTTGCAGGAGGATTCGCCGCGACCAATCAGGTTTATGGGCTCGCCGGAAGCGTGCTTAGGGGACGCGAGACAGGAAATGTAATGGGCGTGTTGAGCCTGGGTGCTGGAATCTGCGGCTACGTGGGCCCCCAAATGCTGGGTGTGCTGCGCGAGTGGACAAAAGGATTCAGCGCAGGTTGGTACATGATGGCCGGCTTTGCGCTGCTGACATTGATCGAACTAATACTGATAAAGCGCCACGGTGAGAAAAACAAGGCTGAGCGGGAGGCAGCAGCTTAATCAGCTGAGGCTGGTTCGCAAATCAACTCCGAAAATTGAAAGGAGACATGAGGGATGATGCGGGAATCTCATTTTCATAAAAAGGCATTGCTCCTATGTATCGTTTTTTTTGCTGGCTTGTTGGGAACGCCCCTGCAGGCACAAACGTCATCTGGATTATCATTCGGCTGTGCTATCAATGCACCGGAACAGATCCGTGAATCTCAAGCGCTGGCCAAAAGCACCACTTCTCCCAACGATCCTCAATGGCGCGCCAAAGGTGATCAACACCGGAAATACCATTTCGCTGCGGCAAATGTCGACATGCCTTACCGTCTGTACGTCCCCACTTCCTGGGACGGCAAGTCTCAGTTGCCATTGGTCGTGATGCTGCACGGCGCCGGATCGGATGAGAATTGGTATGTAGATGCTAATGACAAGCAGCTTATTCATTTGGCCGAGCAACATGGCTATATTTTGGTATCGCCCTTGGGATACACCCGTATGGGCGCCTATGGAACACCCCTGCGTCTTCCAGCCGTCTTTGGAAATCCGGAAACAGCAGCGAAACAGCGTGCAGCGGTGAGCTCGGAACAGGAACGGACGCTGGAGCTCAGCGAGAAGGATGTCATCAACGCGCTCGAAATTGTGGTTAATGAGTATCCTGTGGATCGTTCCTCAATGTTCTTAATGGGACATTCTATGGGAAGCGGCGGCACGTGGTATCTAGGTGCCAAGTATGCTCAGTATTGGGCGGCAATCGCGCCCATGTCGGGGCCGTTTGTTGACGAAACCAATTATCCGTGGGACAGCATACGAAAGATGCCTATCTTCATGACGGAGGGGACAGGAGCAACCCCGTCGCTGCTTGGAAGCAAGGCAATGTTGGCCTGGATGAAAGAGCGCGGATTCAAAATAGAGTACATGGAAGTAAATGCCGATCACGGCGGCATGATCCCGCTGGTATTGCCAAGTATATTCAATTTCTTCGATCGCTGCAGATCCAAATAGATGGACGATGAGTGATTGACGATTGAAAAACACCAATTCTCTTTCGCGTTTTCAATCGTCAATCATCAATCGTAAATTCACTTCTTCGCCTGTTCTCTACGCCATGAATAATAGCTGTCGTACGCCTTCAGCTTTTCCAGGTTCGGTATTGGCTTGGCGCTTGCAGCCGTATCAAAGAACATCACTTTCTCGCCCTTCTCTGTAAAAACAGGCCACTGCGGCAGGCCGGATCCGTTCGGATCTCCCGTTCTGGCGAAATTGATCCAGTAGGAGCGAATCAAGTCGGAGAGAGCAAGGTCCTCCGGGCTAGGAGCGCCGCCGCTGGGTCCGCCAAAATTTCCGAATACATAAGAAACCTCTGCCCCATGATTCGCGCCGTCCGGCGAAGCGGGCGTGCGATGGTCGAAGTAGTACACGAACGCCTTCCCTTTGCCTTTCTGCGATTGCATCCGTGCCCATGCCCATGTGGGCCACGCAAAGGCAAATTCCCGGAAAATATCTGCAGATGCCCGGGCCGCTTCCGCATCGGTCGCATGCGGGTAAGCGTTTAACATAACGTCGGCTCGTTCCCCATAGCCTGATCGAATCTGCTTCTCGAAAGAAGCCGACGTGACAGGCCCGCGCATGAACAATCCACCTTCGTTGGAATTTGTACCGACGAGGATAGGGGTGTCATTGAAACGGCCCTTCTCGTATAGTTCATATGGATCTCCTGGCAGTACATTCCCATCGGCAACAGGCCAAAAGCTGGCGCCTCCTCCCATTCCGCCGCCTGCAGCTTTCTGAACCTGTTCGGCAGGCAGTGCCCGCGCCGCCTTAATGTCGGCAGCCCCAAGTTTCTTCAAGAAGCTTTCGCCGGCGGACTCTGCCAGCTTCAAGACAGCAACATTCATACCAGCTCCATCCGCAACCCGCGGCGGTGCAAACGAGCCGCCGCTTTCAGAAATTGCACGTTGGAAAAGCCCCTTGGCTTGCGGAGCAGCGGAAAGCATGCCAACCGCAATTCCTCCTGCCGACTCGCCGAAGATCGTCACACGCGAAGGATCGCCCCCGAATTGCGCAATGTTGTTTTTTACCCATTGCAGGCCGGCGATCATGTCCTGAATTCCATAGGTACCCGATCCCTTGCCGCTTTCTCGACTGAGTTCCGGGTGCGCCATGAACCCGAAAACACCGAGTCGATATGCAATGCTTACCAGCACAACGCCCTTTTTGGCGAACTTTGCTCCGTCGAACATCGGAGTGCCCGTCATCCCGCCGACGAATGCGCCGCCGTGAATCCAAACCATCACCGGCAGTTTTTCTCCGGCGGTTTTCGCTGCTGTCCATACGTTCAGGTACAGACAGTCTTCACTGACATTCGGGGAGGATCCCATCATTTTGGACATTCCTGGATCCTGCATGCAGCCGGGAGCGTAGGCATCGGCTTTGCGTACGTCGCTCCATGGCTTCGCAGGCTCCGGAGCCTTCCAGCGCAGCTTGCCCGTTGGAGGTGCTGCAAACGGAATACCCTTAAACGAAGCCACCCCATCAGCAACAACTCCCTGTACTTGGCCGCCGGTCGACTTGATGTTCTGTATCTGCGAAAGCGCAAATGGTGCGATCGAAAGCAGTATAGCCACACAAATAAATGCAACCAGACGTTTCCTCATGCTTGCCTCCAAACAATAGCGTTGGTTGAAAGATCATCCAGGGACTAAACCGTACACAAGAATTTTGATCTGCTGAGTTGCTTTGGTTCGTCGGCCTGTGCCAAAGCAAGCGGCAGATTCATTGTCGCACTTCCACGCTCCTAAAACATGCCATTTGAATTTGCCGCTTTCACCGGAATATCCTGAATCGCATCCCAGTGCTCCACGACTTTGCCGTTTTCATCGAACCGGAAACAGTCGAAAATCGCACGACCCGGCGTGTTCGGCACACGAATGGAATGCACGTGAATGATTACATAATTCCCATCAGCAAAAATGCGTTTCACTTCGCTGTGAGCCTGGGGAAAATCCTTTCTTAGCATGGCAAGAAACGCTTTGAAACCCTCCTTGCCATCCACCACCAGAGGATTATGCTGTTTGTAGCCGGCACCAATGTATTTGGAAGCCGCTTCGTAGTCTTTTTTGTTAATCGCTAAATCATAGAATTCAATAGCAGCTTTCTTGTTCCTCTCCATGATGTCTCTCGACACCGGAGCGGGTGAGAATGGGGTGGATTTGGTCTGAGGAGGAACCGCCAGTAAAACCCCCACAACCGCCGTTACCAACGAGATTGAAAATAACAAAGACCTCAACATATCCAGCCTCCCTTCGCCTATCTGTCCGCAGTCATGCGACGTTCAACGTTATATAGCTTTTCATTCATTAACCGCAATTCCACCGTTCTTGCGCGCTATCCGGGCCTTCCCTTGTTTCCTTTTTGCCTCTCTAATCAATTTTCTCGTGTCCAAGCATTTGCATGTAACCCGTCTGGTAGTACCCGTTGAAATAGGGCGACAGAAGCAACGGCATAAACAGTAATGGCTTACTTACCCTCTTTATGTCCATGGGATTGTGCTCAAACCCTCTGGGGATGTAGAGAATACAGGGTTTGGTGATGATGTGTCTTTCGTACTCCGGTCCCAGGAAAATCTCGATTTCCGCATCGAAGTTGGCCGTCAAATCCGGCAGTTGGGCTCCCAGAAAAAATAGATATTCGTCGACATCATGGTGATGCGATTGCAGTTCCATCTTGTACGGTTTGACATAATACCGGAAACCAAAATTGATGCCGGCACCAGGAAGATCACTGTTGCCACGAAAACTGATCGTTGGAGAAAGAATCGTGTCCGTTAGCGGTTTCTCTTTCATCCTGGTGCAGAACAGATGGTCGTATTTGTTGCCGGTAGTTCCTTTGGGCCAGGGTGGAATGTTTTGGGGCATCCTCAGACTATCCAAGGGCTGCTTTTTTTCTTGCGCCATTGCCGGCGCCGGCGAGCCTAATTGGGCCATTGCCACTGCGGCCAGGGCCGTGGAGGCTGTTACATCACTAAAAAATGCTCTGCGGGTTTTATCTTTGTTGCTAATGGCGCTCATGGTGTGCCTCCTCTCACATTGCCGTGAGTGTTTGGTTTGATGGTTCTTCCGTAACAGCGATTGAACTCCATCCTAAAAGTCGTCACTCGGAAACCATTTCTGTGGAATCGCTCTTTTCTGTCCCTGCAGTTTTCGTTGGAAGTATCGTACATGGGCACGAGCGCATTAATCGATTCGGCATCAAAGCGGCTGCATGCCTTCCGCAATTTGGTGCGGAAGAAGAAAACGGGCTTAAATAATAATAGGTGCCGGCCTTCCTTTTTCTTGGGAACTCCGTCTGAGGATATTCTGCCAGCCTACATTGACAAGGGCACCAGGATCCGATGCCCTTGTCGGAACATAAAAGCACCTGCTGTTTCCGGCTTCGATCGCTTCCAAACTCCAGGTGCAACACTTAATTAATATGTGGCGATATATTAGTTATCTTCTATAATGGCAGTCAAGCAATTTGTCACATTTGTATGACACATTCTATGTATGACGCAAATCATTAATCCTTTGCTTTATCATAGGGAAAAAGCGTGAGGGCGCGTGTATATGGTTCGGCAACAGACAGCGGCACGGAATACGCGATGCCATGGTGCTGCAGTAGAGTGTCTGGATCACTTCATTTCATATCCCCACCGAAATCCTGTGACAATTGACTTTGACTACGAGTCTGTGCCAGCATGCGTGTCACACAATTATGACTTCGGATTAAGTTGCCGTGATTATACTTCCGGCGCGAACATCCAGCGGCCTGATGCAGCGCCCAGGGAGACGCATTATGCGGCATTTTGGTTTCATGTAGACCGCCATCCCGTGACTTGTTAAAAAACATATGGAATTCCAGATCGAAAAAAACAGCACTGTCCCCGCCATCAAACAGATTCAGGAGCAGATCAAGCTTTCCATTGCCATGGGAGTGCTCAAAAGAGGCGATATTCTTCCACCAATTCGCGAAGTGGAAAAGCAGACGGGCATTAATCGAGGTCAAATTCACCGAGCGTACCTGGCATTGCGTGAATCTGGCTTGCTTTCTCCAGCTCCCGGCAAGAGGATTGCAGTTGCCGTATCCGCTGCGGCGCCGGACATCATCAATAAAAAATGCCAGGAATTGTCCAAGGACATAATCAAACGAATCCGGAGGATCGGAGTATCCCCGATTGCATTCGCCAGATATCTTAGACGGAATGTACATGAGGATGAGCGTAGACATCCATTTGTCGCATACGTTGATTTTGAGAAAGAGACAGCACTCCGAAGAGCGGAACAGGTGTCCCGATTCTGGCACGCATCCGTAATCGGCTTGTCCCTGGACGAGTTCAAACACGCCCTTACCCACGACGGCAAACTTCAAAAGGTGCTCGTCAACCATCTTTACGCTGACAGCGTGCGGCGTGTGTCTCGGGGAAGAAAAGTCGAAATTATTTCCATCGAGATTTGCTATACAGATCAAACGATCAAAGCGCTGGAAAAAATAACAGCCTTTCCGATACTGCTGCTGCTTCCCAGCCATGCCGTACCAAGCGCGCGATTCATTGTCGAGCAATTGCAGAAATGGACGAAATGCAAAGATGAAAAAATCTCCTGGATGCCAGTTGACGAAGTAACAGATTTCGGACATTTGCTGAACAACTCGCAATATCAGCGCATTCTGGTTTCGCCGGGCGCACGGGGCAAAGTGCCCGTTGAACTGCGTCACAGTTCGCACATTTTACTCCTGCAAATGGATCTGGATCCGGAAGATTTGGAAATCGCCAGAATCCGCGCGGGCGTGATTGTATAGAGGTTCAGATCAAAACAATTGCTATCCATCAATGCTCTAAATGGAGGTAAAAGTGAAGAAAATCTTAATCGCGATTTTTCTGATAAGTGCTTTGACGCCCTTGGCTTTTTCACAAATTCAAACGGCGAAAGTAACCGGCGGAGAAGTGCAGGGCGTTGTTACCGACGGCATTTCGATATTCAAAGGGATTCCATTTGCAGCGCCTCCGGTGGGTGATTTGCGATGGAAGGCTCCCGCACCGGTGCAAACCTGGACGGGCATCAAAAAGGCGGAGGCCTTCGGGCCCGCCTGCATGCAAGCCTCCGGTGCAATGGGGAATACCGCGCCGGTTAGTGAAGATTGCCTGTACCTGAACGTGTGGACACCCGCAAAAAAGCCGGGCGAAAAAATCCCGGTGATTGTTTGGATCTACGGAGGAGGCTTCAGCGGCGGCTCAACCAGCACTTCCATGTATGATGGAATGGGCTTCGCTAGGAAGGGAGTTGTCCTGGTAAGCGTTGCCTATCGAGTTGGTCCCTTCGGATTCCTTGCACACGCCGAGCTCAGCAGTGAGAGCGGTAAGGGATCGGGGAATTACGGACTGGAGGATATGATCGCGGGATTGAAATGGGTCAAAGAAAATATTGCCCGGTTTGGAGGCGATCCCGCCAACGTGACGATTTTCGGCCACTCGGCCGGCGGCATGGCAGTCAACATGCTCGCGGCTTCCCCAGTAACCAAGGGCCTGTTCCACCGAGTCATCTGCATGAGCGGAGGATCATTTGCTCCACTCCAGACTTCCGAGCAAGGGGGAATAGGGATGGGAATCCCGGCCCTCAAGCTGGCGGAGTCGACGGGCGAAGCCTTTCTAAAGAAACTGGGAGCTGCCGATATCAAGGCGGCCAGAGCAATGAGCGCCGACGACATCCAGAAAAACGTCGGGGGCGGAATGGGAGGCGGTGCCTTACGCTTCCGACCTGTGGCCGACGGATATGTCATCCCGAGCGACCTGTATTCGATTTACCAGGCAAAGCGCTTCAACGATACCCCGATTCTGCTCGGCAACACTTCCAGTGAATTGGGATCGATGGGCGGCCGCGGAAAAACTACGGCTGCTCAATTTGAGGAACAGATCAAAAAGCAATATGGTCCTCACGCCGATGCCATTTTAGCCGTGTACCCTCATTCGACAGACGTCGAGGCAGCGAAGTCGTCAACGGGACTCTCTCGCGAGAGCACGTTCTCCTGGAGCACGTGGACTTGGGCTCGGCTTCAGTCCGAAAAAGGCAAAGGCAAGGCCTTCCTATACTATTACGATCACCACGCGCCTGATGCAGACGGATCTGGCCACGGCAGCGATGTCCCGTATGCATTCCAGACTCTGGCCGGAGGGCGGGGAGGTGCGCCCAAACCAGAGGACCTGAAACTCTCCGACATGATCAGCTCCTATTGGGTCAATTTCGCCAAAACAGGCGATCCGAACGGCCCTGGCCTCCCTAAGTGGCCTGCCTTCGCGGAAAACGATCAGGAAGCGATGGTGTTCGATCAGACACCCAACGCCAGGCCTGTGCCAAACCTGGATAAGATCAAAGCATTTGATGCGTATGTTTCCTGGCGACGAGAAGAAGCAAAGAAAAAAGCAGGGCAATAGAGGCAATTAGAAAATTAATATTTAACCGCGGATTTACGCGGATCTTCGCAGATAAACGTACTGTGCAGCTTCTTCTTTAGGAGTTTTTATGCGTGGTTATCCCGTAAACATCCGCGGTTTCCTTTCCTTCACTGACGGAGGTTTTTGATGAGTCGTTTAACTAAGCTGCGTTGGCAAATTGGTATTTGCTGCCTGCTCTGGGTTGGATTGGCGCAAATGGCGATTGGGGCGCCACTGGCAGGACAGGCCACTGCACCGGCAAAGCCGGGAGCGACTTTGGTCCTGCCTAATCACGCGCCGACCGACTTTATCCAGGTCCGACCGGACATCCCGAAAGGCAAGTTGGAAACGATCACCTACAACTCCAAGAGCATCGGCGTGGACCGCAAAGCCGTCGTCTACACGCCTCCGAACTATGACCCTAGGCAAAAATACCCGGTCCTCTACCTGATGCACGGAATCGGCGGCAATGAGACGCATTGGACGACTCTCTGCGCGGCTAACAAGGTCCTCGACAACCTCATTGCCGACAAAAAGGCCGTACCAATGGTCATTGTAATGCCCAACGGCCGCGCCACTGCCGATCCCCCTTCGAGCAATTTCATGTCGGATTTCAATTACTATGCCTTCTTTGAGAAGGATTTGCTGCAGGATTTGATGCCCTACATTGAGTCGCACTACTCCGTAATGACAGACAGAGACCACCGTGCGCTCACCGGCCTGTCCATGGGTGGAGGCCAGGGCCTCAATTTCGGCATAAACAATATCGACAAATTCGCATGGGTTGGCGGCTTCTCCTCCGCGCCTAATCTCCAGCAGCCCGATGCCCTCATTCCCAAGATACAGCAAGCCAAAGACAAGTTGAGTCTGTTGTGGATCGGCTGCGGCGACAAGGACAACCTGATTACGGGAAGTTGGAACCTGCACCAGGGTCTGGTTAAGGCTAACATCAATCACGTTTGGTATGTCGACACCGGCGTGCATGAAGTCCCCGTATGGAATAACAATCTGTATCTAATGGCACAGATGTTGTTCAAACCCGTCGGATCCGTCACACCTCCGCCATCAATTGGGAGTTACAACGGCGAGCCAATAAGCGGTGGCATGGGCATGGGTAGAGGCAGAGGCCCAGGCACCGGTGCTGGTATGCAAGGCATGGGCGCTGGCCGTGGCATGATGGGTGGCGGTGTCGAATATACTGCCAAGAGAGTGACAAGCGATAGACCTTCGACAGGTATTGCAGGGAAGTGGCTTGCAAAAGATGGAGACAACGAGATAAAGCTGGAGTTTAAAGCCGAAGGTTCCACATTCACGGGAACGCTTGAGAATTCTCAAATGCCCGGAGCGGTGGAGTTCAAGGACGGCAAAATAGAAGGAGACAAAATTTCCTTTAGCTATGTACGCCAGGTGAATGGACAGGATATGAAAATATCATGGACAGGCACGCTATCTGGCGATGAGATTAAGTTAAAACGGGAAGTTGGTGGTGGTATGCCTGGTGGTGGACGTGGAGTCGCCCCGAAAGCGAACTAATTGAACCGGTATACGCCAGGCTCTGCCGGGAAGCTGAAAGAATCTTTCCGACCAGCCTGCCGGGAGCGCCCGCGCCCCCGGCAGGCTAGCTCAGGTTTCGCTGTGTGTCGTTCAGGTGTTTTATCTATATATTTCCGCGCCAGCACCAAGCTGTTTTGAAAGGAGGAGAAGCCTACCATGCAAAAATTTTTGTCGGCGCTCACCATTGGAATTCTCGCCGTCCTTGCAGTCCAGGGTTCATCCAGGGCTCAAGGGACTGTGAGTCCCAAACCCAAGGCGCCGGATGCTCAATTTGAAGTTCTCAGTCCCTGGGCGGACGTCGATCCGATGCCGCTCCGTGGAATCTCTCCGAGAATCCCAACTCTCGCAGGAAAGAAAATCGGGTTATTCGTCAATCCCAAGCGGGCGGCTATGCCGATCGCGGAATCAATCCAAAAGAGACTGGGGACCATGTACCCAGATGCGCAGACAATCATATTCCATGACACCGAGGCAAACGTTAGTGTGATCGAAACGAAGAACAAAGAGAAATTTATTGCCTGGGCGAAAGGGATTGACGCTGCCATCGCTGTCGTCGGCGACTGAGGGTCTTGCACAAAGTTCCTCGCCTACAACACGATAGCGATCGAGGACTTTGGCAAGCCGGTCGTGCTACTGGCTAACAAAGGTTTTGTTACCGATGCTCAATCCGCTGCATCGAGCAAGGGAATGCCCGGAATCAGGATCGTGGGAGAATCCGTGGCTTGTGAATCCACCGTAAAGTCGGAAATAGAGGAGGGCATAGCGGCAGTCATGAAAGATGTGGTTGAAGCCTTGACCAAGCCGCTGATTCCCGAAGAAAAATCTCCGAAGCAGCAAACAGGCAAGACTCCGAGAATCGCCTTCAAAGGAAGTCTTCAAGAAGTAAACCGGTTCTACTACCGGAACGGACCTGCCGCCCGACCAGGTCGTGGCTACGCTAATCCCGCGAAAAGGGAAGGCCACAATCGAGAAGATTGCTGTCAACGCGGTTATGGCCGGTGCGCTTCCCACCTACATGCCGGTCTTGATTGCCGCGGTGCAGTCTTTTGCCGACCCGAAAACCAGATTTGATACGTTTGAGGTGAGCACCGGATCGTGGGCGCCTTTCCTTGCCGTCAACGGCCGGATAAGAAACGACATCAATATCAACTGCAGCTCGGGTGCATTGAGTCCGGGAAATATCGCAAATGCC
>Ga0326728_10006083_pt1 | contig 33024 bp, 26 predicted proteins | sample MB3enrmetagenome_FD_207602 | JGI IMG/M metagenome (GOLD analysis project Ga0326728, IMG submission 207602) | Lab enriched peat soil microbial communities from McLean, Ithaca, NY, United States - MB31MN | ecosystem: Environmental > Terrestrial > Soil > Wetlands > Peat | place: USA: New York... | reverse complement strand
AGGCAAAGAGCACCTCCAATTCCTAACGTATACATACGTTAGGATTATAACCACAAAAAAAGAAAACTGCTAGATCCCGCCTTGTGGGTCGCGCACCCATACGCAAGTTGACGATGGAACGCGCCAAAAGATACAGTAGAAATGTCTTCCCGTTGTTCTCCGAGGTCCCCATCGTCTAGCCCGGCCTAGGACATCGCCCTTTCACGGCGGTAACGGGGGTTCGAATCCCCCTGGGGACGCCATTGAAAAATCAAAGGCTTCGCCGTCGATATCCAAAGAGTACATTGCTTGTTTTTTTTCCGGGAGTCAGGATAGTAATGGTGCATCAGCCCCCGAGTTGGACATGAGCGTACCGCAAAAACAACCAGGTTCCGCAACCGAGGAGAACAGTGCCAGTAAACGGCTGCAAGAGCGCCGCTCCGTCCAACGCCAAGTTCATCTCTGTTGGGGGGACCAGGTCCTCCCGGCACGCGCTATCGACATCAGCGGATTCGGCATGCTGGTGGAAGCGGAACGAGCCATTACTCCAGGAACGGTCATTTCTGTCCAGATGAACTCGATGATGCTCGGCAGGGCTTGTGTCCGCCACTGCACGCCAAAAGGGATGAAGTACAGAATCGGCCTGCACATGCCGGATCGCATGATCCGCAATCTTTAGACCCAGGCTATCCGTCTTGTACTAGCCCTATCCGATCGGATAGAGCTTCATGCCCGCCGGCCGCCTTCACGGACTCGCAGCCACCCCCTAAGTGCTTGTAAGAATGAGCGTTATGGCGCGTGCCACCGCTCCGTTAACAATTGGCCGACAGCATGCTTATGTCTAGTGATGTGAAAGCAGCAAGCCATGAAGATCCAGACAAATTCTAATTTCACCGAGTCAAGGTCGAGGCTGGACATGGCGGCACTGTGGACCGACGGACAGATGCAAGACAGGGAGATGACGATCATGGTAACACCAGCTAGCACTAGATTTGAGAACTCGCTTTTCGTTGACCGCGACAGAATCGTTCGCCGGCTCGACGAATTCCCGGATTTGAACAAGGCTTTGCGCACGGGCGACGTCCTGACGGGCCGTATGCTGTGCGCCCGGCTCTTCGATCTTGATGGACGGCAAGGCCTCGCCTTGGCCGCGCGTTCCAAGGCGTCGTAACAGACGCCAGCTGCACTACCGCAGTTCCACCAACTCCTCGCGCACCTTCGGAATCACCTGGCTGTACTGCGCGGGCGAGGCCTTGGCCAGAAACGCCTGGAAGCATTCGCGGGCGCGGGCACGGTCGCCGGCATCCTTATAGATGATCCCCAGATTCAGTTGCGCCTCCACCAGGTCCGCGTCCAGCGCCACCGCTTTCTCGAAGTAGCCGCGCGCAGCCGTTGCATCCTGCCTTTGAATGGCGATCACGCCCAGCCCGTTGTAAGCCGCCGCATATCCCGGGTCTGTCGTGAGCACCCACTTGTAGACGCGTTCCGCATCCTCCAAGCGGCCTTTCTCCAGGTACGCCGTCGCCAGGTTCGCCTGGCTAGCCGAATCAGCCGGATTCATCTGCGCGGCCCTCTCGTACTCGGGAATGGCTTCGTCCTTCTTGCCGGAACGTACCAGGAGGTCGGCGATCCGCGAGTGCAGGCGCCCGCTCTCGACGCCATTGCGTATCGCCGCCGCGTACAGCTTCATCGCTTCGTCGAAGCGCCCCGCTTTTTCATAGTTGCCGCCGAGCGTGTAGTAGAGGATTGGATTGGTCGCGTCCTCGCTCAGCGCCTGGCGCAGCAAACTGATGCGCAGCGCCACAGGGACTCCCGGGCGGTCCGTAGCAGCATCCATCAGCTTTAGAATGCCTACACGATCTTTCGGATCGGCTCCCTGCCCCGTCAAATCGTACGACCGCGCCGTAAACCCAGAAGTGTAGCCCAGAGACTTCAACTGGTCCAGCGTCCGCTGATCCGCCGTGGCGGTCTCCACCTTCTCCGCGCCGCTCCCGATCATGGCGTGCAGTTGCGCCTCGAACCTTTGCACCTCCGCGGCATGGCTTTGGATCACATTGCTCGTCTCGCCCGCGTCCTGCGAAAGATCGTACAGCTCCGGCTTCGGCGCGCGGATGTACTTCCAGTGGTTCGTGCGGATCGCGCGCAGCTCCGCCCAACCCATGTTGATCTTCGGATAGAGCGTTTCGGCATACGAGACCGCAGCGCCCGCGTCCTTGCCCTGAAAATACGGTGTCAGGCTTGCCCCTTGTACGGCCGCCGGCGCGCGCCCTCCCATCAGGTCCAAAACCGTCGGCAGAAAATCGATCGTCCGCGCTTGCTCCTTGACGCGCAGGCCGGCTCGAACTCCGGGACCCGCGAGCAGGAACGCGATCCGCAGCGTCGAATCGTACAAGAACACGCCGTGCGAGTACTCGCCGTGCTCGCCGAGGCTCTCCCCATGGTCTGAAAGGATCGCGATCAGCGTCTGGTCCGCTGGGGATTTCTTGCGCACCGCGTCAAACAGCCGGCCCAGTTCATGATCGGCGTACGCGATCTCGCCGTCATAGAGGCGGTCTTTGTACTGCTCTTTGTACGGAGAGGGCGGCTGATAGGGCGCGTGCGGATCGTAAACGTGTACCCACAGGAAATACGGCTTGCCTGACTGCGCATCCAGCCAGCGGAGCGCATGGTCCACCGTGTCTCCCGCGCGCCGTTCGGCGTCCTCGATGAATTCGTGGCCCTTGCCGGGCTTGGGCATCTGATCGTCGTAGACCGCGAATCCCTGGTTGAATCCGAAGAACTTCTTTAAGACGGCGGAGCTGATGAACGCAGCCGTGTCCCACCCCTGCTGCTGCAAAATGGTGGCGAGTGTAGTGGTCGAAGATGGCAGGATAAATCCGCCGGTATTCCGCACGTGATGGGATGGCGGGTTCAGCCCCGTGAAGATGCTGGCGTGCGAGGGCGGCGTCAGCGGCGTCTGCGTGACGGCATTCTCAAACAACACCCCGCTCCGCGCGATTGCGTCGATGTTCGGTGTCTCAATCTTTTGATAACCGTAGCAGCGCAGGTGATCCGGACGCAGCGTGTCAATCGTCACTACGACCAGATTCAGAGGATGGAGATGGGGCGCGGAGCTACTTGCGCCAGTGGTGTCAGCGCGTTTGCAGGATGCGAGAACACAAATCGCCAGCGCACACGGGAACAGAGACCTATGGAGTTGCATCAGACAACATCAGGATACCAGCCGTTGTGCGTGAAACAGGTACCCGAGCCTGAAGGAACGCCAGGCCCGGGTACCCATTCCACTCGGTTTAGAACGTGAACCGCAGCGCTAACTGGATCTCCCGCGGGTACTCCTGGTTGCAACTGCTACAACCAGTATCAAGTACCCTGCCGAAGGTCGGGTCGCTAAGGTTCGTATCCGGATCGGCCCTCCCTGCGCGGTTGAAGGCGTTGAGAAAGTCGGCGCGGAACTGCAGGTACATCCCCTCGCGGAATGGGAAGTTCTTGAATGCGCCGAAGTTCTCTTGCGGGTTTCTTGGCCCGCGGATATTACCGGAGTATCGCGGCGCCGTTCCCGTCCGCAATACCACGCCATTCGGCGTGCTGGGTGGTTCCGCGAAAGCCGCAGGATTCAGATACGCTTGCCCGGTCCCACCGGCGTAGTCGAACGGCCCGTTGGTGTTTGAGGCATAGAGCGGAACTCCTGTTAGCACGTCGCCGCGAATTGTTCCGTTGAACCAGTAGCCACCACCACTCAATCCAGACTGGATCGAAAGAGGATCCCCAGACTGGTAGTTCTGAATCCCCGTAACCGTCCATCCGCCTATAACCTCGTTCACGACGCCGCCACGGTTCAGGTAGGTTCTGCCCCGCCCTAAGGGAAGCTCGTAAATCCAAGTCAACTTCAAGACCTGCGGATGGTCGAAACTGGCCACCGACTTCTCCAGCTTCCGGTTGTAAACGTCCTGCGAGTAGCCGTAGTAAGCCAGAGCAGCGTCGGTATTGGTGAGTGTCTTCTGAAATGCATAGCTCACCAGGAAGCTGAGTCCTTTCCCCGTACGGTGCGTTAACACCACCTGGGCCGCATCATAGTGTGACGTCCCAAAATACGGGAACATCGACGTGACTCCACCGCCGGCATATTGTGGGAACGGGAGCAGCGCTTGCGCCACTGTACCTGTGAATCCAGCGTATGGCAGCGGGACGCCTGGCGCGCAGGATGTCGTGCCGCAGTTCGCCAGCAGCGTATCCCCCAGGGCGAGGTACTTCGGATTGAGCTGATTCATGTTATTGAGCGGCTGCGCGTCCAGGCGTGTTCCTTTGTTTCCCACATAGTTGGTCGAGAGCGTCGTGTTCTTGGGCAACAGGAACTGGAAGCCCAATGTGTAGTTCTGTGCATACGGCTGACGGTTAGAGTTAGAGCCGATGTAAGTGATCCCGTTGCCATTGTCCAGAGTCGGGTCTATGTCGGGAAGGGTGTGCGTGTACGCTGGATACCCATTGTCCCAATAAAACACCGGATCGCGCTTGCTGGTCTGAAAGTTATTCCCGCCATTGTAGCCGTCGATGCTCGACAGCCCGAAGCCGTTGGAAATCGGTGGCGAGTAGTTGATTCCATAACCGCCGCGCAACACCATCCAGGGCTTGATCTGGTAGGCGAATCCAGCGCGCGGGCCGAATTCCTTCCAGTTCGTGTTCTGAAACGAATTGCGGTGCAGTTGGCTTAAGAAGACCAGCGCGCCCGGGTAACCATCCGCGCCGGGATTGGGCATCGTCGGATCGAGGCCCGACGAGCGATGGTCGACCTCATACAATCCGCCCACGATGTCCCATCGCAGCCCAAGATTGAGCGTCAGGCGGCGGCTCACCTTCCAGTCATCCGTTACATAAAACGCCGGGTTCCACCATCGGGATTGCGGCAGAACCGGAGAGATATTCTCCACGGCTCTGGCGGGCGCCCCAAGCAGGAAACTGGCGAAGGAAAAGCCGGTCGATGCCAAATTGCTCGGATCACCGGTCTGGTTCGGGCTGAAAGTGAACTCGCCCGAGGTATTCCCTACTGGATCCTGGTTGTAGAAGTACTTGCGTATCTCTACCCCAAACCGCACATTATGTGCGCCGTGGATCCACGTTGTGTCGTTCTGCGTAATATAACTGCCGTTCGGCTCGACGCCAGCGTTGCTGCGGCCCAGCGGAACCAGCTTGCCGCCCTGAGTGGCTGTTCCGGAAAAAAGGAGCTCCGGAAACGTCGTCTCAGCCACTCCCGTGAGTCCTATTTTGCTCGGCCAGTTCCCATCCAGGGAAGCCGAGCTGTTGGAATCCAGCAACCGGTTATAACCAAAGCCGAAGTGGTTCAACCAGTGCGGCCCGATTGTCCAATCCTCCGTCACGCGAGCAATGATGCCATGGATATTTTGCTCGGCGTATGGCGAAGAAGCGCTTCCCGGAACCGGCAGGTAGGCGTTGCCAGCGCCGTTGTAACGGTCGCGTTGGTTGGAGTTGATGAATACCGCGACCCGATGCTTATCGTTAATTACGTGGTCGAACTTGCCGCCGAAGGTATCCAGCGTGAACAGCGGCTGGTTGGCCGTCCCGGGGAAGTTGCGCAGAAACGTCGCAGAAGTTGGATTCGGAATGGGCGCGAGCGACAGAATCGCGGCCGAGACCTTGCTGATCTCCGACGTGGGAATAATATTACCCGGAAACGGAGTCCGCACGTAGCTGCCATTCGCCAATTGAGTCGTGCTATGCGGGTCAAAAATCTCGCCATTGCTTACTGGATTACCCGCTCCATCGGTGCCGATCACGGTTCCGGAACTGGAGTTTCCTGTGAAGGCGGGATTCAGCAGGCTCGAAAAGTTACCATCCTTGAAGTCGGCGGTGGGAAGCGTCCTCAGCGCTCCGATCGTGTCATTCGTCTTGCGGTCTCCTTCATAACTAAAGAAGAAGAACGTCTTGTTCTTGCCGTTGTACAGTTTCGGTATCAGGATGGGGCCTCCCAAGTCGGCGCCGAAGCTGTTCTGCCGGAACGGGGACTTCGGAACCCCGAGCGCATTATTGTCGAACCCGTTGGCATTCAACGCGTTATTCAGCAGGTAATCGTAGGCCGTGCCGTGAAGCTGGTTCGTGCCGGATTTAATGTTGAAATTCGCTACCGCGGTCAGGCCTCCACCATATTGGGCGCTCAGCGCCCCGGTCTGCAGAGTGAAATCGCTGATGGCGTCCACACTGGGCGTATACTCTGACGTGTCGCCCGCGATATCGGCACGCCCAATCGACATGCCTTCGATCAAAACCTCATGCGAAAAGGTCGGGCCGCCATTGATGCTTCCCTCAAACGAACCGCCGTCGGTGCCGGGCAGGCTCTGAAAGATAAAGCTCTGGATTTGCCGCTGTCCGTCATCGTTGCTGTCGATCGGCCAGGCGTGGTATTCGTCCGCCGTTACCGAGTAGCCGACCTGCGAGCTGGACGTTTCCAGGTGCGTGGCCTCCGCGCTCACTTCGAGGCTCTGCGCCACGTCACCAACCTGCATAGCGATATCCGCCGTGACCACAGAAGACACCGCGACCTCCACCGGTTGCACTACAGCCGTCTTGAAGCCGGCCAGCGATGCCGACACGCGATAGGACCCTGGCGGAAGATAGGGGATACGGTATACACCCGCCGCCGTTGTGGTCGCCTTGGTTTCGACGCTCGTCGTTAGATCTTTGGCCACCACCTCGACGTTGGGGATGGCTGCGCCACTCGGGTCAGTGATCAACCCGGTAATGGCACCGCGTTCGCCTTGCGCGAACAGGACGGCCAGCGTCGTCAACGCCAGTACCGCCACTTTCAAAAACCTCATTGTCTCCTCGCTTTCATCGCCCTATGCGGGAACCAGATTGCTAACCCGCCCTGTCAGTTTTCTTGCAGAGTTTGCAAGACTATCTCTTGACCAGTCCAGAACTCGGCTGGCCAGACCTTTTGTTCGATCCTGGACCCGGCGCAAAGGCAGCGCAAGGTGAACTCACAGTAAGCTCACCGGAAGACTCGCAATCGATCCGCCTCCGGATGAGTGTTACAGCGCCAATGCACTGGCGCACCAGTCATCCGAGGCAAAGTAATTTGCGTGCTATACTCGCGAGCGAAGGGCCCAGCTTACGGTCAGCTTACGTGGCACCGGGCTTAATATGAAGGGATTAGGATCGCCTCCGCTTACGTCGCACTCACTCGCCGATCCGCGGTGGGAGCTGGCGCAGAGGGTGGCCGACGGAACTAATTTCCGCAATTGCCCGAAACTCCGCGCCTTCTTCCTTTATGTGTGCGAGAACGCATTGCTCGGACGCCTGGAGAACGTGCGCGAGCAGCTCATCGGCGCCAGAGTCTTCGGCCGCGCCCAGGACTACAACCTGAACGAGGACAACATCGTTCGCGTGGAAGCTCGAGAGCTCCGAAAACGGCTGGAGAGCTATTTTGCCGGCGAAGGCCAAAACGAGCCGGTCACCATTGAGATCCCCAAGGGCGGCTACGTGCCGGTTTTCAAGCCGCGCGAGCCACTGCTTGCCGAAATCGATGAAGGGAGAGACCAGACGACACCGGCGCCGGGGGAGCCGCGCGAACGCACGGCTCATTGGTGGATCCCGGTCCTCGCGGCTATGCTGGCGATCTTGACCGTCGCTGTCATCTGGTTGTCCGCTGAAAACTGGCAGTTGCGGCAGCGGCCCCATTATCTGACGGGCACGCACTCGACCTTTTCCGCCGAGGATTTCTCCTTTTATGCCGAGTTGCTTGGTACCTTGGGCGCTACCCCCAGCCGCGAAACCCTGCTCGTGCTGAGTAATCCGAAGGTAGTCCTGTACTATGGCTCCGCGTCCAATCAGCCAATTTCTTCGTTGCCCCGCCACACCATCCCGGCGCCTTGGGAACTGAAAAATAACTTCGATGACGCGCTAAATAACATAGACCGGGATCTGCCCTTCAAGTTCCTGCACTCGACGGGTGAAGATTATACCGGGATGGGAGAAGCCATCAGCGCCTTCCACGTCGGCCGGCTCATGCAGTTTTTGCAACGGCCGGTGCGTCTCACGCAAGGCCGCTTTCTCAGTTGGGACCACGTACAGAAGGGTGATCTCATTCTCCTCGGCGGGCCGCAGATCAATGACTGGACCTACCAGAACGCCGCCAAGTCCAATTTCAATTTTGACGCCGCTGGCGCCATTGAGAATCTGAATCCGCTGCCCAATGAGCAGAAGCAGTACGTGCCCCACGCGGTCCAAGGCGCGAAGCCCGGCGCGGCTGTGACCGACTACGGCTTGATCAAGATGGTCACGTCGCCCTACGGTTTCAATATGTTGTTATTGGCCGGCGGCACCAGCCCCGGGACCGCCGGCGTCGGTGAGTTCTTTGGGAGCCCCGAAAAGATGAAGGTGATGTACAACCGGATTCGCGCCGCTGCCCCCGGCAAGCCATTCCCTTCGAATTGGGAGATATTAATCCAGGTCAACGTGCGCGATAGCGTTCCGGTCGAAACCTCGGCCATCGCGTTCCGCCCGAATCCAGCGAGCCATTGAGTTGCGGCCCTACACGTAGCTGCTCAGCACGCGCATGTAGTTGGCGCGCTCGAACGCTTCCGGATCGGCCACCGATTGCCGGCTCATGCTGCCCCGCATCTCGGTGATCGATGCGTACTCGTGTGCGTCCATCCATTCCACGAGTTTGGTGTGCAAGACCTCAAGGTATTCGATGCCGTTCCGCAGCAGCGCCGACGTCATCATCGATACTTTGGCGCCCGCCATCATGGACTTAACCACATCCTCCGCCGTGTGGACTCCTCCGCTAATCGCCATGTCCGCTTTCACGCTGCCGTACAGCACGGCGACCCAGTGCAGCCGCATGAGCAACTCGCGGGAGTCGCTGAGCGCCAGGTTCGGGATGACCTCCAGGTTCTCCAGATCGAAATCCGGCTGGTAGAAACGGTTGAACAGCACCAGCCCGTCCGCGCCCGCCCGATCCAGCTTTGCCATCATATTCGGCGTCGAGCTGAAATAAGGACCGAGCTTCACCGCCACGGGAATATGGATGCTCTCCTTGATTTCCGCCACCAGCTCCGTGTGCATCGTCTCAACCTGCGCGCTGTCCATCGCGGGATTGGTCGGCAGATAGTAAATGTTTAGCTCCAGCGCATCCGCGCCCGCCTCCTCGATCAGCTTGGCGTAGCGAATCCAGCCGCCTGTTGATACTCCATTCAGGCTGCCGATCACCGGAATGCCCACGGCCCGCTTGGCGCGGCCGATGTGCTCGACGTAGCCCTCCGGCCCGATGTTGTACTCCGTCAGGTCCGGCAGATATGTCTGCGCCTCTGCGAATCCTTCGTTTGGCGACAGCCACCGGTCCAGTTCGTAAGCCTCCAGATTGATCTGCTCTTCGAACAGGGAGTGCAGAACGACGGCGCTCGCGCCGGCTTCTTCCAGCCGGCGGACTTTATCGATGTCCTTGCAGAGGGGGCCGGACGATGCCACCAGCGGGCTCTTCAGCTTCAGCCCCAGATAGGTAGTCGAAAGATCAGGCATGTGGCGTCTCCTTCACGGGCTGGTCTTGGGCCGCGGGCTTTGGCGCGCTGGAGCCATTCTGCGCGGCGCGCGCTTCATACAATTTCCAGCGCTCGCGCACGTCTTCCTGCGCCTCCTCCAACAACTTCTGTGCGGCTTCGGGGTTGCTATGCTTCAGCATGGAATAACGGGTTTCGTTGTAGATGTATTTCTCCAGCGGCAACGTCGGCGCCTTCGAGTCGAGCACGAACGGGTTCTTGCCCAACCGGACCAGCTCCGGATTAAACCGGAACAGCGGCCAGTGCCCGCAATTTACCGCGTTCTTCTGTTGTTCCAGCCCATGCACCATGTCGTAGCCGTGCGCGATACAGTGGCTGTAAGCAATAATCAGCGACGGCCCGTTATAGGCCTCTGCTTCGAGGAAGGACTTCAACGTGTGCATGTCACCGGCGCCCATCGCCACGCGCGCCACATACACGTTGCCGTAGGTGGCCGCAAGCATTGCCAGATCCTTCTTCGCCGTTGCCTTACCGCCCGCGGCGAACTTGGCCACCGCGCCCCGTGGCGTCGCTTTCGACATCTGTCCGCCGGTGTTCGAGTACACCTCGGTGTCAAGCACCAGGATATTGACGTTGCGTCCCGATGCCAGCACGTGGTCGAGCCCGCCGTAACCGATGTCGTATGCCCAGCCATCACCGCCAACAATCCAGACACTCTTCTTCACCAGCATGTCGGCAATGGCAAGCAGGGCCTTCCCGTCTGCCGATGGCATCGCTTCCAGCTTTTTCTTCAACGCGACGACGCGCTCGCGCTGCTCGATGATGCCCTTCTCCTTGGATTGGTCCGCGTTGAAAATCGCACAGGCGAGGTCGTCGCCGATTTGTGGAGCCAGCTTCCGGACGAGTTCGCGCGCGAATTCCGTTTGTTTATCGATCGAGAGCCGCATTCCCAGTCCAAACTCAGCATTGTCTTCAAACAGTGAGTTGTTCCACGTCGGCCCGCGCCCCTCGCCGTTCACCGCATAGGGAGTCGTCGGCAAATTGCCCCCGTAAATGGACGAGCAGCCCGTGGCGTTGGCGATCACCGCACGGTCCCCGAACAGTTGCGTCATGAGCTTGATATAGGGCGTTTCGCCGCAACCCGTGCAGGCGCCCGAAAACTCAAACAGCGGCCGGAGGATCTGCACATCCTTTACTTGCCCGGTGCTGAGCAGCGTCCGGTCTAGCTCCGGCAGATTCAGGAAGAAATCCCAGTTCTTGGCTTCGCTTTCGCGCAGCGAGAGCTGGTCGTGCATGTTGATCGCCCGGCGCTTGACCTCGGTCTTGTCCTTCACCGGGCACGCTTCCACGCACAACCCGCAGCCGGTGCAGTCCTCCGGCGCCACTTGCAGGGTGTACTTCATTTCTTTGAATTCCCGCCAGCGCGCCGGTGCGGTCTTGAAAGTCTCGGGCGATCCCGCCAGCTTGTCGGATTCGTAAATCTTCGCCCGGATCACCGCATGCGGGCACACCAGCACGCACTTGCCGCACTGGATGCAAATCTTCTCATCCCAAACCGGAACTTCGAGCGCGATGTTGCGCTTCTCCCACTGCGCCGTGGCCGTCGGGAAAGTGCCATCGACGGGCATTGCGCTCACCGGCAGCAAGTCTCCCTTGCCACTGATCATGGGAGCGAGCACATTCTGGACAAACGCCGGGGCCTGCTTCGGAACCGGAGGGCGCAGGTCAAACGTGCTGGTTGCCGCAGCCGGGACCTCCACCGGATGCAGATGCGCCAGAGTCGTGTCGACCGCGGCGAAGTTCTTGTTGACAACTGCCTCGCCGCGCTTGCCATAGGTTTTCTTGATGGCCTCTTTGATCCGGGCAATGGCTTCCTCGCGCGGCAGCACGCCGCTGATGGCGAAGAAGCAGGTCTGCATGATGGTGTTGATGCGCGAGCCCATGCCCGTCTGCTTGGCTACTTCATACGCATCCACGACGTAGAACTTCAGCTTCTTTCGGATGATCTCGTCCTGCACGCTGCGCGGCAGATGCTCCCAGACGTTGTCCGGGCCGTAAGGGCTGTTCAACAGGAAGGTCGCGCCCTGTTCGGCCGACCCGAGCATATCGAAATGATCCAGAAACACAAATTGATGGCAGGCGATGAAGTTGGCGCGCGAGATCAGGTAGCTCGAACGGATCGGCCGAGGACCGAATCGCAGGTGCGAAACCGTGACCGAACCGGACTTTTTCGAATCGTAGACGAAGTAACCTTGCGCGAAATTCTCTGTCTCCTCACCGATGATCTTGATCGAGTTCTTATTCGCGCCCACGGTGCCATCCGCGCCGAGGCCGTAGAACATGGCCCGCACCGTCTTGGGGTCTTCGGTCGAAAACTCGGGATCGAATTCGAGGCTGGTGTGCGTGACGTCGTCTTTTATCCCGATGGTGAAGTGATTCTTCGGTGAGGCCTTCTTCAACTCGTCGTAAAGGCCCTTCACCATCGCGGGCGTGAACTCCTTCGAAGAAAGCCCGTAGCGCCCGCCGATGACCGGGGTATTCTGCCCGGATTCCCGGAGGGCCGTGACCACATCCAGATACAGCGGCTCGCCGATTGCGCCCGGCTCTTTGGTGCGATCGAGAACCGCGATCCGCTCGACCGACTTGGGCAGCGCTTCCACGAATTGCTCGATAGCGAAAGGCCGGAACAGATGGACTTTCAACAATCCGACGTCTTCACCGTGCGCGTTCAGATATTCCACTGTCTCTTCGGCAGCATCCGCGCCCGAGCCCATCATGATCAGCACGCGCTTGGCGTCCGGCGCACCGAAGTAATCGAACAGGTGATACTGCCGCCCGGTGAGCTTGGCGAACTTGTCCATCGCGTTCTGCACGACCGTGGGGCAGGCCCGGTAATACGAGTTGACAGCCTCGCGCGCCTGGAAGTAAACGTCCGGGTTCTGCGCCGTGCCGCGGAGAATCGGGCGGTCCGGCGACATCGCGCGCTGGCGGTGCGCGCGAACCAGGCCGTCATCAATCATCGCCCGCAGGTCCTCGATGGAGAGCTCTTCCACCTTGGCTACTTCATGCGAGGTGCGAAAACCATCGAAGAAATGCACAAACGGAACCCGCGCTTCCATCGACGCTGCCTGCGCGATCAAAGCGAAGTCCATCACCTCCTGCACGGAATTCGATGCCAGCAGACCGAAGCCCGTCTGCCGGACGGCCATTACGTCCTGGTGATCACCGAATATCGAGAGGGCGTGCGCGGCAATGGCGCGCGCTGCTACGTGGATCACGGTGGGCGTTAACTCGCCCGCAATCTTGTACATATTGGGGATCATCAGCAGCAGGCCCTGCGCCGACGTGAACGTGGTCGCGAGCGACCCGGCTTGCAGCGCTCCGTGCAACGCGCCAGCGGCTCCACCCTCGCTCTGCATCTCAATGACAGATGGAATCGTACCCCAGATGTTCGGCTGTCCCTCACTCGACCACTGATCGGACCACTCACCCATCGGGGACGAAGGGGTAATCGGGTATATCGCTATGACTTCATTGATCTTATGGGCAACAAAGGCCGCTGCTTCATTGCCATCGATAGTTACCTTGGTTCTTGGCATGGTGATGCCCAGCCGTGTGCAGTTCGGAGTCCAAGAACGCTAGCGGACTTTAACTATAGGCCTTCCATGCGGGGAAGACAGACAGAGAATTTTCGGAGAGGACACAATCGGGGCAAATTGCACGAATTACAGCACTTAGCATGGGGGATTTCACCCAGGTTTTGGGAGATACTCTAGTATGCTTACTCATTCGGTACTTGGTTCTAGCAAGATTATGGCGTTTGTAGCAACGCGCGATCCGGATTCTGCCAAGGTCTTCTATCGGGACACTCTAGCTTTGCGCCTCGTGCAAGAGCAACTTCCGTTTGCTTTGGTTTTCGACGCTCATGGGACGATGCTGCGGGTATCGATCGTGCGCGAGCTTCACGTGGCGCCTTACACGGTGCTCGGGTGGGAAGTGACGGATATCGTCGCGACGGTGAAGGAACTCGTGGAGGCGGGAGTGAAATTCACGCGGTATCCGGGGATGCAGCAGGATGAGCTGGGTATCTGGACTGCGCCCGGCGGCGCGCGGGTGGCGTGGTTTCAAGATCCGGACGGCAACGTTTTGAGCGTCACGCAGTTCGCTTGACGGCAGCGCGTGGTAGTGAGTACCATCGCTCGCGATGACACGATTTCTTTTGTTCTTTTACAGCGCGCTGTGCGTAGCCCAGACAATTCCGCCTCCGGTGGTTGCGACGTGGCCGGGGGATCGCACGGCGGCGATCTCTCTGACGTTTGACGACGCGGTGGCGACGCACCTCGACAATGTCGGTCCTATCTTAAGAAAACACGGGATCCACGGAACGTTTTTTGTCAGCACGGGCTCCGAGGACTGGCGGAAGCGCATCGCGGAATGGAAACAACTGGCCTCGCAAGGAAATGAGATTGCCGGCCATACGGTGCATCATCCGTGTCTGTTGCCGCAAATCGAGCCGCATGCACAGAGCTATACGCCGGCGATGATGGAAGCGGAGATCCGGGACAGCGCGCAGACAATCCTAATTGAGATCGGAGACCGGCGCGGGCTGACGTTCGCGTACCCTTGCGGCAACATGAGTTTTGGCCCACCAGCGGAGCAGACGCGAAACGCGGCCCTCTACCAGCGATACATTGCGGAGCATTTTTTCGCCGCGCGCAATTATGGATGGGTTGGCACGGTGTCACCGGAGGAGCTGAGTATTCTCAGCGTGCCGGATCTGGGTTACACGGTGGACCGTGATTTCCGGGAACTGCTGGAGATGGCAGAGCCGGCGTTGCACAACCACCGCTGGGGCATCTTTACCTTTCACGGCGTGGGAGGGCAATGGCTCGCCGTCAGCACCGACGCATTGGACGAACTGGCCGGCTACCTGGCGCGGCATCCGGAGATTTGGACGGCGACGTTCGGCGATGGAGTCCGGTACATTCAGGAGAGCAAGGCGCTGGGAATCCGCGCGGCGAAGTCCGGCGACAGGGAGGCGCGGTTCGATTTGACGTGGCCGCTGGATGCGAAGACCTACGATTTACCAGTGACGCTCAAGTGGACGCTGCCGGAGGGCTGGAGTTCGGCGCAGGCTTACATAGAGGATAAAGAGGCAACGGGTGCGAGGCAGGCCGGCAAGGTTTTGCTCGTCGATGTCCCGCCGGGAGCCGCGTCCTTGCGGTTTATCGCGAAACCGTGATGGCCGCAGGGCTCAACTGGTAGCCCTCATCCTGGGCGACTTGGACGGCCATCGACCGGAGACTTTCGTCATCCGTGTCGCGAGTGCTCTTGAGCCCGGGACGTTTGATTACCTCGCCGCCGACTTGGAGACGAATGACCCAGCGTTTCTTGTCCGCGTCCCAGGCGACCGCCGCATTGTTCACTTCCACCATGGCCGGTTCCTCCTCTGAGAAGGTTTACGTACGTGATTTTCTCTGAAGGTATTATGGGCCGGAATCGGGGGGAATTCAACGGTGGGGTGGGGGCAGTGTACGCGACCGTGCGCCCTCAAGGGGCCGGTTAGGTCCAGCCCAGCTCCGCCTCAGCTAGCGGCAAGCGTTCGAAACTCACTTTCGCTTCGGAGTGATAGCCTTCTTTTTGGTCTCTTCCCATTCACGCGCGGCTTCCTCCGTGGGAGCGCGAGCGACCTGCACAATATGACCGCCGGGCCAGCGTCGTTGATGATCCTGTTCACGCCGCTCTAAATCTTGCGTTATTCCGCTGTGCTTGATTCTGTTACCAATCTTGTAATCGTATTTGTGCCAGTCCCTGTTGCTCATAGCTGAACCTCATCGTAAAGTATCCACCCGTTAGGGAAGGGCGCAAGGGGTACGTCGCCGGCCTTCCACCATTCGGCGTGAACTTAACCGCGTCGGAAAGGGCCGTACTTTCGCCACCTCACCCACCTGCCTTGAACATGACCATTTCCGCCTTCTGCTGTGCGAAATCCTGCTGAAATAGTGTCACGTTCACGTTGATGCCGATCAAGTTTGCTGCCCACACCTTCCAGCCTCCGTGAGCAAGTGATTGAGCATTCTTGATTTGGTGCAGCACAGACTCGCTGTCTGCGCGACTTGGTGGTGAACTCACCTTTGGAATCACCGACACCGCGCCAGCCCGAAGAGCGCGCACCGCTTCCTGGACCGTTACCTTTCGCGAGTAGAATACCACCGGCACCTTTCTGTATTCGGAGTGCGCCTTGAGCCGGGCAAGTAGCTCACGCCCATTTTCCGCGGACTGCCCGAGTTCCTGACACTGCGCCCAGAGCAGATCGTAGACGCCTTGTATACAGGCAAACGTTTCACGGAGAAGGCGCTTGCCGTCGGCTACATCGTCCTACAGGTGTGAGAGCCGCTGGGTGAGCTTCTTTGCCGCGCCGGATTGCGCAGCTTTGGCAGCCTCGGAAATTGCGTCTGGGGCGACGCCGGTCGCTCGCGGGAAGTACAGATCAAGCACGAAAATGGCGGGGGCAGCGCCGATGCTCCGCTCAATCGGTTCGGCCACAGGCCATCTCACGGGCTTGTAGTCGTAGTCGTCACCTACAATCTTACCGAGGTCAGTCAGTTCCTGAGGGTCGTCGTCGATGAATACAAGTCGAGGGCGCGTCATGGTGGGTAATCCTCTTCCACGAAGAGTACCACTCGTCAATCGTCCGTTGAAAAGGCTCCTCTCGTTTAGTCCCCGTCACGTCAGTGTCCCCGCACCACGCCTAATCCTTAACCGGCATGCCGGAGATGCCAGATACCCTGGCGCGCCTCGCGCGGTGAACGAAGGATTTGTCGAAGGAGACAAATCGAGCTTCGGGCGGTCTGCTGCTCAGGTGCAGGGCGTCGGCGAGTTCAATGCCGTGCGCCGTAAGTGCCAGCGCGGCGGCCACCGACGATTCATCTTCCGCGTGCACATTCTTGAGGCCGAGCAACTTCGTGAACGCGTCGTGAATCGCGCTCTCCTCAAATCCGTACAGGCTGCGGAGCACCCACCCGGTTTCGAGCAACACCGTTTTCGCGATCCAGATTGACTCGGAAGCGAAGAGGGATCGTGCGGCGGCCGCTTGTTTCGGCTCGTCGCCAGTGAGCAGGCGGACTAATACGTTAGTATCGACCGCGATCATGGCGCCGCACTACTTCCCGGCCAATGGCGGCGCGCATCTGGGCCGGCGTTTTCGATTTGCGCTTAGACCGCAGACAGCCAGTGACCTCTTCGAGAGTGGTATCGGGGAAATGCGCCGCGGGACGGAGCAAAATGCCTTCTCCAGTGTCTTCAACAGTGAATTCCGTGCCCGGCCGCCACGCCCGGGAGTCACGGATGCCCTTAGGCAGTATGATCTGGCCTTTGGTCGAAAGGCGTGTGGTTTCCATCGGTAAGACTCCAGTAAGATTATCCCACATCGCCCTCAGGGCTTGAGGATCAGCATCCTTCTATCGGCGTGGGAGGCGGTGGTGAAGGGGACGTCGGCGCCGGTGCTGTCGCGGACGGAAAGCTGGTTCCAGCGTGAGCCGGACTCGATGGCCAGCGTCAGGCCTTGCGGCAAATTGGCGCGCGGTTGGTTGAGGCGGATCTCGATGTGGTCGTCAGAGGCGAACGGCGTGGCGCGCACGGTAGCCCTTGCGCGCGCGAACAGGCCGAAGCGGGTGACGCTGCCGATCCAGATGGGTTTGTGGCGGTAAGCCTGCAACAGGCGCTCTTCGGCGGTCAATTTATAAGTCGTATCGGTCGGGTGGACCAGCAGGCAGGTGATGTTGTTGTTCTCGGCGTTCGCCGCCACGATGTTCGTCCATTGGGCCACGGCTTTGTCGACGGTGGTGGGCGTGAGGTAGCCCATGGAATCGTCGAGGGTGACAGGGATCTCGATCATGCTGCTGACGGGCGCGCCCAAGTGGGCTTCACGCAAGGGCCGGTAAGCAGAGTTGGTGAGCGTGTTGCCGGCGGCGCGCGTGGAATCCACCAGGTAGCCCGTGGCTTCGAGGGTTTCGATGAGCTGCATCGGATGGCTCAGCTCGCCGGCGCGAAAGGCGATCGTGTGCTGGCCGGGAACATCGCGATCCAGCAGTTCTTTGCTAACGCGAACCTCTCCAAAAACAGTGGGCGCCGTTAGAGGGCGATAGGTCGCGAAATTGACGGCCGGATCGCCGAGCGGGAATCGCACAAAATTTTTCAAATGTGAAACGGTGTGAGAGCCGACGTCAAATCCGCGCGTCCGCAATTCGCGAAGGTACGCGCTGTTGGCGGGAGTGTAATAGCCGATATCGGTTTCGTCGGTGAAATATTTGGTGGTGGCGAAAAAGGTGCTGGTGACGCCGTACCGCTGTTCGAGCGCCGCGAATACTACGGAGTTGGGGTACGATTCTCGCGCGTCAAGATCGTGGCTCAGGAGCAAAGCGCCATCGAGGCCATCGGGCACGGTGTTTATCAGTAGGAACGGATGTGCGTTCGATTCGTAGATAGCACGCAATAACATGCGGAGGACATCACCGGAAGGCGCGAAAACATTGGCCCATTCGGGCTCCGCTTCATAGCTCTGGCCGATGGCGAGGCGCAAGGTGGAATCGCTGAACGACAGGCCGAGCGAGTAAGCGATCCCGCGGCCGTAGTAGTTGCGGATAAAAGCGGCTTTCCCGTTGGCGAATTTTCCCAGCGTGGTGGCGCCGGCGACCTCATATTCGGTGGTCCAACTGAACTGCTGGTAACGCTTGGGATCGCCCAGCAGAATTTCGCGTTCTTCAGGCCGGTTGATGTAGCGCAGAGCAGGATCGGTGGAGGGTTCCGCCAGCCGCACGCTGGAATTTTCTTGGCTGAAGTTAAAGCTCGTAATTCCGAATAACGGGAAGTACTGGCTGCCCTGCACATGGGTGGCGAATAACACGCCGCCCGACTCAACATATCTATAGAGCAGTTCCCTGTCGGCCGGCGGAAGGGCGACATTCGTGAGCGTGCCCGCGAGAATGATCATGGGTGACTGCAAGGCCTCGGCAAGAGTCTGCGAGGTCTCAAACGGGACGCCTAACATTTCGAGGTCGCTCGCGACAGCCGTTACCTCGCTCGAATCCTTTGCCGAAACCGCCAACACGGCCACGGTGGAGGGAAGCTTCACCGGTGGCGTGGAGCCGAGGGCAAATGCCAGATAGAATGCGAACGCGGCTGCCTTCGACTTCATTTCCAAAATTGCTCCGCGACGGGATTGCCCTTGAGAGCTTCCGCGAGAAAGACGAGCCAAGCGGCCCCGGCCACACTCGGGGCATCGGTCATCTGGTGGGGTATCGGACGCGAGGCATAGCGCAGCCCACCTGATCCGGCTTGCAGAGGCCGCAGACCATCGATGATTTGGCGCGCGCGATCGGGCTGACCCATGCGCAAGTAAGCGAGCGCAACACCTAAGGAGCCCTCCGACCAGACCAGCGGCAATTCGCGCCATTGTTTGCGGGGATTTTCGGGAAAATAGAACCGGCCGACGTCGAAGCCGGGGAAGATGTGGTCGTCGAAGTACGGGCGATAGCCTGCGGCAGCGCCATCGCGCGAAGCGTAGTACTCGTCGATGTGGCGAATAGCTTGCTGCGCTTTGCCGGTCTCGCCGATGGCGAGTAAGAAGAGCGCGCCCCAGGAAGCACAGTCCAACGCGCGGACGGAATCGCGCTGCCCACCGGCGGTGAAACCTTGATCGAACTGGCCGAGGCTCTCGTCCCAGGCGACTCGCAGAAGGGCGGTGCGGATGCGGTCTGCCGCTTCGGACCAGCGTGCGTCGCCTGTAACTTGACCGAGAGAATGCAGGAAGAACCAGGAACTGATGTTGTTCTCCGTGCTGAAGCCACGCGCGGGCACGTCTTCATAGTCTTCGAGGACATCATTCTTCTCGGCGTGATAGACCAGGCGAATGTTTCCATAGCCCTGACGCAGCAAGCCGTGAGCGGGATTCTCGGGTTCGGTGGCTTCGAGTGAAACCAGGTAGGCCGCCAGACGCGCCGCGGCCGCTTCGAGGGATGCTCTTTGGCGCGCGCAACCAGGATTGTCCGCGGCACAAGGCGGCGTGTGCGCCAGGTAAAACGCAAACGCGTACCCCACCCACCCGATGGCGCCGGCGCGGACCATGGCGCTATCGTGATCGGTCTCGTCGGGCCAGCTTTCGTTCGTACTGTAGGTGAACCAGAGACTGCCGTCGGCGCGGATGAGCCGCGCGAGTGCGTCCAGCGTGTAGGACGCGGCGCTGGTTTGCCCGGCGATGACAAAACTGATGGCGCCGAGTGCGTCATCGTAGGTGTAGGAATGGTCCGATTCCTGATCCTGCTTTTCGGACCCGCTGCCGTAGCTGACCAGGAGCCGGCGCCGCGTGGCATCCGGAGCGGGCACGGCGCGGTTTGGCGTCACCTGGGCTTCGAGCCAGCGCTGGCTCGCGATATCCCAGTCCTCGAGCGATTGTGCGGCGCACGCGGTCAAGCCGCAGACGGCCAGCGCGGCCAGCCGGAGGTTACGCAGCCTCGACATGCTGTTCAAAGCCGCGGCGCTCCATTGCGCCCCAACCGCGTTTGCCACGGAGCCCGTCCCACACGCCCTCGAGCCGCCACAGCGTCAGAAGCTGGCGGTAGCCGAAGTTTTCCAGCACGGCAGCCGCGAGCAACCGGGCAAGGTCCTTGACCGAGGGATAGCGCCGCATGGTGAACTCTTCAAGCACCACGGCACTCATCGATAACAGAACACCAAACAGCACCGAGACCACGAAGAACAGCAGGGCGATTTTCACCGAGATGATGCCCAGAAAGATGCCGGCCACGGTGAAAACATATCCTGCCATTTCGACCACTGGCCCGAGCATCTCGAACACGACGAAATAGGGTAAGGAGAACCAACCGGGGCCACCGCACTTTGGATGGAACAACATCTTGTCGTGCGCCATCAGGCTTTCCACAGTTCCCCGCTGCCAGCGGTTGCGCTGCCGGTGCAGTACCCTCCAGCTTTCAGGGACTTCGGTCCAGCAGACGGGCTCGGGGACAAAAACGATGAGATACGGCTTCTTTTTCTCGCGCGAGAGGCGGTGCAGGCGCACGACCAACTCCATATCCTCGCCGACCGTCGAAGTCGCGAACCCGCCCGCATCGAGGATGGCCTCGCGGTCGAAGACTCCGAAAGCGCCGGAGATGAGCAGCAGAGAATTGAGAAAGCTAAAGGCCACCCGGCCACCCAAAAACGCGCGCAGGTATTCGATGGTCTGAAATAGTGGAAGAATACGGCTGGTGGTGGCGACGCGTGTGACTCTGCCGCGCTCGACCGTGCAACCGTTCACTACGCGGACGATGCCGCCGGTGGCCAGCACTTTGCCTGGATTCTCGACGAAAGGCTCGACCACATGCAGCAGTGCATCCTCCTCGATCAAGGAGTCAGAATCCACCGCAGCGACCAGAGGCGAGCGGGCGATATTTAACCCCGCGTTCAGCGCATCCGCTTTGCCTCCGTTTGCTTTGTCCACCACGGTCAGGCGGATGGGATCGCGCGAACGGTAGACCGCGCGCACGGGCTGAGTGATGGCGTTTCCTGAGCGGCAGGTGGACTTATACAAGTGGAACTCGTCGATCAGGACACGCATCGTCTCATCTTTCGAGCCGTCATTGATGACGATGACGTCGTAGTGCGGGTAGTTGAGATCGAGCATGGAACGGACACTCTGCGCGATGGTGAGGGCCTCGTTGTAAGCAGGGACGAGAATGCTGACCTCGGGAAGCAACGGGGAATTGAGCAGGACCGCGCGAGCTTCCGGATTCTGCCGCGCACGCTGGCTGCGCAGGGCGAAGAATCCAAGCACCATCAGAAAAAAATAGACGGCATTGCTGGCGCTCATGTAGAAAATCATGGACCACTCGAAGGCGCTGTAGAGTGGCTGCGCGAGTGCAAAGGAAGCCGTCACACTGCCACCGTTTCGGCAGGAGAGGTTTGGACGACTTGCAGCGCCTCGAGCGCGGCCGAGGCGGCCAGCAGCGATCCCGTGAGCATTTCCTGTTCCAGGATGCGGCATCCATCAGCGCCTAACTGAGCCAAGGCGTAAGCCGCGGCCGCCGCGGTGCGAGCGTCCTGATCGTGGAGGCAGCGCGTGAGCTGCGGCATGGCGCCCGTAACGTTGAGAGTGGCGGCGGTGCGAGCCGCCGCCGACCGTACCTGCTCCACCGGATCGTTGAGCGCATGCAGAATTTCCGCTTCCAACTGCGCCAGGCGCGGGACCAAAGGCACGATGTCCAGGGCCGCCACGCGAACTGCAGCGTCGGCGTGACGCAACAGTGGATACACCTGTGGCAGTGGGAGAAACTTGCCCCAAGCGCGAAGCACTTGGAACGCGGCGAGCGCCGCTGCCGGTTCGCTGCCGGCGAGCACTGCCGGAATCGCCTCCGTGGACAGCTCGAGCGCATACGGCCGCAAGTCCTCGGCCAGAACCATGCGAGCGACGAGCGAGCCGTTGACCACCAACGCGAACACCTGCGGCAGTTCGCCTGGTTCGAGATTACTCACCATGTGACGGGCTGCATGCAGCCGCACGGATTCGTCAGGATCCGAGAGCGCCTGTTGCAGCACGTCGCCCGCGAATTTGCGTGGGACTAACGCCAGGTGCGCGACTGCCTTCTTCCGGCGCGCCAGGTTCCTGGAACGGAACTGGCGCTGCCATTGCTTGATCAGCCGGAGATCGGACGCCAGTTGGGCCAGCACCTCGCGGCCGCCGCCGCGCACCATCCGCAGAAACTCCACCAGGCATTGCTCCACCTCGCGCGGATACGCGACCTGGATCTGCCGGATGTCTTCGAGGTGATTATTTCCCGCGGCGTGCAGGGCCAGGAACTCGCGGATGCACGGCGACACGCGGGCCGCGCGGGATTCCCGGATTTGCCGCGCCAGCTTCTGGCAGAACGAGAATGCCAGCAAGGCCGATATGGTGGCGCACTGCACAAAGGCAATCGACATGGCCAGGGATAGCTCACGCGACGCGATGCGCGGGTTGAGGTAAAACCGGTTGACCGACACGATGGCCAGCAGGTAAGCCATGCCGAAGGCCAGTGTCTTGGACAACACCGCGATGCGGCCGCTTCGTTCGAGCGTCACTGTTTTGCCGTGAAATTGACGCCGAAACTGGTCTGGTGCTCGTCATTGGAACGTGTTTGATACGAGCAGAAGAGCTCGGCGGAATACCCGCGCGTGATGCGAATCTCGGCGCCCGCCAGATAAGTATCGGCGAGAAAAACGCCCAGGCGGTCGACAGTGAGCGCTTCGAAATCCTCGCTGCCGCGCGCGAACCCAACGTGCAGCACTAGCGGCTTCGCCACCTGTTGGTAGTATTGCCCGACCCAGGAGTGGTTCATCTGCCCGGGCACAGCACCCGTGCGCCATTCAGTCCAACCGTTGTCATACGTCACCGAAAGCCACATCGGTTTCGTGAAATAGTAACTCAGGACAGGGCTCGCCACATGCACGTCCGCCGCGCGGAAGCGCATCAACTGGTAATCCAGATCCAGCGCGAAGTGCTTGGGCAGGGCATGAGAAACTCCGGCTGTGTACTCCTGGCGGGGCACCACCACCGCGCCGGGCCCGTTCATTGTTCCTGCTCTTAGCCACCACCCGTTCGCCAGCTTCTTTTCGAAATTGAGCCCGGCGCGCCGCGTTCGCTCGCCGAACAGACTCCATTCCTCGTATTGCAGGGTAATCTGATTACTCTCTCCGATATAGCCGGCGCTAACGAAACCCATATTGCCGGGAGTGGTGAAGGAGAACCGGTCCTGGTTGAAGCCCACCTTCAGCTCCAATGGGCGCGGCGGATCGATCTCGCCTTTCAGGTCTTGCGCTTCGGAGTTGTTGGGATCGAGCTTGATTGCGCGTGCGACGTGATCTTTGGCCGCACGTTCGCGGCTTTGATAGTGGCACAACCGTGCCAGCGCCATCTCTACGTCTACGTCTTCGGGCGATAGCTTTTTGGCCTGCGCCAGAAGTTCTTCGGCGGCCGCGTAGTGGTGCTGCCACATTTCCACGTACGCTTTGCCCACGAGCGCCTCAGCATTGCGCGGATCCCGTTTCAGGACGCGGTCAAAGATTTCGGTGGCCGCGGTGTACTGTTTCATCCACGCGGAGAGCCTGCCGATCTGGTTCTGATAATCCAGATTATCGGGATCGAGCTTCAGCAACCGCTCATACAAATCGCGCGCTTCCGCGAATTTCTGTTCAGTGATCAGCTTGCGCGCGGCTTGCTCTTCGTCCTGCGCCAGGAGCGGCGCCGAGAGGAGTGCGGCGGCCAGGATTGTCCAGGTGAGTCGCCGGATCATGCGTTCTTCCCAAGTAGCCTCTTCATCCTGGCAACCAGTTCCATGGGGCTGAAGGGCTTGATCACGTAGTCGTCGGCGCCCAGGCCGAATCCGCGGATGACATCGGTTTCCTGCTGTCGCGCGGTCAGCAGGATCACGCGAATCTCACGGGTCAACGGATCGTTTCGCAATGCGGAGAGCACCTCAAAGCCACTCCGGTTGGGCATATTGACGTCGAGAACCGCCATGTCCGGCTGCCAACTGCGAATGGCTTCGAGCGCTGCGCTGCCGTCGGTGGCCACGCGGCACTCGAATCCGGCGTTTCCCACGGCTGCCTCCACCAACGCCCGGATAGTGGAATCGTCGTCCGCTACCACGACGCGCCGCTTTCCGCCCGCTGCTGGAGCTGCTTGCCGTGTGCGCCCTTGCGCAGCGCGGGAAATCGCGAAGTAAGAACGCAGGATGACTTCTTCGGTGGTCCAGGGCGTAAACAGAAAATCTCCCGCACCATTGCTCGCCGGCTGTAGACCCACCAGCACTTCCCGCGGCCCAATAATTAGAACCGGTTTGCTCCACGGCGGGATGCTTCTCACTTCAGCGGCCACATGCAGAACGACCACGTCAAAGGGCCGAACTGTTTCCGCATCCGGGAGGGCGTCTGCGCCCAGGTCCCGGGAAAACGCCTGGCAGTCATCCAGCGCTTTGGCCAGCCGCGCAGCATCCTTTGCCTGAAAACCAACCAGCGCGAACCTCTTGCCGGCAAGAGCGGAAAGCACCGCTGGCGACGGAGCCGCCTGGCGTGCCGCCAAAAGCCCGAGCGCGACATCGGCCGGTTCCTTGTCGGGCAAGTGCTCCGCCAACGGATGGGCGCGCCGTTGGAGGTTTTCCCACGGGTCGGCTTTTGCCTCGATCGATGCACTACCTGGCCGTTCACTCGCTTCCCGCGCCGCGGCGAACATCCGCGTCAGTCGCCCGAGCAGTTCGCGTGCACGCTCCATTGAGCCGGAACCATTCTGTTGTAGTACGGCCTCCAGTTCGCGCGCTGTTTCTGTAATCTCGGGGTATCCGACCGAACCCGCCGAGCCTGCCCAACGATGGGCAGTGACGAGCGCCTCCGCAGAGTCACAACCTGGGGCGAGCATGCCCATCAGCCGGCCGCTCTGCTGCACGCCGTCGGCGATGAACTCTTGCCGGATCTCACGAAGAGAGACGCCTAGCTGTGCCGGTTCTGCGACCCCTTCAAGCGCCGGGTTGGGGGTCTCGTGACTATGCGCGAGGTATTGCCGGATTAACGCCGGAAAGGTGCGCGTATCTATTGGTTTTGTAATATAGCCGTCACAACCGGCGTCGCGCGCTTTCTTCTCATCCCCTCTCATAGCGAAGGCGGTGAGAGCGAGCACCATGATGTCGCGCGTGGCAGGATCCGATTTGAGCTTCCGCGTCAGATCCAAGCCGCTCATGCCCGGCAATTGAAGGTCAGTTAGTATCAGCTCTGGCCGAAACTGCTGAAGCACTTCCAGAGCTTCTTCTGCGGTGCTGGCGGTGCGTACGTCAAATCCATGCCGGGACAACAGAATCTTGACTACCTTCAGGTTGACGGGAGTATCCTCCACGACAAGCACGGAATCGTTCGGCATTCGAGTTACTCCGGCAGACTAACTTACTCAGGCGTCGTTCTCAGTGGAGGATGACACAGTTACAATGCAACGATGGCACGCGAGATAAACGAAATCGGTTTCGGTAACTGCTGAATCGCGTCGCAATCCGCAGATGCTCCACACTTAGCGCCACTTCAGTGTAGAGAGATACAGCGAAAAGTAACAAGTAAAAATGGATTGTTTCTAACGGTAAAAAACTGATGTTTGCCGTAGTAATTCAATGCAATTTACTTTGATTAATAGCACCGTCGTGACTGCTGGAATTCTCAACAAGCCTGAGTGCTAAATCAGGTGCGGTACGCTAACTTCCGTCTACTTGCGGTACCTGCCAACGCGATGCCATGCTCCGAATTGGGGCATTGCCGGTGGCGTTGAGGTGATGTAACCCTGGACCCTCCTTCCATTCGCAGGAGTTTACAAGGCAATCGCAGAAAATGAAGCCGCAAAGAGCTCTGCCGAGTTACGGATTGCTCGCCAGCATACTGGTAATGTCTATCGGGTGTCCCTCTGCCGTTGCCCAGGGCAAGGCGTTGGAGCACGCGGCCCAAGTCAGGGAACTACCAGCAGCAGAAGCGGCGAAGGGGCTGCCGGTCCAGTTGCGCGGCGTGGTCACTTACTACGATCCCGGAGTGCCTGACCTTTTCGTTCAGGATGAGACCGCCGGGATTTATATTGCGTGCGACGCGCCCCCTTCCATCGAACGCGGGCAGGAAGTCGAACTCACCGGTATTACCGGGCCGGGCGACTTCGCGCCCGTGGTTCGCCACCCGCACTTTCGTGTCCTCGGCCCGGGCGAACTGCCAAAGCCGATCTCCTTGTCCGTCGAAGAACTGTTAACGGGGCGCGGTGACTCACAGTGGATCGCCGGTGAGGGAGTCGTGAAGTCCGCCGTCATTGCCAACCGGCACCTCAATTTGACCGTGGCATCGGGCGGCGGCCAAATCAAACTGATCGTGCCGAGATTCCCGCAAACCGATCTCCAGCGGCTCGTGGAAGCCCGCATCCAGTTTCGCGGCGCTGCTGGCGTCACTTTCAACAATAAAAGGCAGTTGACCGGGCTTCTGGCTTTCACCCAAAGCCTCGATGACATAACCGTTGAACCACTCGTGAATGAACCCACGCACACCATTCCGCCCCAATACCCGCTGCGCCAGCCGGCCACGCTCTTGCGATTTTCACCCACTGGGAATGACGTTACCCGGGTGAGGGTGCGCGGAGTGATCACACTCCAGCAGTTGGGACGCGCGCTGTTTCTGCAGGATGGCGGTCAGGGCCTGATGGTGCTCACCCACCAATTGGTCCGCGTCGAGCCCGGAGATCGCGTGGAAGCCCTGGGCTTTCCCGCCCTGGGCGAATTCGCGCCGGTCCTGCAAGATGCAATTTTCCAGAAGATCGGGAAGAATCCCCTGCCCAAGCCCATTCACGTGACGGCTGACGACATTCTTCGGGAGGGTGACTACGACGCCGGTCTGGTGGAAATCGACGCCCGCCTGCTCAGCCGCACCGAGGATGTGCACGGAGACTCGCTCGCGATGAAATCCGGAAATCGAATTTTCAACGCGCGCATCGAGCAGATCGATCTCCCCGTCGAGGGTGCGCTCACGGAAGGCAGTGATCTCCGGCTGACGGGCATCTGCCAGGTCGAGGCCGGTGGCGAAGACAACCAGCCGCAATCGTTCCACCTTCTCCTCCGTTCCCCAGCCGATGTGGCGGTGTTGCATCGGCCCGGCTGGTGGACTCTGTCCCACGCCGTCTGGATTCTAGGTTTGTTGGGGATTGGCGTAGTGGCGGCTCTGGCGTGGGTGATCCTTCTGCGGCGGCGCGTACAAGCGCAAACCGCAGAACTCCGCAGCGGCAACCGCCAACTGTCGGCGGCCTTGGAGTCCGCCGAGCGGGCCCGGAAAATGGCCCAGGAAGCCAATCAGCTCAAAAGCGAGTTCCTCGCGAATATGAGCCACGAGATCCGCACGCCCATGAACGGCATCCTAGGGATGACCGGCCTCGTGCTCGATACCGAGCTCTCCGCGGAGCAACGCGAGTATCTCAATGACGCCTGGAAGTCCGCCGAATCTCTCTTGGCGCTGCTGAACGACATTCTCGATTTCTCGAAGATCGAAGCAGGGCGCATGGAAATGGCCTCGATTCCCTTCTCTCTGCGGGAGTGCCTCAAGAATGCCGCGAGCGCTCTCAGCGTCAGCGCCGAGGAGAAAGGTCTCAAACTCATGGTCGACGTGGCGCCGGAGGTGCCGGACGGCCTCATCGGCGATCCCCTCCGGCTCCGCCAGGTGCTTCTGAACCTGCTCAACAACGCGGTCAAATTCACCCATACCGGGTCTGTCGAGGTGCGTGCGGACCTTTACGAGCGCCGTGACGCAATCCTCACGCTGCACTTCTCGGTGAGCGATACCGGAGTCGGAATTCCAGCGGACAAGATTGAAGCCATCTTTGAAGCCTTCCGCCAGGCGGATGGTTCGATCACCCGCCACTACGGCGGAACCGGGCTCGGGTTGACCATTTGTTCGCGGCTCGTCAATCTAATGGGGGGCCGCGTCTGGGTGGAGAGCGAACCGGGCATGGGCAGCATCTTTCATTTCACGGTGGTGGTGCAAGAGACGGCCGAGCGCCGCACCATCAGCGAGAGCCCTTCAAGCATGCTGCCGATGCGCCCGCTCCGCATTCTTCTCGCCGAGGACAACGCCGTCAATCGCACCATCACGTCCCGAATGCTGGGTAAACATGGACATTCCGTCACCGTCGCCGGCAACGGGCGTGATGCGCTGGTGTCATGGGAAGAAAACGAGTTCGACGTCGTCCTCATGGACATCCAGATGCCGGACATGGACGGCTTGGAATGCGCCACGGCCATTCGCCTGCGCGAACAGCGCCGCGGCGGTCATACCCCGATCGTCGCGTTGACCTCTCACGCCCTGGAACAGCATGAACAACGTTTTCTCACGGCTGGTATTGACGACTATCTCGCGAAACCGGTCCGGTCGCAGGATCTGGATGCGGCCATTGCTCGCGCGTTGACGTCTCAGGGGGCTGGTTCGCAAAACGAAGATGTTCCGGTAACACCGCAACCGGCGGGTTAGACCCACGCGGCCGGAGCGAATCTTTCCATTTTCATCCCGGCCTCGGAGCCTTAGGGCTCTTCGCGGCGTCTAATCAGCTAGAATATTCCCACTCGTGTTCGAAAACATTCTTTGCCAGATACCTGACTACGATCCGGATGCCGTGCTCCCCTTGATCGAGCTGGCCATCGAGATCGCACGCGAGGGGCGCGAGGGCCGCCGGATCGGAACTTTGTTCACGTTCGGCGATGACGCTGCTGTGCTCGCCCGGTCGCGTGCGTTGATTTTGGACCCTCTCGCTGGTCATCCCGAGGAGGCCCGTCAGATGACGGATCCAAACCTGCGCGGCACCATCAAGGAACTGGCGCAGTTGGATGGGGCGTTCGTAGTGAACAGCGGCGGCGTTTTTGTAGCGGCTTGCCGGTATTTAAATAGCGCGGCCGCTTCGGACCTGGAGCTTCCAATGGGGCTGGGGAGCCGTCATTTGGCCGCCGCCGCCATCAGTGCGGTCACGAAAGCAGTTGGCATCGTGGTGTCGGAGAGTTCGGTAGTACGGATATTCTGTCACGGCGCCATGGTGGCTGAAATCATCCCGGAACTCTGGTTAATGAGTCGGGGATCAGTGCAGATGCGCGGCCCCGTCGCTGAGGAGCGGGTCCGCGACCTTGCTGTCATCACTCCGCAACGTCGGCTCGGCCAAAAGTGAGGGACGGGCCAGTCCCGCTTTTGACTCACGATTCTTCTTCTTTGTCGATTTGCTTTTTGCACAGGCGCCGCCATTCCGGAACCCGGGCAGTCAATCCCAGCATGGTGACATAGTTCATGTCCAGATTCGCCCGCCCCGAGAAATCCCACGAATCAGTCAACTCGTGTTCCAGGGCGTCTGCCGCGTGAATGGCCGCCGCCGCGGTAAACGTGGTCGCCGAGTAGTCTCCGGGATTGTGGTGAAACGCCACCGCTTTACATACCAGATCCGGCAGCGCCCAAAGGTACAGCAGGTACGCCCCAATCTCGGCATGGGTAGCACCGAACATCTGCCGCTCCACTTGATAGCAGGGCGCGCCGTCTTTCTTCACGGTATTCAGGACGACTTCATACTCCGAGGGGCAGTTCGCGGCCAGAACCAGCTTGCCGACATCGTGCAATAACCCCCCCACCATGCTGCTGTCGCAAACCTTCTTGGGAAGGTTCTCCGCCTTGGCAATGGCGCTGGCCACCAGGCCCGTTGTCATGCTGTGTTTGTGCAAGGCGGCGATCAGGGATTGCGTCGAGCCCAGGCCAGGAAATCCCGAAAAGACACCGGTGGAAAGCGTCAGCGCGCGGAGCGTATCCACGCCAAGGTAGACGGCAGCTTCGGTAGGGCTGGCAACATAGCGGTACAAGCCAAAGAACGCTGAGTTGGCGATTTGCAGAACTTTCGCCGACATGGCCACGTCCTGCGCAATGATCTCGCCCAGTTCGCGGCTGGACATTTCCGGATTGTCCAGCGACGCTATCAACTGCGTGTGTACCGCGGGCAAACTGGGCAAAGAAACAATCCGGGAAATCAACTCTCTCAGGCCGGGTAACGCCAGCATTTCCCGGATGTTCAGCGCCCGATCCAGCGTCGATTTGAGTGCCGCGGAGTTGCAGGATTTCAATAGATATTGGTGAGCGGTAGCCGCCGAACCAATAATCAGGTCTTGCTCGACGGTGTCGGAGAGCACAATACGCACGATATCCGGATAGCGCTGAATCACTTCGGCCAACAAGCCGGCGCCACCCGTGCCAGGCAAGTCCATGCCGGTGACGATGACATCGAAGGGGCCGGCAGCGAGCTTCTGGAGCGCTTCCTCCCCGGTGCGGCTGAACCCCATTTGCCACTCCGTGCGCATGCCTTCCAGCGTCTGCCTCAGGCTGTCAAGAACCTTCTGATCGGAGTGCACGAACAGAACGCGCTTCGATGCGGTATCCGCGGTGCGCGTTTCCTCGCTCTGCGTAGTAATGGGTTCCTTCATACCCGCGTATCATCGCCTTTCATAAGCTACGCACCATTTTATATCGGCCGCGACGCATCGCCCTGGAAAAAATCGCGGGGCTCCGCAAAGATCGTGGTAAGTTCGCGCTAGAGCCCGGCCTGGCTGCGTACATAGCGCGCCACCTGCTCGTGGGTCGCGAACCAAACATCCGGGCGCGAGCGCATGTGGGCGATTAACTGGTCCAGCGCGGCGGCACGCGACCTGTGGCCCGTGATGTGTGGATGCATGGTCAGCACAAACAACCCGCCTTCCTCGTAGGCGGCGTCAAACTCCGATTCGTAGATCTGGAGCACGAGGCCGGGCGATGGTAGCGTGCCGGCGGTCCCGCCGAAATAGGCGTAGTCATCCAGGATCCAACCGATAGGCACCTCGACCACCCCGGTCGGCTGTCCCGCCACCAGAACCTCATAAGCATCGTCGCTCGCCATCAAGCTGCTGTCGTAAAGAAAGCCCGCTTCCTTGACTTGCTGCATGGTGTATTGGCTGAAGGCCCATGACGGCGCCCGGTAGCCGGCCGGCCGTTTTCCCATCGACTTGGTCAGGCTCTCGATCGCATCGTGCAACAAGCGCCGCTCTTCGGTCTCGTTGTTTAGCGCCGGAAGATCCTCATGAATCCACCCGTGGACGCCGATTTCATGCCGGCCGCTCGCCATGATGTCGCGAATCATCTGCGGATGTAGCAGGTCGCTGACGGCGGGAATGAAAAATGACGCCGGAACCTGGTATTTGTCCAGTACCCGAAGTATGCGCGGCAGGCCATCGATGGCGCCGTATTCACCGACGGAAAGCTCGTTGGCGCCGAGGAGTCCGCGCGCCAGCGCATGGGTTGCGTTGTCGACGTCGAAGCTCAATGCCACTGCGACCCGTGCGCCGTCCGGCCAGGATTTGGGCTTCAGCCGCTTTCCCGCGCTCACTCGCAAAAACTGCTCTTTGATTTGTCCGACGCTCAGTTTCGCACCGGGCAGTGGATCAGGCGCGGGCTGCTGGCCCGAAGACCACATCGGGAGTGCAAGCATCACCGCAATTGTCAAAGTACCTTTCATAGTTGACTGGACTCCTGGCTGAAGATCTTATCTCATGCGTCGCTGTGGCGGACGGGCGCCTCCGAATGGTATCGATGAATGATATGGACTACGTCAATCTCGGATCGGCCGGATTGCAGGTTTCGCGGATTTGCCTCGGTACCATGACTTACGGGTCGAAGCGATGGAGACCATGGGTGCTCGAGGAGGAAGACAGCCGCCCGTTCATCCGGCGCGCCATCGAGCTGGGTATTAACTTTTTCGACACCGCCGACATGTATTCCATCGGCGTCACTGAAGAAATCCTCGGGCGCGCGCTAAAAGATTTCGGACCGTCGCGGGATCGTGTGGTAATCGCGACCAAGGTATTCAACCCCATGGGCGACGATCCGAATCAGCGCGGCCTGTCGCGCAAGCACATCATGCACGCCATCGATGACAGCTTGCGGCGCTTGGGAACCGATTACGTGGATCTCTACCAAATCCATCGCTTCGATTACACTACGCCCATCGAAGAGACGCTCGAAGCGCTCGACAGCGTAGTGAAGGCCGGCAAGGCACTATACATCGGAGCGTCATCCATGTTCGCCTGGCAGTTCGCAAACATGCTCCACACATCGGATCAACTTCACCTCGCGCGCTTCGCGACCATGCAGAACCACTACAACCTGATCTATCGCGAAGAAGAGCGCGAGATGATTCCGCTGTGCCGCGCCGAGCGAGTGGGTATCATTCCGTGGAGTCCGCTGGCGCGCGGCTTTCTGGCTGGCAACCGGAAGCCGGAAGGTTTTGGCGAGACGATCCGCGCAAAAACCGACGACTACGCTCAGAATATGTACTACCAGCCGTCGGATTTCACAGTGGTGGAGCGGCTGAGTGAAATTGCCGGCAAGCGTGGCGTGCCGAATGCACAAGTGGCGCTCGCGTGGGTGCTCGCGCAACCCGGTGTGACGGCTCCCATCGTCGGAGCGAGCAAAATGCAGCACCTGGAGGACGCCGTGGCAGCGCTGCGCATCAAGCTGGATGAGGTGGAGCTGAAGGCGCTCGCTGAGCCTTACCGGCCGCACCCCGTGCTCGGGCACTCGTAGTCCTGTCTTCATCTGTGGCATCGTAGAGGAATCTATGCGCAACTCATTAGTCGAAAAACTCGGCGGCATCAACCGGCGGGAATTGTTTCTGCGTGGCGGAGCGCTGGCGGCAGCAGCGGGTGCAACTCGCGGCCTCGCTCCAGCAGCTCCAGCTACACTCGACCTCGGCCCCAACATCTATCAATCCATTGGCGTCCGGCCCATCATCAACTGCATGGGCACCTACACCATCATCAGCGGCTCGCAAACACTGCCCGAAGTGAAGCGCGCCATGGACGAAGCCTCGCGCCACTACGTCCAACTCGACGAGCTGATGAACGGCGTGGGCAAGCGCCTGGCTGAGCTCAGCGGCGCGGAATGGGGCATCGTCACCGCA
>Ga0326728_10006082_pt1 | contig 33026 bp, 38 predicted proteins | sample MB3enrmetagenome_FD_207602 | JGI IMG/M metagenome (GOLD analysis project Ga0326728, IMG submission 207602) | Lab enriched peat soil microbial communities from McLean, Ithaca, NY, United States - MB31MN | ecosystem: Environmental > Terrestrial > Soil > Wetlands > Peat | place: USA: New York... | reverse complement strand
ATACCATTGCTTACAAGAGCCGTTGCCGAAACAGCACCACCTTCTGCTACCGTATTATCCATCTGTAGCCAAACCGTTTGATCCATTCCTACTACGGATGCTGGACGATAGCTTGTACCATCAATTATGACTTGAACATCATCAGGACTATTGGCAACCGTTGGGCGTCCGGACACAACTGACGAATAAGGAATGTCGGGCAAACGAATGCCAACTTTGCCTAGCTGCTGCAATTCAACAAAATCTGTAGGTTGCACTGTGTAAGTGATTTGTTCCAGTGTAGTTTGATCCCGATAGAAATGACCAGGCCAAGGATAGGAATTTAATTTTATCCAACTTGCTTGATTAGGTTGATCCGGATTGGGAATGTCATTAGACCTATAGACATTGTATCCTTTCGTAGCTTGCGGCGAATCGACCCACCACAAGTCGCGGGATCCAACATACGAACTGTTCATAATGAGAAGACTGCTTACCATAGTTTTCTTTATCCAAGGAGCCAACGTTGCTGTCTAAGACCAGCACTGAAGGGACGGTTGGCTGTAACCAATGGTGCCCATTCAGAGAATTGTTGCGAATAGGTCTGTCCTAACGACTGATACAAAGCCGCTTTATTAATATCTAGACTCACACCGTTCAAACTGTATGTGAATTCATCTGCTGCCCATCGAGCCGATTCTCCTGACAAACACAAAGATGCTGCTTCTACCGCCGCGCACTTGCCCCAATCGGTAGGAACTGTGTCAATAGTATAGTTGTACAAGTTCATCGGATTCCAAGTGTTAAGTTTGGAAATAGCAATATCCAACATACGGAGAATTGTCTGGTCCGTCCAAATGTAGCCTACACGAGTTGTGAATCCGGCTACGACTTTGCTCGGAGTAGGAGGACGGAAATGATAATTACGATCAGGATTGGTGTCACTGAGTAGCTCGCGCACATACATAATAGCGGGAGCATACTTGTTATTAGTAACAGGACGCTGTGCAATTTGGACCGAAGGAGCCTCGAAACTATTGCTCAAAGGGTCCACATTTTGAACAACAAAGTCCTCTAGGACCATGTTCTCAGGCTGTCCTTGGTATTGAACCAAGTACCAAACCAGGCGAAAAACACCATGCCAGGTGGTTGGGACTGTGATATTGACGTAATAGGCTCCCTGAGAGGAACGAGCCGGAGTGATCTTAGGCCCGTATACCAACACAGATTCCTTTTTTACTTCATGTGAAGGAAGATGATTTGGTTGCATTTGATCGTAAGTATAGGCAGGAGTAGTCTTAGTTGGAATCTGATCGTCAGTTTGAAAGATAGAGAACGAAACAATGTAGGGATCTATGAGAGCGCCATTGCTATCGCGAACAAGAAGACTTAAATCTCCAGCACCAAGAGTTTTACCTGTCGTCAAAGTGACCATGATATATTGCTCCCTGTTAAGAGTCCGATAGCGGATTCTTCTAACTAAAGAGCAGTGAATTTAAACAGGTTTTACTTCGGGTTTACGAGATGCTTGAATAATGACAGGAAACCTAATGCTGTTCTCAGTAATGTTTTCAGAACCCAAAGTGAGTCCCACAACTCTGTAATTTGTCCAAACTCGAGTTATAGGAGCAATCAGGTCATTGAATTTTTCTTCAATTTCTTTACCAAACCAGAAGAGAGTTTCTGAAGATTTCATTTGTATCGAAGTTCCATCAGGCTTTCTTAAGAGTCCTTCAGCAATCCATTTAGGATAACATTTCTTGAATCCTTCGTACAATATTTCTTCAGGAGTTTTTCTTACAACCGGAAACCCTCCAATACGACCACATCCTTCACAGGGGTGAGAAACATGATGCAAGCAACCAGGATGATCACAAGGTTCACCATCTTTCCATTTCCAGTCTGGAAAAGCTGAAAGAAGATTTTCTGCACCTTCTATAGCACCATTCATAATCCAATTGGCTGCTCTTACAATTCCTGCTGCATCATCAGTTTTATTCGTAAATACATAAGAAGAGATCTCTACACCCTTTGGAAGTTTGATTCGTTCTGCCGCTTTAGCAATCTTTATAGTCGCCAAACAAAGTTGAAAACCTTCTGTCAGATTTTCAGCTATTTCTGTTTTTCCCGCATCGAAGAGAATCTTGCGAACTTCTTTCAAAGCGTGGCGTTGTTTTTAGTCAATCTAATCATATTGATCTCCTACGAAATAATACTCTCATTTCTAAACCATTCAAGAACACAGGGAAGACCACTTTCCCAAGGAATAATACGAGTATCGTAACCAGCTTTCTCTAGGTCCGTTTGGCGACGACGAACCTGTTCCACTTTGCTGAGAAGTTCTCGTGGATCGAAAGGCTTTTGATTCTTCTTCTCTTCTCTACGAGAAAGTACACGTTGAATGCAAATTTCAGCCGGAGTATCCAACATAGCAAAGATAAAATGGTGCTGAGGGAGTTCTTTGGCGCAGAGATCGCTACTCTTGAAGACCGTAGACCAAAGTACTCCTTCGAAGACAACGTGCCCGAGAGAGGCTAAGAGAGCAACTCCTTTACGTGTGTTGTGAAACCCTCGTTGTCCTGGTTTACGTTCTTCTTTAATAGCATCGACACCGCCGCAAGCAGTTGTATAACGGCCCAAAACTCGAATATTGTTGTGAAGTTCGTAACCCCAGACTTTACCAGAAGGTTCTACCAATTCGGATACGATACCGAAATGCTGCATAAGCTGACAAACTAACGTGGATTTTCCGGAACCATTCGTCCCTCTGATGTTGAGGATAAGACTCATGATTAAGCAGCTTGTAATTTAGCAATAACTTCAGCCACAGATCCTACTACATCCACTGTTTTGCCATCCGTTTTACTGATACCAGTACGATCGGAATATGCGGAAATTTGAACGATTTCCTCGGGATTTATATAACAATCGCCGCCATTTGTATTACCTACAACATAGACTTGAAACTGTACGAATCTAGGCACTGGTTTTCTCCTGTTCGGCTTTTGCCATTTCTAGCAAATGATTTAGCAATACACGAGTACGAACGAGACCATCAGCATCAGTATAAGTCATGAGAAGATAGAAGATAGTCTTCTCAATATCTCCTATGTTGTTTTCTTGCGCAAAAAGATCTAGATTCACAGCTTCTCGGGGAGGAGGGTACTGAAAATCACCTTTCTGTAAAGCAGACTCCAGCTTGTCTAGATAGTGAAGAGATTTCTCTATGTCTTGTACGCCATTCTTACGACGCCAACGGGTCACATACTTTGTAGCCTGGGCTTCTAGGTAGAACATGTGGTTTGTAATGACTAGATCCCAGTGCTGATATTTGGATCTGTAATGGGACCCTCCAACTTGTCGATCGTTAGGATCTGTAGATGTGCTCATATGTACTAAATACTCCATTCTTAGCGGTTTCGCAGGGTTTCACCGTAGTATATAATAGGAGGGAACAATGCCTCAGGAAGAGCTAGACAACACCGCGACTGTTGCATCGGAACCCACATCTGTCATTGATAATACTGAACTCGCACAATATGAAGTCGTTACCTTGAATATCAATTCTCCCAAGGCTCCCATCGTCGGCACATCATACTACTTTGTGCTGGACAAGAATGCTGAAAATGATACCTACACTCTTTTCCACATCTTTACTTTTCGCACATTTGAACTTTCTTATGAGAAGGTTCATGCTTCTGTCGTGAAAAATACTTGGACTTACACTCCCGAACGAACCGTGCAAATCTTGAAACAGAAGATTTCTCAACAGACCAAAAAGAATGCTGTTACGCCTGAGATTAGTAATCTACTGAAGCACTACGAAGAACTCTGCGTTCCACAAGGTTGATGCTCGTCGCATAAAGGCGGATGAGGTAGTCCAGCCAACACCATAGATCCACAATCGGGGCAATGATACATTCCTAGAGGTTGACCAAGAAGAAGTTCTGGTTTTTCCAAACATCGGGCTGCCCGTATTGGGACATCATTACGATAGCAGAAGGCGCATACTGGTCCGTCGGTCTGAACCGAACGATCACCTTCTGGACCAGCAAGATCTATTCCAAATGTCAATCCTTCAAGATTTGTATCAGTTGTATCTGTTTTAATCATGCATAGGCTTCTTTGGCTTCTTCAACATAACGATCTGCTTTGCGGCAACGTGCCCAGATCTCGTCATAAGTCTCTTCAATCTTCAATACTCCATTTTCAAAGACCGTCTCAAGAACATTGCCCCATTCATTTTCATTGTCGCTAGCAACCGTAACAAAATTTCCATTGCCACGGTCAACAAGATTCAGTCGTCCACCAATGCTGGCCTTACTGGTATCGGTCTTTGGATCCTTGAATACAACAGACCAAGTACCATCACGATTGATTGCCGAGCACTTGATTGCCATACGCATAGTGTCACGATTCTGTTGCTGCAGCAAAGCACCACCCATGCCGTATCCCCAGTTGTCCATTGACCAACCGTTACGGATTAGATGGCTGTTAATGCGGAGAATGTTCTGATAGTTGACACCGTCACCTTGAATAGAACGAACCTGAGCGGGTAGAACCTTCCAGCCCTTGCTGTTTGTTTCAAATCCAAATCTGTCTGCTACGGAATTGAACAGATCTTCCAACACAACAGTAGGATCGCCAGAATCAGGCCGCAATACTACTGTACCATTGCGTCGTAAAATTTCCTCGCGCAAATGATCCCCAAAAATTACATCCACTGCATTGTGTGTATCGTAAGAATCAATCACACAAGCTGCTAGACCCTTTGGATAGCTACGCAGCATATTTCGGTAAGAATCTTCTTCATGCTCTTTACCCCAAGAAGTTACCGTAGAGTGTTCCATGGCCGGGATACTGTATCCGGGCATCGCTGCTCCATAGTATTGACGGAGATACTGAATGGCTGCCAGAGTGTCTGTACCATGGAAATTGAACAGGTGACTAGCACCACCAATGGCTGCCGATTCCTTAGAGGAAACTCCCCGGAAACCGAAGTCATGAAGTTTAAAGTCGATCAATTCAGGTGTCCCGGTACGAACTAGATCTTTGCCAATAGCTTGACGAATCTCAAACGACAGTGTTCCTACTGTGATAGGGTACCAGACTTGTAACAAGATGGTCTCGGCCCAATTCGTAAGCCAAGGAAATTCATCATCGGTGTTTTCAATTGTCATCAAGACGTTCTTAACAGGAATTAGAGTGCCTTCACGAGGAGCACGAATCTTTAAGGGCAAACGACCGCCATGCTTCTCCAGGAGTCGTAGCCATCCTTTTGTATTGAAAACTTCGTTAGTACCAAAGTGTTGGAAGGATAATTCTTCCGCTTCTCTGACATCATCACAAGTGAAAACTTTGCCAGTGAAATTTGCTTCCAGAATTCCTTGCAGACCTGTCATCAAAGTATGCTTCCAGAAACCACCACGCGCCATCAAATGAGAATAGACACGGAATGTGTCAGCAGGATACTGCTTCCAATGACTTAGCTTGTAGCTGTCAGTGTTCCAAATTGGATTAAGTCTTAGTGGATACGGCATTAAGATATTTCTCCTCTCGATATTTTCTTAACAGAGCAAAAATTGGCCGATGATCTTCAATAATTGAAACTGCTTCTAATGTAAACAAATCAAACCACCCAATATTGCTAATATCATCTTGTGCTTTGGCATGAACCATGGAAGTCCAACCAACAAACACTAGTGTCTTAAATTTGTCAGGATTTTTCCGCCAACGCCAATCATCTACCATCGTCGAACCTATATACTGAAGGCTATCGATTGAACAACCAGTTTCTTCATAAGCTTCATTTTTAGCATCAGTTTCATAATCAAGTGTACGAACTTCAGCGTGTCCACCTACAAAACGCCAAAGTGTTTCACCTGGTTTTTGTGCCAAAAGAACACTTGGATAATTTGGATATCCTGGTGTATTCTCTACATTACGAAGAATCACAACATCTACACAAGGGATAACGCGGGGACGCAAGTTGTATGCAGCGTAGATGATACCCGCACGGAAATCTGCTGATTCAAGAACAGTATTCATCAATCCTTGACGAATATCAGAGCCGGAAACTTTTCCTTCAATAGGAAGTTCAATGGGTTTGTACTTGCCAAAATAATGAGGTACAAAAGAATCTCTTCCACCGTAAAGAGTAACATCGCCCCAATCACATTGCTTCTGAATTTCTTTGTCTAGATTCTGACTCCAGACTTCATCTGTTTTGGTGTCCATGATTGGCACGCAACTGAACTCAGGAAACTTGGCTTGAATCATACGACGGCGGGTTTCATAATCAAGAGGGTCGTTGCGAGTCATTCCTGTAGGAGCTACGCCGATGAAAACAATTACACGATTATGACGACCACGCACAATACGGAACAGTTCCATGTGGCTGTCGTGCAATTCATGCACTTGAAAGCGGCCTACAATTACACCGTAGCTAGGTTTTGATACGTTCAATGAAACTCCCTGTTATTTTAGGCGGGGGACCCCAGCCCAAGTCGTCGTCAATCTCACATCCAGTTTTGCGATCAAACATCCAACCATTACCCCGTTCGCCGCAGAGAACTTCAGTGTCAGTAACTTCGCTAACAATAAGTTCCATTTGAATACCACCCAAATTGCGAACTATTGTTTGCCCCACTTTGACTTCAATCACAATTATCTCCAGTTTATCGAATAAAACAAAAGCAAACGGTAAATACACCAATCGTGGCTAGCAAAAGCCACAATCCCGGTGTCAGTCCCTTGTGATCTCGCATGCTTCTCTCCTTTTCAGTATGCGTAAGGTCTGTCGAAAGGATTGGGATTATCTTTGTTATCCAACCAATCCCGAATCTTTTTGCCCCATTCGTCTAAAACAGAATTAGGTACGAAAATAATGAAATAGTTAAGAGGACCGAGCAGCACAAGAAGAACAAGAAAGAGATTACGGTAAAATCGATATGGCTCAAAAGGAGAACTGCAACGAACCCAAACTCCCCATGCCATTATCAACCCCATAAAGAGCCAACTTCCTATCAACACGAGATAATGCATCTTTACACCTCTTCACTCTTATACTACTCAAACGATCTTAATTTCGTATAGGAAACGGCTAGGTGTTAAGGAAGTTGTATTCGGTCCCATCTGTTGCATGGCTGGAACACAAAGAACCAGCGTATCCTTAGCACGAGTGCAAGCTACATAAAAGAGCCGCCGTTCTTCTTCTATTTCAGACGGTGAACCCAAGCAGAACTTATGAGGCAGAGAACCTTCATAGCAGTTTGTTACCCAAACCCGCCGCCATTCTAATCCCTTAGCAGAATGAATCGTACTGATGACTACTTTTCCATCTTCATAAGGATCCGTAGATTGCTTATCCATGGACAATTGAAACACTAGATCCTCAATGGTCATCTGGTTGTCTTCAAGCAAAGTAGTAATCATCATAGTTAGACGATCGATATTTTCAAGCTTTGTAACAATTCGCTCTGGTTCACGAGCGTACTTCTGTCGAATGTAGGCTTGATAATCTATTAGCCGTTTCACTTCTTCTAAAGCTTTGAGTGGATCGGCTTTGTGTTGTTCTATACGAAGAACAGTGGCCGCAAACATCATCAGTTTCTTATCATCTTGACAAGCCGTAATCAGATTGTTATTGTACTGCGCTTTAGCTCTATCTCGAACAGCTTCTAAAGATTTAGGACCAATACCACGCTTAGGAATGGAAGTTGCTCGAACCAGTGCCATGTAATCGTTAGGATTAGCAACCAGCCGCATATAGGACATGAGATCTCGGACTTCCTCAGTCTGCAATAGACTCTGTCCCCCGCGTACTACATAGGGAATCCGTCGTTTGACTAAAGCCGCTTCAAGATCGCGCACTTGTGTCTTACCCGAACGGACTAAAATACAGTTATCTCGATAAGGAATCTGATTCTTCTTTAGTTGATTATCATGCCAAATTTCAGTTGCTATCTGCTCAGCAACATCTCGCGGCTCGCAAGCTTTCATCAATTTTGTAGTACCGTGTTCACCTTGTAATCCGCGCCAGGATTCCATGTTAAGAGGAATCGTGTTTGTCATGCAAGCTTGAACAGCATTGGCTAGATGTACTATCTCGGGGACACTACGATGATTACGAGCAATGCGGTAGAGATGAGGCACCACACCCCGCCAATTTTCACTATACTGCTTTAGAAGTTCTGGTACTGCTCCATTAAATCCGTAGATGGAATTTCCAATAACCAAATTGTCAACAACATAAGTGTGATCCTTTTCCACATCCAGGGAATATACAGGGCCAGTGTAATACTTCTGCTCCACTCCCGTGATGGGAAGACTTTTGTTGTCCCCCTCAATCGGAATATCCATACAATCTGGTAGAATATTAGCTGCGGCAGTCTTAAAATAACCTCTGTAATTGACATTGTATCCGTGAAATGTCCCCTGTCCCCGTTGGATTATTGGTTGTTCAAAAATCAAACCATGATCTATCAGACAGCGATGGCCGCCTTCCGTCGTACCCACTTCCCGAAACACCAATTCAATCAGATCCTGTGTTTTATTCAAGCAACCTTCCGCTGTAAAAACACTCTCTGGGACTCCGTATCGAATGGAATAGATTTCTTCCCATGCTTCCGATTCCACACGGGTTTCGCAGATTTTCAAGATCCAAGCGCGTTCTGCTTTTTCAATATTCAACCGAGAAGTTAGAGCAAATCCTCCTTGCTTCAACTTAAACTGACAACGGCCAATTCGAAATCCGTAGTCTGGTCGCCACATTAGATACACAAGATGCTTGCCTTGAGTTTGTTTGTTGAATCGAACCCAGCACCAGTGATTGGGAGTGACTTTAGTAATTCTACCTCCCGCCTTAAGAATCACTAGGGAACCCGCATAGAGTCGGGAGGCAACTTTAATCTTGCGACCAACTTTATAGGTCCGCTGATCTTTCTGCGTCCACGATTCAACTAATTCATCTCCTGTCAGGTCAGCTATATCTTTTTCTGCCCACTGGGAAGGAGACCATGCTTTTCCCAATCCATGGGGTTTTTGATCTGCAACTTTAACCTTGACCATTGAACCAGGAGGTTGACACTGCGACATATCCCCAACAACATACATATTCATGTTGTCCGGATGCAAAAGCATATTGATAAGTTCCCACTGTACCGGGTTAGTATCTTGTGCTTCGTCCATCAGTATGAATTCAAAGGTCCGCTCTAATTTATCACGCCAGACAGGATCGGTCTTCCCGCGATGAACAACTAGGTGCAGCATGTCATCAAAATCGACAACAGAATTAGCCTTCTTTTCTTCTTCATAGGCTCGCCAGATATCAATGCGTTCCTCATCCATAGCATGATAACCGCCGTGCATCTTCAATGCGAGTTGATGAATCTCTTCGGTATAATCGCTGGCAAAACAGAGACCGCGAGCACGATGATAGCTTATCATCTCCATCATAGCCCATTGATTTTCTTCAGATTCTTTACGGTCTATGATCTTCTTAACCATAGATGCAGCATCACTCTCATCCAACGGAGAAACCCGTGCCTGTAGACCAAAACCTTGAGGATTACGACGTATAGCACTAAGAGCTAAAGAGTGAATTGTAGAGATGCGAGGAACTTGTTCACGAGGCGTACTGGCTGAGATGCCAAGACGGGAGATCATTTCTCCTGCTGCTTTATTTGTAAAAGTGACAGCACAGATTCGACGAGGAGGAATTCCTTGACCAATGAGCCAACGCACACGTTCGGTCAAAACTCGAGTCTTACCCGAACCTGCTCCGGCGATTAAACATGCTGGTTCACCAATTGGATGCTGAACAGCAAGTGTCTGTTCTTCATTAAGTTGCATTAATCCCCAGCAGCCGCAGCTTCGGTTGCTTGCAGTCTTTCCTCTTTAAGTTCCATAAGTTTTTGCTGAATGGTAGCCATAGACACTTTCATACCTTTAAATCTATCAGCAAACTCTTCTGCTCGATCAAGACGATCGGGATAAAACCAAGCGAAACTTCCAAGAATCTGTTGCCGTGTAGCAAAATTAAATTCCACACTCATGTCTATTCGACCGGGTCGTGTCAAAGCACTATCTAATACTTGAGGTCGATTGGTCGTCATAACTAGCATAAGGCCGTCTGGTGTTAACACTCCATCAATGATGTTAAGCATGCCACTGAGAGTAACACCTTTGGGCTGTTCTTTGCCATCTTCCGCCTTATTCGAAGGAGCAGTGCTAGCTTGCGGCATAGAAGTCGCACAAGGAACTGTCTGATTGAATTCTTTTTCAATATTGGTTCGAGAAGGAATGACTGCATCAATGTCTTCCAACAGGAGCAAACTTCCAGGTCGAACATTGCGCACTAAATGAAAAAGATCTGAATCATCAACATTCCCTGCCGAAAGATTCAAAACGTACAGATTGAGTCCCAATTTTCCAGCCAGAGCACCAATGGTAGAAGTCTTGCCATTACCCGGAGGTCCATGGAACAGATATTTACGGCTGTAAGGAACGCCGCGTTTGACATACCATTCTCTTTCCCCCATGAACTTAATCATATCAGCAAGCAACTCTTCCTTCTTGTGGCCGTCTAATATGACAGAATCCAAAGAACGAGTTTCGTAAGAGAACAGCTTTTCCCACCAGTTATGACTAGAAACATACACGCAAGTTTTTTCCTGCCGCTCTTTTGCAGTGTGCACGAGAACATCATTGATAAGAGAACGAACTACACTCTGAGATCTTCCAATAGTGCGGAATGTATATTGCTCGGGAATCATCATCCTACGGAAATTACTTGGAGCCGTTGATTCGGTATCTTTGCTAGAATCATCCCCTTCCTTTTCACGTGTTAGCCAAATGAATTTACCTTGATAAAAGAAAAAGTGCTCACCCTTTGCCGGGGAGTACACAATTTCTGGTAGTGCATTTTTCTTTCTTCGTTTAGAGTCTTCTTCCTTTGATTCTCTACGATCAATATCTTTAGTCACTGCTCGAATGCGTCGAGTCTTCTTGGAATAAGGATGATCCGCCAACCAAAGAGTAATCCAATCGAACAAAGGGTCATTATCGACAACCGAAACTGAGATTAGGAACTGATCTTTAATCTTATTCCAAATGGATATAGGAAGATTGCGAAGCAATGCGATTACACTGCCCGTAAGCAGCAAAACCAGGCCACCGCCTACAAATTGATTTTGTAGGGGAGCAAGAAAAAGAGGCAACAACACTATGTTCTCCTATTTTACTTTTCGTTAGTTTACATTAGAAAAGAGGCACGAAATCAAAATGGTATGCATGGATCTCGCCATTAATAAGTCGTCGATAACTTTTAGGATCGCTCTTTTCTTCATCTGTTAATTGCTCAAAATATTCCAGTCCAAGAAGTCCTATGTTGGCTTCTCGAACGATCATTTTATCAGCTTCAGTCAATGTCGCATATCTACTGATGATATCCAGAATATGAACAAGAGCCGTGCATGTTCTTTTCATCTCTTCTTCACTAACCATTATTTTCTCCAGAGAATGCAAGTGACATTATCTCCAGTAGGAGCATTGACTGCTCGATTCACAAGTTGCTGAGCCGTAGCACCATTACGGATCAAATCTACAACCTGTTGAATAACACCAGCTGCATTTGTATGACCAGGATCGAAGGCTCCATCAGTGGCGAGCAAAACGAAATCGTGAATCGGCTTTTGATAGATTTGCGGTTTACGATTTAAAAAAGATCCCAAATTGGCATCACCAAAAGAGCGTGACATTTGTAATCCCTGCCCACTCAATTCATCACGCAAATATCCACCAAAATATATAGCTCCACGTGCGATAGCCGCATCTCGTTCTTTGGGATTTGTACGAGCATTATGCTCAGGACTTACATGGAATCCCTTTGATGTTCCTACGATGACAGGAGAATCTCCCAAAATAGCAATAACTGCAAGTTCCTTACTCTTAGGAATAAATACCACAGAAGCAGCAGAACCATCAAGTAAAAGTTCAGTCTTACGATTCATTAAAGCAAAAGCGGCTCGGAGCCATTGAGCAGGAGTCTGATTTTTCTTAATCTTCTTCTCAAAGAGAGTGGGAAAACTCTCCGCACATTCATACGAGCATGCTTCTCCGCCATGCCCATCAAAGACACCCAATAAAGTGCCCACTTCTAACTCTTTAACAAAATAAGTGTCCTCTTGATAAGGACGCATTCCTATAGCATTAGCAACTTGAATAACAGGTGGTGCGGGTGTTAATACAACTGGTGTAGAAGGACCCATTGTTTGCTCCTTAAGAATCTAATACCGTGGAATGTTGATTACCAAATGATAGTCAAGCCTGTTGCATTTTCCTATGTTCCAACACCACCTGCCATATAGTAATACCCTGTCATCATGCCGCCAGTTGTTTGACTGCCCATGCTAGTCCCATACCAATAGGTAGTTTGACTCATCAAAGCAGAAGTACTGCCTGTTGAATAGGTCAAGTTAAAAGTAGGAACCTGAATTGTAGGACCATTTCGTCTATCCCATCTAGCGTCAGTTATAATGCCATTTTGAACTACTCGGCAATGCTCATGCCCACAATTAGGGCAATTGAAAACATGATTGCCATTTAGAGAAAGATCTATGTCAAACTGTACATACTTGTCGCAAGCATGACAATGTAATTCTTGACGTTCAACTGCATCGTCTACTAGTCCGGGCATTGTTCTCCTCGTAACTAAACTAGGCGATGGTTGCGCTGTTTAAGCTGACGAGGCAACGCAACCATCTGTTCCACCATGCAAACGGCAGATTTACTGAACAACCCAAATTTCTACTGTACCGGAAGTCTGACCAACATTAGCACGAGTATTAATCCGAGCAATAGAAACTCCATGCTGAGTTAGATACCGGATTGTATTGTTGACTCTAGATGCTGTAACAACGTTATCCGCTGTACCAGCACCAACGATTTCAAGTGTCGCACTAGGATTCTTCGATAGAGCTAGGACAGCAGAATCCAACATGCGTTGGCAAGCCGTTCCCGGTGCCATACTGATGTGCCCTGTGCAAGAGCCACAAGTTATGCCCTGAGAGAAACTGCAAACTCCCATCAATTGACGGACAGGTGCGGGTTTAACTTCTTGAACAGGAGTAACGGTTGTGGTTGCCGGAACATTGTTAACAACAGGAGCCGGGACGTTAACGATTATGGTTGGTTGCGTAGAAGGCTGCGGTTGAACTACAACAGGAGGTTCCTGTGGTTGTTCCATATTCAAGCAATCCTGCAGTGTAACACCCGCTTCCTTAGCATATTTGGTGTTGATCTTAACCTTACAAGCTGCAATGCGTTCGCCAACAGCATCAAACGAACGAGCAACTTCTAAGGCTTCGCAATTCTTAGCAGCTTTACTAGCACCACCACTCAAACCAATTTGTGACAACTGAAAACCACCGCTAACCGCACCCATGCAAGGTGCCGTTGCGATAGCCGGAGGAGCATAAGCAGTTGAGACAGGAATCTTAGGGGCAGCGATGTTAGTGTTATTGGTGTAGGACGAGTTGTTCGAACCATTACCATTATTGCTGGCACTGGCCGATGATGCGTTACTATTTGTGGAACTGTTGGATTGCGATTGGTTAGCATTGGAAGAGGAAGTATTGGTGTTAGTGTTAGACGAGTTTCCACTATCCTTTAAACTCCCGCCTGTTGCCGAGTTTGTAATTGGACCAACTGAAGAATTACCCGAATTGTTGACACCACTTGTAGAGGTTGACGAGGAATTGCCACTGTTTGTTAAAGCGTTATTTCCGCCAGTAGCACTAGAATTGCCTCCTTGAGCAACTTGAGATTGACCCTGCTGTTGACCTTGAGTCTGTCCCTGTTGCTGTTGATTGTTATTGTTGTTAGCATTGTTATTGGTATTGGTATTGTTGTTGGTTGGAGTTGGAGTAGGTGTTGGTGGTGGAGGATTAGGCACACATTTTGTACCATTCCAAGTTTGCCCCGTAGGGCAATTGCAAGCGAGTGTAAGGCTAGGGAGTAAAATGATCCCCATTAGAATAAAAACTGCGATGTACAGCGAACGCCATGACTTCATATTCTTTCTTCTCCTAGGATTGAAGTTAGCAAAGCTTTATTAAACTAGCCCTGCCATTGTCCTAATACTGTGGTTTTGCCAATTGTACTGGTATTTTTATTGCGGAAAATTATTCTTCAGGAATTGTTCAAGCTGGTCAAGACGGAACTGAGTATCCTGAATCTCAACTTGTAATGCTAGTTGATCTACAAGCAATTGATTCTTGAAGATTAAAGCATTGGTCGTGTCGGCATCAACAACCAATTTCAAATTGCCTTCGATCAAAACTTGCTGAGCAGACAAAGTTTGTAACACAATAGTCTGCGCTTTTATGCTCTCTTCCACCTGCTCTTTAAGAACTTCTGATTCTCTAACTACATCGTTTTCTTGAACTAATTTCCATTGAGTAAAAGCAGCTATAGCTTTATTGAGATGTTTCTTTTCGGCTCTGGAACCAAAATTGTGACTGTAAACTAAGGAACCATACGGACCCGGTCCCCCGGCTCCTGAACCCAAGGCTTGATGACCGCCACCTTCTAAAGTTGTATCCCAATCTCCAGTTTGTTGCAGGTGAGCCATGGCTCTTTCCATCTGTTCATTGTTCGCTTGTGATTCTGCAACTAATTTTTGCAAAGGAATATCGGGCAGTCCTTCGGGAATATAGATACCAGCAAGAGTGAGCGTAGTAGCAGCTTTGTCAGCTTCCAACTTTTCTCGAGCCGATTGTAATGCATAAAGAGAAGGTCTAGTTAGATCTTGAGCCTCTACTCGTTTTTGAGCATCGACAATCAAAGAATCCAGAGCTATTTCAGCTTGGACATCTAAAGTCAGTCTATTTTTAAGAGCCGCTTTCAAAAGAGAAGGAGCAGCTGATTGTATTCGCAACAGAGCATTCTCATTCGCTTTGTATGCAGTACAATTACTTTGAGCTAAAGCAATGGTGGCTTTTGCTTTACGAATGCTGACGATACCATCTTGAAGTCCAAAGTAAACTTCCGGCAGAGGTACACCTAACGGGGATTTTGTGAACCCAATAGAGAAGCTTGGACTGCGTAGTTGTATAGCCTCAGCTTTTGCTTGTTCGGCTAAATAGGAACAATAAGCCTGTTGATCTTGAGCTACCTGGGCAGAGGCAGAGATTGTAAATAATGCAATGGCAAAAATGATTGCAATGAGTGTCTTCATGCTGATCCTAGAAAAACAAAGGTTTATGTCCGATCACTAACGACTTAGAACGCATGGCGCTTGGGATTACAGAAAGTTGAATTAGATATCCACGAAGATTTGTCTTTGTAAGTGGATTTTCAAAAATTTGTTCATTTGGAAATACATTTACCACGGTTCCTACTTTACGGCAAACAACCAGTCCGAATACACAGTCATAGACTGGTTCATTTTTTGAGAACTGATTGTTACCATTGTAAGGAACAACAGCGAGTTGAATCGTACTTGGCGATTCTATGGCGGCATAATAGGGACTTAACTTTGCCGTAGCGATAGCAGTTTTGATAGTCTTCTCAAGATTCGCATCCGTAGCCATGTGATCTTCATCCACATTAATCGCAGACTCAAGTTGTTCAATTTGGAAAATGATTTGTACTCGTTGAGATTCCATTACAATATTACCCATATCCACCATTTCGTGCTGACGTACACTATCCACCAAATTAGTCTCAGCAATTTTGGTAGTTGTGGTCGTGTTTGCTAAGTTATCAATGGTTGAAATGGCAGTGGCAGCATCTGTTTTTGTTATCAATCCTAATGTTAAGTCTTTATTGATAATATCTCGAAATTCATCGTTCTTCGCTACATCTGACTGCAATACAACGATATTCTTACGAATTTCATCATCGTACTTTAACAGATCAGAGGCGCTTTGTGCCCATATAATCTTTTGCTTTCCCTTTGTAGTGTCAAAGCTACGTTCAAGCTTTTGTAATGCAGCAATTTGAACTTTGTTAAACACTATGTTTTCCTTAGTTTGATTATAATCTATATGAAGAGTAGCTAGAGAAGCTTGGCTCGCTGTGATTTGACTCAGGATTGCTAATACTGAAGTATCCGAACTATTAATAGCAAATGGTGCTGCCCAATTTGCACTACCGATATACAATCCAACGAGCACTCCATATCCAACAATACTAAACAGAATAATGTAGAGAGAAACGAGCGAAATTGTTCGATAAATAGGAACCACCGAACGTCGAAACAAATTGAGTATCATTATACTTCCTCTTCGATTGGTTTAATTTTAATTTCTCTATTGCCCCAAGCATCTTGATCCAAAGTAAACAAACTTAAAAGTACTAAATAAAAGATATTGACAATCCACCATGCTAAGAACATAATCATCTTAAATGGATTATTTACAAGTTGATCCTTAATCTGCTTCACATTTAAGCAAGCAGTGTAAACGAGAGCCGTGATGAATACTAAGTGAACTAGTCGCATTGGTTCAAAGATTGCTGATGGATTGACAAATACTATAAACAAGAACATCATGAATAAGACTAAAGCCGTGAAAGCTGAGGCACAAAGAGCAAACAGAGCAGCTAAGTTGATAGTTTTGACCTGCTTCGGCAAGGTTCTCATTACCCATAGAAATGTACGGATCAAAGATCGTTTCCAACGAAGCTGTTGACCAAAATATTTTGGATATGTATCCATGGCAAAGGTACGGATTTCTGCTCTCTGTTCCACATAGGTATTCCATCCTCGTAATAGTGCTAAATGTGTGATAAACCTATCTTCGCCATCTTTTACAATTACACCAAACCAATTACGGTTTAAGATGTGTGGTTTCAATTCCAATAAAACCTGACGACGAACTGCCAATGCATAGCCGCCTATGACTGCAACCCCTTGAAAATGACTCTCAGCGACTTTGACAAGTCTTTGTCCAAAAAAGTAGAGTTGCGTTTGGATAGCAGTAAGAATATTGTGATTAGGGTTTGCAGTTCCACAAACAGCCCCTACAACACCTATTCTAGGATCTGCAAAATTTGCCATTATCTTGTTGATAGCTTCAGGTGCTACAGTTGTGTCAGAATCGATAATAAGCACAATGTCCGATTCCGAACGATCAAGACCCTTGATATATGTGAGAGTCTTACCTAAATTCTCACCATTTTCTTGTGGAAAGACATTAGGAAAATCGTAACTCGCTTTCATTATCCAACCATAACTATCATCTTTCGAACCGTCATCTTGTGGATAAATCGAAAGTTTATCCTTTGGATATTTACTAAGTGCAACACTTTTAATAGCTTCATAAACTGGCTGCCCCTCATTATATGTAGGAATGATAACCGCAACCGTGGGTGTACGATTTATATCTCTTTTGACTTGCATAAAAACTGGTAATGCTTGCTCAGGATAAATCATCATAGCAAAACGAAAGAGCACAACACAACTTGGAAGAGCGAAAACTAAATACGCAATTAGTTCAATAGGTATCATCATAACACCGATGGAATAAAACTAGCATTCTTAATGTGTCTAAAATGATTCTTTTTCTAAAAGCAGTTTGTGCGTTTTACATGTTCTAGAGTTCTTCCTGCATTAACTAAAACAAACTCTTTCACTTTAGCCTCTTCTTGAGCACGAAGTGTTTCGACTATACGATACACATCGGTATATCGAATTCCGAGTGCATCGTAAAGAGAAAGAGCAAGATGAGTGACAGCTTGTTCAAACTCTTCTTTGGTTCTGATGTTTTCAGATAACTGATTAACGCACTTGATTCTTTCTACAAATGTAGTTTCCATTATTTCATCCTCGATAGTATTCTACGAGAAGAGTTTTTTTCGGCTATTTTGTGAGAAAAGTTTTTACCTATCTTGCAGGAAGGACCAGATACTTTCTTACGAGTTCGCCATAACGATCGGCCCAATGGCCACCATGATATTGCTGGCCACCCAGCCGGACCAAACAATATCGATACTTGTTCAATCCCCACCAAGGCCAAACGAATAGAGTACGAGGAGTAATCACTACTCCTACTCTTTCCGGTTGGTAAGCTAGAGCATGAGCAACTTCATGTAGAAGTAGAGCCGGGTAACATTGTTGAGGTTTTAGAGTGATAGTTTTCTGATTGTACCAACAGTAGGCATCACTTTTATCGGTTACGATTTTCCAGCCTTCTAGCCCTTCATTGTGAAAGACCTGATTGGCCCAACACAGGAACTCATTCAGAGGCATTAAATCTTTTGTTTCTTCATTGTTAACCGAGGTAAAGTCCATAAGTATTCCTTACTCGCTTAGAAGAATCCAGATATAGCCAACTGATGACGGCATAAACAAATGCTACAATAGCAAGCAGTACAATTTCCGGAATGAGAGGAATCATTGTGACCCAGAGAACAAAATTTGCTGAAATAAGGATTTTGCTGAAGATAACTCCACTACGTTGGTGGAAAATTAATTGATAGGCAGACAGGAAAGCAAGGATTGCCATGATAAAGAAAAGGAGTAGAAAGAACCAGAAACCTTTAAAATCAGCGTCAGTTACCCCTGTCCAGAAAGCACAACTGTAAATAGTTCCCAGTACGATCAATGATGCAATAAAAACTGCCAGCCAACCACCTATTCCTTTTGGTTCTAGATCTACAGTTTCTAGCATTGCGTCCCCAGTCTTGAGTACAATTTTTTAATTGTACTCTTATTGTCCTCAATACTAGCAAACTACGGACGCAAAAGACTTTCCGGTTAAAATAGCCAAGAACGGATAGAATCCAAGTAGGAAGGCTTGTAAACATCCAGGAAACGCAACCAATCTTTCAGACTGCGCTTATTATGTTTACGGAGAGCATCAATACCTTGTGAACGAATGAAGGAATTAGTCAGCAAAGATAAACCGATCTCAGCAACTTCTACAACATCATCGGGATCGGCTTTCCAAGCGTTAGGTGCCCAGTAGATTACCGGGGAAACAACCGAGGGAACACCTACCGATATTCCGTCTGCCGTTACCATGTTGAACGATTCGGTATAAGAGACTTGAATCAATAAATCCATTTCGCTAATCAATTCAATAAATCTATCCCAGAACATCCATTCATGACGGACTAGTGTGATGCCCGGTATGCCCGCAACCATTTGTTCAATAGCGGGAGAAGTACGGCCTTGATCTCCTTCACCACCCTCGGACATATGGAATTCAACGGGAACATTTAGGATAGAATGGATCAAAATAGCCGCCGCAGCAGCGGTCATAAAGTTCTTTTCAGGACGAACAGCACCAAAGGCTCCAATCTTGATTGGAGAATAGCTATCCCAAGGTGCCTTCATAGTTAATTTAGGGTCCAAAGGATACAAGTTTGGAAGAAGTACAGTTTGATCTGCTTCACGACGATAAGCTCGACGTAACCATTCTACAAAGCGTGCCGAATTACCGCCGACCTTTAGATTTTCATGATCTTCGGCCAACGATAAATAGGAACGTAGAAGTTCCACGCCACCAGGATCAGCTTGTAAGAAACCAACATTGGAATGCGAAAGGATTACGAATTGAATTGTAGGGTAATGTCGAATGATGCACTTAAGTTCGTGCCGTGTGAGCCAAGGAGCCGAGATTACAACATGAGTGAGAGGCTTTTCATGAGTCTCGTTGTATTTGTCAAGTGCATTAACAATGTCAATGTTATGACGGACCGGGAACACCGATACATCTATTCCTTGATCTCTTAGAACTTTAGCAGTCGTGTAGCCAGCCACATTTAACCCAACGCAACTGGTGCGAATCCAAGCAGCAAAGTCTTTAAAGATAAGGGCCAGACGGACATCTTGACGGTCCATATTATTCTCCCCTGATTTTTGGTGTCTGTTCAAGGGGAGAAAAAACTGTAGAAGATTTTTGTTAGCGAATTAGGAACACCCTCATTCCACATGGGGATAAGGAATGTATAAAAATTACGTTACAGGAGAGTAAAATTTACGGTTTGAAGTTGGAGCCTACGGTCGGATTTGAACCGACATCTATCGGGTACGGACCGATGATTCTGCCGTTGAACTACACAGGCTTGGAGCCACCAGCAGGTAACGATCCTGCGTTTACCGCTTACCAAGCGGTCGTACTACCATTGTACTATGGCGGCAAATTTGGCTCCCAGTCGAGGATTCGAACCTCAATCTTCTGGTTCAAAGCCAGAGATCCTACCATTAGACGAACTGGGATCTGGTGCACCTGCGAGGATTTGAACCTCGATAACACGCTTATCGAGCGTGTGTCCTGCCAGTTGGACGACAAGTGCATCTACTACAAAACTTGGAGCAGAGTGAGGGAATCGAACCCCCGTAGCCAGTTTACAAAACTGGTGCATAACCATTTTGCTAACCCTGCATAAATTTGGTTGGCGAAGAGGGAATCGAACCCCCGGCCTATCCCTTATCAGGGGATTGCTCTAAAGCCACTGAGCTACTCGCCAGCATCCTCATCATAACTCATACCACAATTGGTACAAACATGATGACGCGGATTGTCTTCATCCGATACAAAATTGTGCCCATTGAATTCGCAAGCTGACCAACGTTGAAAATCTTGATCCTGCGCTTCTAGAGCTTCCATAAAATCCTCCCTTAAAACTCAAAATGCCGTTCCTAGTTAACTAGGAGCGGCATCGTGTTCGATCTGATCTTGTTTGCGACTCTATTTAGTCGTCCCAACCCTCAGACACGAGGCCGCTGAACCCTGTACTTTGAGTTCGCGTGCTAATTCGTGTTTGTCGTTGGTAGTTCATGTCAGTCATATAATACGGGACAGCTGGGAAAATCAGGTATATTAGCGAACTAGTGTAGTCCCTGTCCGGAGAATCCCGCCCTGCACTCCGGCTCGAGGTTTTTCTCAGCATTGCCTCACGACCACTCATGCCGCAAGGGATCCTAGTGCCATTTCGGATCGTTGTGCTGCTAGACCTGTAAGGTTGGCACCGTCCAAGGGAGGCTGTTAATTCAGCTACAACCATCTAACGCATGGTCCCCATCCCAAGGCAAAGCTCCGGTCCCCCGTGGTTTACTTTATTGAGTGAACCTACCTTGACAGCGATAGGAGAGCGTCTACTTCCACGGCAAACAGGGACTACAGTAATCCAATACTGTATAAAAACAAAAGAGCGAGCAGCTTCCGCCACTCGCTCTTTTAATTTTGTAGGAAGGAGTCCTGACTACCTCCAAGCATTGTTCCAGCCGCGTTATTCGGCCACGCCCAACCCGAGGTCATGACTTTCGGGCTGCCTTTCGGCAGGACGGTGGGATTGGTCCCACAACCGGATACAGCCATCAGTATGATCATGACGATTTGTCCGGTTCTTACGAGGAGCAGAGTTGTACAACTCTGTCTTGTTCAGCCTTACGCCACAAAAACAATGGCAACCAACGGAGTACACTTTTCAGTGGACGCCGCTGTACCTTAAGGACTGGCTGTCCCTTATTCGGTCACCACGTATCTATTGTAATACTCCGGAAGTTGTAGAATGTAAAATTTATACAAAATCTTTCAGGAACTTAATCAATTCTTCTAGTACGAATTGTTCTTTGTAAGGCATCTTGGATTGAATTTTATTCGCCTCAGCCTCAATTTTAGCAAGCACTTCTCTGGCAAGTTGGTCTATTAAAGGTTGAAATTCAGGATATTTCTCAAGGCCCATTGGTGGAGTTTCACTTTCTCCATCTTCTGCGCCCTGTTTTACAGGGGTTGTTACTTCGGGTTCGTCTTCTGATTTTATAAAGTCTATAAATTCAGAATCTTCGAGTTTTTCATCCATAAAAGATTCTAATTCCGTATGTACTGAATCCAAACGGTTATAAAGTGAAAGAGAACGATTTTGTAGGATAGAAGTAAGAAGTTTAATGAAGTCTCTCATTTCTATTTCAACGGGACTTAATTTTGCTGAAGTCATTGATTTCATTGGTGTAGCTCCTGGCGCAGTAGTATCAGCCATTGTAATCATGCTGCCGTCTAAAGCAACTCCGGCTTGAGCAACTTCACTATTGACACCTGTGGCTGTTTTATTAGCAGACTCTTGCTGCTCTCTGAATAGACGATCTGCCATACTTACAGGAATCAATTTTCCTTTACAATAAGGACAAACTTCATTCATATGGGCATGAGAATCAAATGCCTTTTCGCATTTCATACAGACTATAACACGATAAAAGGGAACTCCGTAGTCAGAAGGATACTCAGAAGGACTAAGAACAGATGTTTTTACACTAGCAACCTTCCCCTGAGATCGTAACCATTCTTGTAAATCAGCAGGATTTAATCCTTCTCCGATTACATCATTCGCTCCGCCGCCGCCGTAAGCTTCCCAAGAGTTATCAGACAAGACGACTACAGCCTCTATTGAACCTTTATCTGTAGAAGGACCATCTTTAAATCTTGAGTTCCAGTAAACTATTTCCATTCCTGATTCTTGCGGAGCATTTTCATCCACAACAAAACCTGCAGGATTTAAAATCTGTTGGTAAGAAGGAATTGCTGCCGATGTTTTAGGCGCATTTTCTATCTGCATATTCTTTCGTCTCTCTTGTCTCTTAAGTTGTTCTTGATCCATATTCTTTACATAAGTGTAAAAAGGATCAGTATCAATAGTGATCTTCGGTTTACCTGCACTGTTCCAATATTCGTAGATCGACATCACAATTGGAGGAGATGTAGGAGCGGCAGACTCGATAATTACAGGTGCCGTTGTGTCGAACTTTCTAAAAAATTCAGCTAATTCTCCTGCTGTAGTTGCCCTGGCTGTATCTCCAATGCCAGCTTCTTTAGAAGCCTGTTGTGTTCTATACCGCAGATAAGGATCGTCAACTGGAAGTACTGGTTTTGTTTTCTTCGGGATCAAGGGTTCACCTTCGGATATATCACTAATGGGTGCACCATCGAGGGATTCAATTGTTATCTTAGACTTATTTTGTGGATCTTGCTGAACAATAGGAGCCTTCTCTTTTGGAGTAGATGGCTGTTGAGCCAAAGCGCCGGGTCCTAAGCCCATCAATAAAGCAGCTGGAAGAATCGCTTTACGGAATCCTGCTGCTTCTTTTTCACTGCTAATCATAGGAGGAATGGGAGATCCGGTTACACTTATCACTCCTACGGGAGCATTGGGATCTATCTCCGACATTGGATGCCAATCATGATTATCGGTACGATCTATGCAAGAAACTGGTTTACTGCCTCCATGCTGTCGACGACATTGACCGCATCTGATGCAATAATCATCGGGAATGGATTCATCTTCTTTATAGACAGGAGGCTTGGCAGCTATTTTAGAAGCTTCCAAACCTTCCAACCTGTTGAACTTACTGTAGCTATCCAAATACTTTTGTAATTCTTGTAATCCGTTCCCATCGCCAGGGAAAAGTTCATTGCCTAATTTGAAACCACCACCAGAGTGAATCCATTCTCCTGAATTGAGATCGAACTCGATTTTATCATTCCCTGGTGGTACCTTACGATAAGTCACGACTCCATTATTATCTCGCTCAAAAGCAAAGTTGTGAGAAGTAAAGAATTCATCTAATTCCGGAGGAATCTCGTTTAGATCTTCTTCGTCAGCAGTAATGTTGGCCACACCCTGAGCTAGATTGTGTTCGGCTTTTGTTTGACCTACATCAACAGGAAGAGAAGTACTGGCAGAATGTGTTTCTTCTTCACTAGCAAAAACATGTCCACAATTACGACAACGTCGCAAATGTAATGATAGAGAACTGCTAATAAATGAAGGTTCCAGATTATCGCTTCCACAACGAGGACAAACATCATTTTTGACAGGAAGAGCGATTTCTGCAGTTTTTAATCCACTCAAAAGATCTCTTGACATCCGCGACTCCTAAAGAAATACGGGTGGCTCTTCTGTTGCCAGGAAATGCTAGCCACCCAATGCCCCGCGTGGTCCTGTCGGACTCGCAACGCTTATGCGTTAATCCCTTGCGGGATTAAGCAGCAGCGGCCATCGCCAGAGGCGCGGCTATTGTGTTTTCTGTGTCCTGTTAACGGTAAGCCACAGCACCCCGAATCGTCCCCGTTACTCCATTTTCACAATCGAAACCTGGTTGGCCCCATAGATGGTGGAGCCAGGGGGAATCGAACCCCCGTCTTATGAAACAGAGCCACGCTTCATACGATCATAGTCCTACTGCTTCTATATTACTACGGATAAATGCTTTCCGGGTATAGCTTTCAATTTCTCCTTAATCATTAAAGAGGATTACTTTAACATTCTGAGCATACGGCACTTTGCGCAAGCTTTCAGGAGTAGGTTCTAATTCGTAATAACGCAATTCTCCCTCATTATCTTTATCTTCACGGGATATGTAGAAATCCACTTCCTGCCCTGTTGGACTTAGAATTGTCAAACCTAGATCGATAGCATCGGGATAAATTCGACGGAATGGGTGCGATCCTAAATCAGACATTTCAGCTATCAATTTTGTAACGGGTCCTTCGTGCCGAATAGTAAATTGAGACATGGGAAATGAAGCTGTACTTGTAACTGCCTTAAGTGCCCCAATTAGATAACGATAATCGTCTTGCATAACTTATTCTCCTAAAAATGTCTTACGAAACATGCTCTTTAATGAAGGCGTATCGGGAATCTTTTCCTTCATGTGTTGCTCTACTGTATCGAATGCTCCAGCCGCTTCGTGTTGAAGAAGTTTAGCCGTCAAATTTGTCTTACTGTAATCACCTTGTAAAGTGCTGGACTTCTTCTTTGATTCTTGCGGACGATAGCCACCTATTGGTTTTGTCACCGATCCTGGAGGAATATTCATTATTGCATCATCAGGAACTTCAAAGCGAGGACGAACATCACCGTAACTCTTTTCAAATGCAGGTTTTGGTTTATCTGTAGGACCAATTTCTCCAATTACTTTACCTTTACGGACTAAGAATCCTCCTCCCACTAACAAATGAATTTGATCTCCCACTTTCGTTTGCACAGGGATACGTTTGGCTCTAAGAAGTGGGACGGGACCGTACCATTCGTTGGTAGGCACGGCTTCACCCAATAGGATTACTTGAAATGGTTTGACTACTGTATAGTAGGCATTTTCTGGTGGAGCAATGATTAGATTCACAGCTTTCTTTTGTAAGAATGCGGCCTCCAACTTGAATCTACTGTCACTATCCGTTGAAGAGCTAGCAAATTTTCCTGTCCGCTGCCACTTTAAAATCATTCCTGCAGGTAGATCTCCAGGATGTTGAAGAACTCCCTCGTAAGCTCCATCTTTTGCGTAAGCCACAGGAATCAAAGGTTCGGGAAGTTCTTCTGGGATTGGAACCAAAGGTAAGCCTTTCATACGATTAGTACGATTTCTGCTCTGAGCAGTGCCACGATCTTGTTTATTCTTGCGCCATTCCTTTAGAGCAATCTCGCGCTCTACAGGATCTTCAATCTTGATAGTCTTATCTACGGCTACCTTTCTATTCTTAGCCGAATTCCAACCACAAGAGCAATAGTAAATTGGATCTTGCGGATTTTGTTTCGTAGCCGTACCACCGCACTCGGGACACTTCATCTGGCAGGTGGCAATTTTCAAGAAACCAGCAGTAAGATGCAACGATGCGTTCTTTTCTGAAGGCTTGAAATCATCCAAGAATCGTTTAAATGTATCCTTGGTCTGCAGTTTATGAGCAAATCCATCGCGAAGTTCTTTTGAAGGGAACCACTTTTCCTTGGTTATAGTTTGAACTCCTCCCCGATTGGGAGGAACATCGGATTCTTGCCAACGGAGAACATACTGATGAGCAACGCCATACTTGTTAACTATGCGAGCAGCATTCAGAACTAAGGCGCGTTCTCTCTCATTCAATTCTGCCCAAGAACTATATGTAAACGGTGTGTTACCCATGCGGAATTGACGTTGACGATCCTGGGGAGAAAGTTTATCCCAGAGGGAAGGTACATCTTCAGATTTCACGGCTGCCGATTTCTTTTCTGAATCAAAAGCAGTAGCAGGAATTGATCCGTGTAGACCTTCCATGCCTAGAGATGTAAATTGAAGATCGTTAGAATCGGACAAAGTTACTCGCCAACGAATATTCTGTTCATCACGGAATTGATAGCTACCCGATTCAGCTTCAAGCTCTTTTATGTGCTCTACATCTTTAGGACTTAAAGAACAATGACCATCGATTCCATCGGGTCCAAATAGCACTAAGATCTGATTTCCTGATTTCTTAACACCTGTAATCTCTGGCACTGATGCCCGAATCTTAAGAATGTAAGAAGAAGTTTTAGTGGATCCTGATTTTCCCATCTTGTGCCAAGCTGGAAAATACTTAGGATTCAGCTTATAGCCATTTCCACTGTTTGCAGTTTGATATTCTTCAAGCTCGCCCGGTTGACCGCATTCTACATGAACAGGCAAGCCATTACGATCTATAAAACCTACAGCATCTTCTCTAAAGGGCTGACCACAACGAGTGCAAAGAAATGGACGCTCGGGCATATCGTCAGGAGATTTAGGTTGTCGTGCCATGATTTCGGGATCAACAGTAGCTTTCTTTTTCTTACCATAACCGTGTTCTTCCAGTAGAACTTGACCGACTTCTTGTTCGGCTTGATCACGGGTCATATTTTTATTCTTCATTAACCGCTTGATCCAGTCTTCTATTTCTTTGTTGATATTAGGGCCGCTACCAACCATGCGGGTCTTTTCACTAGGACGAGGCAATCCATAGTGACGCCGCTTAGGATTGTTCATTATACCAGGATCCTTAGCGGGATCATAGACCTTCCAAGGTCTTTGACTTAGCGGGTAATCATGATACACTTGCCAGGGAGCTTGATGCCCTTGTGTTCCTTGCTCACCCACAGGTGAAGTTGTTACACCCGCCGTTTCGCCTGTTGCTTGTAACTCTTTCAAACGTTTGTCAACTGAAGCATTATCTTGTTCACTAGGCTTGCCATGCTGAATAGGACTGTTGGAATAGAAGCCACCGCCCGGTCCACCATAGCCTTGTGACTTCTTTTTCAGAAAAATGGCATCAAGTTTCATGAAACTTCCCTCATTAGAAGTCGCATATTCGTATTGTTAACTGGAATGCTAATCTTTACAGTATTTTAAGAAATGATGCTACAAGCAACTCCCGAACGCATAGAAGCCCTCAACCGCTTTATAGAAGAGCGAGAAGCTATCCGTATCAAAAAGGAAGCGGGAGAACCTCGTCCTTGGACAACGGACCCTATTTTTCAACAATTCAAGTTTTGTAATGTTCATCGTGAAGATGATCGTACTACTCGATGGATCACCAAGAATTGGCGCAATCCTCATCGGTACGATCCAGATCTTTGGTTCGCTATGGTCATTGCTCGGCGTGCTCTAAACTGGCCTCCTAGCATGGAAGATCTAGGTTATCCGGTTCCTTGGGATTCTTTCTTTTTTATGGATGTTATGAACACTCGAACAAGACGAGGCATAAAATGCTTTGACACCGCCTATCAGTTGCTGGTGCAAGGCAAACAGGGCAGCAAGATTGACAACATGGTAACTTACATCCTAGATCCTCTCTGGGATAATCGGAACGAGATTCGTCCTCGTTTTGAAGACACCTTGCGTTCATTTTTCGATCGTCTGTCGGCATTCAAATACATGGGACTATTCTATACAGGGCAAGTAATAGCAGATTTGAAATATGTACAATTGACAAGTGCTCCCGATTGGGATACATTTGCAGTACCCGGTCCCGGTAGTGAACGAGGTTTGAACCGCGTTTTAGGGCGAGATAAGAAGACTCCTTGGCGCGAAAAAGATTGGTTGGAATCGTTAGTGGAACTTCGGAAATCCATCCGTATCCCTATGCATTCACAGGACTTACAGAATTGTCTATGCGAGTTCGATAAGTATGAACGTGTTCGCCTGGGCGAAAGCCGCGTAAGACCTTATAATCCAACAGTTTAGCTCATTACCTGATATCTCATTTGTTCTCGTAGATTATTTACATGAGCAAAGTCACAGGATTTGGACAACACCCAACTTCAAGTGGTATGGGTATAGTTCATATTGCATTGCTAGATTGCGGACATGAAGCTTATGCAGGTTATTTTCAAACATTTCCTGCCGATGTTATAATTGGTTCTGAACTGCCCTGTGGACAATGTAAAACTATTGCTGAACAGATTGCTTGGTTAGAAGCATTGGATCCCAAAGTTGTTCATCATGTTCGTTATCGTCCGCGCTTTGGCGGTACATATACATTCTACAAACTGGACGTAACCTCACCTTCTGGTTTTTTCAGTATCGGTGGAACTTATGCAACGCCAGAAATTGATGCCATCTTACAACACAAAGGTCTATCCCCGATTTCCCCAACAGAGCAAGCTTAATCCTGTAGAATCATGAATTTAGCCCCACTTGAATCATTACCCGATATCCTCTTCATCTCCGTATATTATAACAGGAGGAAGACAATGATTACAGCAAACATGCAAGCTGCTGTCGAGATGAAGATGGAACTGAAAATTGGTGACGCTGTTATTCATAAGCTCACCAAGATCGGTGGCCGAGTGGAAGCAATTCAATACGTCGATGGCCGCACAAAGCTCGATGTCAGAACTCCTTCTGGCCGTTTGCTTCGCAATCTTGACAGACAAGAGTTTTTCTTCACTCAGCGTGTCGTCAGCGAATCTCGATAAGGGAAGATTGAAAATGACTAAGACCCTACGCAATGTTCTTCCAAAAGCCGAGTACGAAACCTATTTGGCATGTTGCAAAAAGTCGCCGGACACTGAGAAGATGCTTGATGTTGAGGTTGTCTTTGAGCATTATTCATTTCTGAATTCTGAACCAGAACGTGTTAAACCTTGGCCCGGAACACAAAAGTATGTGCATGTGTGGTGGGAACTCGCAAACGGCTATGGCGTTGGTTGGAATGAGAATTCGAGTAGATGTCACGGATTTCCGGTAATGAAGTTGAAATAAGGTATTAGTCCGATTATGCAGACACTATTCAAAACACTCTTAATTGCAGTTCTTCTAGCAATTTCTACCAGTGCGCAACCTAATCGATTTCATCGTTTTGTATCTCACTCGACCCATTATGCTGCTACGCACAAAGAATTACTTATCTCGGATATAATCATTGCCTCAGCCGAATCCGCCGATGCAGCCAGTAGCACTAATTGTCAAAAGGTTGCGCCCATCACTTGTATCGAGACAAACCCCTTAATTGGTAAGCATCCTTCCAACGGAGCTACTTGGAGATTAGCAATAGGATACAGTGCTGGAATGATCACCCTAGATCATCTAATTTGGCACTATGCGCCTGAACCTGCTGATCGTCATCTTATTTGGCTCACCACCATACCAATAGCTATCGACGAGACATTCAACGTGAAGAACAATGTGGATGCTGCTCAACGGTTGACCAACGCACGGAACGCTCTTATGAGAAATGAGATCGTAAAGTGAACCTAGAGACAGCTGCTCAACAATTCGGCGTTAAGCTTCCTATTGAACGAGCAACCCTAAAGAAACTCTTCCGCGAAGCTGCCAAGCGTCTACATACCGATACCAGTGGTGAAGATACCAAAGAAGCTTTCATCCTGATGAAGTCTGCTTATGACTTTCTTTGTGATGAGAATCTTACCGGAGTGTTTACAGACGGTCCTGAATTGCTCACAACCGAGGAAGGAACACCGTTATCTTATCTGGGGTTGGGTCTTGGCCCAATGAAGAATAGTAAGACCTGCGATGAATGTAAAGGCGCGGGATATCGTACCGATAAGAGATGGAAATTCGAATGGACACCTTCTATTCCTTGCTCACACTGTCTGCTTATGGGCACTACGATATTTTGTGGTCGTTGCGGTCCAAAAGGAATTAGACGTATCGATAAAAAGGTGACTGTCTATATGATTTGCGCGCCTTGTCAAGGAACAGGAGAAATCGAACTCTTTAACCCTGTAATTCCAAAAGGATTACTCGCTGCTTTTGCAAAACGTTAACTACATTTCCCGCCCGTAGGTCCGTTAAATGATCCTGGCAAAGCGCCATTCAATACTCCCGCTCCACCTACACCCGGTCCTTGTGTCTGATTAGGTCCATTAGGATTCAGACTCGTTGTTGGCTGTGGAGGTTGATAACCCGGTGCTGGACGAAACAAGGGGAAAGTCAACCAATAATTCCCTTGAAATTCCACCCAATAACCTAATGAAGGATCGTACCCTCCGCCCAAAGCAATTACCTTAGCATGAGCTACAGGAGGCGGTTGCGGAACTGTAGGCGTAAGATAGATATTGATGAGCCAAGGTGCTACGGGAATATCTACCAATTCGCCCCATCTATGAAGTTTGTTAGAAAAGACACGAATGAAATTGGTGAATAGGGTCTGTTTATCAAAGACTCCTACACCAAAACCTAGATTGTAAAGTGATTGACCATAAAAGATTGTGGATTGCGTCTTAGGAAAAAAGCTCTCCACTGACAAGATAGGAGCATATCCATACCACTTAGTTACCGCAGCATTTCCGGTTGGCCCTTGAGGATCCAATTCGTACTTCTCGTCCAACAATTTTATAGCCAGAATACGACCCACGCTTTGAATAGGATTCCTTTTAATCGGAAGTGCGCTGGGTGGCGTTGCCATTTAGAAGCTCAAAATCCAACTGAAGATTATATTCACACCCGCTGGAAGAATAAGCGGAGGTAACGTCTTATAATTCACAAGGATAACCGAGTTCATGTTTGGTGTCAAGGCAGTAGGATCGAAGTAAGGAGCCGTTAGCATGTTAGTTGGCCCCGGTGCTGTAAATGTACCACCACCAATCAGACCCATTTCTCTAATGCCAACGCCTGTCAAGTTATCCGTTGTAGCATTTACAACTGTTTGGAAATCTACTTGCAATGAGAAGATTGCTAGAGGATTGAAATTTGAATCAACATAGCGAACTTGTGAAAGTGGCTTGCGCAATACTTCAGCAATTAAAGCTGTTTGGGTTGGAGTCTCTACAGGCTGCGTCTCAGGTGCCCAACTGGGCGAACCAGTACCTAGAGCTAATCCCCAGATTCCATAAAGAGGTTCGTGTCCTTGCTGATAAGGAGGAGCAGGATCGTTAGGGTTTACGTTTGCGGCTAATCTGGCAAAAAGCCACTTCACAGTATTTACGATGATGTTATCTGCCGACCAGATAACTTCACCTGTATCCTCTCGGCGAGCGACAATTCTACCTTTACAAATCATTTGTGGCATGTGTTCACTAATCTGCATAACGTTGTTCCTCCAGTAGAGTGAGCTAAAAACTAAATACCCTATTCTCGAATCAAATTCCATCTATAGTACCGTTGTGGAACAGGAAAATTGTTAACTCGTAGTTTCTGTAAACTGGGACGATCGTTGAATTGAATTACTCGTCCATCTGGAAACTTGACTAACCAAGATTTTACTCCCGATCGGCACAGGTACAATGCCATGTCATCTCCCGCAAATCCTTCGGGAAAGAACATACTTCGACCCAGAGTGATGTTCTTAGGAATGCCCAGAACATTTCGGGTCCTCATGTTTACTTCATCGTTGAAGATGACAGCATCAGTGAATTCCGGTAAATTACTACCCTTCTTCTTTATGATTGTTTGCAGCAATTTATTGTAAAAATTGCCACCCAAGGGCAAAGTGCCAGTAGGACGTCCGGCTTGGTCGTAGACTACCACATAGAGAGGCTTCGGCTGCTGTTTAAGAGAACGATTCCTGTATTGTCGTATGATGCGTCCTACATCTCCCACATTCACCTTATTCGGCTTTGCAGGACTAAGTTCAAGATGACGATACGGCGGGATGCGTTGTAGAATCTTTCCAGCCCCGGTGACAACTTTTGTCTGTGTTTCATTGATAAAATCAATTGGAAGACGAAACGTGCCATCATAAGTCTTTATGGTTTTATCACGCGCAGTATCACTGAATTGCGACTGTGTATCGGATTCATTGGTCATGCCTTTGAAACAAGTAAGCACAGTAGCATAAAGTTGAGTAATCACCTCTTGATTGTACTTCATCGAAAGCAAAAAAGCTGTAACTTCATCCAACAGAGCACTTAATCCCTCCACAACCATCTCTTGCATCCCACGTGGTGCTGATTCAACACAGGGAAACCTCAAAGAAAATACAGTAAACTTGGGAATTCCTAAGTCCAACAGGAGAGTAACCTCTGGTCGTTCTGTATGTGTAATGGTGATGCTTAGTTCACCATTTGGTGGCGAAATGTACGCTCGTTTGTTCATTCTATTAATTCATTTCAAAGCTTTGGAATGTATCTCCTCCGCTAATTTCCCATGCTTGATTCAAACGAGGAGCCAATAGACCAATTGGATGTGTAGTATCCCAGTTGCCAACTTCTCCCGTAGGATTACGAGTAGGTTGACTGTTATCTAACAACATGATCCACTTATAAGAAGGCAGATACGCTTGACCAAATCCAACCATGCGCCATGTAACTCCGCCATCTACAACAGTACCATTCAATACTGCTGACCAAACAGGTTCATTCGGCCCACCTGTTACACCAGAATTAAGTGCCATCTGAGTGTTTCCGTTGGAATCCATAATGATTTGACCATCGAAAACACTGAGACCTGCCGACCAATTAGCCATGCCCACAATGTAATTGCTTCCGCTCTTGTAATAGGCCGCTTGTAGAGTTGGAGTAACTAATCCAACAGCTGTGGATTCTGCAACGGACACTAGAGTTTGATTGAGTGGAGTTGTGAATGTTGTTGGCGTAACATCGTTAATCTTAACTGTAACATTGAAGGGCGCACGTGTACATCCTGTAACGGTTACTTGCATGCCCTCATGAATCAAAGGTTGAGCGGTTCCAGTTGTTTCGGCTGTAGGACCGTAAGGAGCATGAGTAAAGTTAGCTGTAAACTGAGTTCCTGATGCTGTAACTACAGTGACAATTTGACCATTCAAAAATGTAGCATTCTCCAAGCCATTAAACAAAACTTGAGATCCTGGCGAGAGAGCATTCTGACCTGTAATCGTTACCACATTACTCGC
>Ga0326728_10006080_pt1 | contig 33034 bp, 30 predicted proteins | sample MB3enrmetagenome_FD_207602 | JGI IMG/M metagenome (GOLD analysis project Ga0326728, IMG submission 207602) | Lab enriched peat soil microbial communities from McLean, Ithaca, NY, United States - MB31MN | ecosystem: Environmental > Terrestrial > Soil > Wetlands > Peat | place: USA: New York... | reverse complement strand
GTGCTGCGGACGACGAATAAGCGGGGGATTTTGAATTGCTGCCGGCAATGGGGAAAGTCGACGATCACGGCGGCGAAGGCGATACACGGGGCATACCATGCGGCGGGGAGCCTGACGGTGGTGGTGAGCCCGAGCGGGCGGCAGAGCGGGGAGTTTCTGCGGAAGGCGGCTGAATTCGCGCGGAAGCTGGGGATCCGGCCAAAGGGCGACGGAGACAACGAGATCTCGCTGGAGTTGCCAAACGGATCGCGGATTGTGGGGCTGCCGGGGAGCGAACAGACGATTCGCGGGTTCTCGGCGGTCTCGCTCTTGCTGGTGGACGAAGCGGCGCGGGTAAGCGACGACCTGTATCAGGCGGTGCGACCGATGCTGGCGGTGAGCGGCGGGATGTTGTGGCTGATGAGCACGCCATGGGGCAAGCAGGGTTTTTTCCACGAGACGTGGGCGCACGGCGGAGCGGAATGGGAACGCTTCCGGGCGCCGGCGACGGAATGCGCGCGGATTCCAAAGGCATTTTTGGACGAGGAGCGGGTGGCGATGAGCGAGCGGTGCTTCCGGCAGGAATACCTGTGCGAGTTCGAGGACGCGGTGAGCGGGGTATTCGCGCGGGAGTTGGTGGAGGGGGCGATCACGGATGAGATTCAGCCGCTGGCGATCGGATAGGGGCCAAAGAAACATGGCCACGGATGAACGAGGATGAACGCGGATTGAAACCAATGAGTCGGTATTTTGTGGGGGTGGATTTTGGACAGAGCCGGGACTTCACGGCGGTGGCGGTGGTGGAGCGGGCGGAGGCGAACGGGGGGTGGGACGCGGCGATGTTCGCATGGCGGAAGGTGGTGTCGCTGCAACTGCGGTACCTGGAGCGGATCGCGCTGGGGACGCCGTATCCGGAGGTGGTGGAGCGGGTGGTGCAAGTGACGCGATGGCGGGACCTGGCGGGCCAGTGCCGGCTGGCGGTGGATGGCACGGGAGTGGGCAGGCCGGTGGTGGATCTGCTGCAGAGAGCGCGGCCTGGTTGCGTGGTGATGCCGGTAAACGTCACCAGCGGGCTGAAGCAAACGACGGAAGGCGGGTATTACGGGGTCCCGAAGCGCGATTTGATTCTGGGCCTACAGGTGCTGCTGCAACGGGGGGCGCTGCGGATCGCGGCAGGATTGGAGCACGGTCCGGACCTGGTGAAGGAGATGGCAGCGATGCAGGTGAAGATCACGCTTGCCGGTCACGAGCAGTACGGGGCGTGGCGGGAAGGTACGCACGACGACTTGGTGTTCGCGGTAGCGCTGGCCTGTTGGAACGCGCAGAATATGTACCCGGACGACCGGGAGGGCGGGGAGCAGTGGTGGACAAACCAGCGGCAGGCGGACGCGGCCCGGTTGCTTGCGGGCGCGGTGAAGAGGTGAGAGCAGGGATGGCCAAGTGACCGCGGATAAGAAATAAAAGGGGTCAGGGGAGGGGGAGGCGGGTTCGGAAGACGAACATCGAGAGGGCGGCCCGGATTCCCCGGCGCCTATCCCGGAAGCCGATGACCCGTAGGGACGACAGGAGGGGGCAGGCGCCGAAGTGCTGGAGCTTGTCCCAGATGTGGAGGCGGGCGATGGCGACCATGAGGGGAGATTCGGCGGGCGCCAGGGCTGCAACCGAGCATGCTTTCCTTGAGGGCCACGGCCAAGCGGCCGGCATCGCGCGTGTCGCAGATGGCGCGCAGGTAGGGCATCGCAACACAGGTGTGTTACGCTCAGGGTATGCCCTCGGTGACATCCAGTTTTCGAATGAGCAAGGAGCTGCAACGAGAGTTGTCGGACGCGGCGGAGCGGACCGGCAAGGGAAAGAACGCAATTATCATTGAGGCGCTGGTGAAGTACTTGCAGGCGATGGAACGACAATCGCTCGCCGAGGAGGCGCGACGTCAATCGGAGCTTGTTTCCAGGAACGAGCGTGACGCCGACTGGTACGGCCTGGCGGACACGTCGGGATGGAGATGAAGCGAGGCGATATCGTCATTTGCGCGGCACCAGGAGACTGCGGCAAGCCGAGGCCGGCTGTCGTGGTGCAATCCGACCTCTTCAACGGCACTCACTCAAGTGTGGTGGTGTGCCTGATTACGAGCCGTACGGAGGACGCGCCTCTATTTCGCATTCCCGTGCCCGCCGGGAGAACGACCGGTCTGAAACTAGAGTCGCAAGTGATGGTTGACAAGGTCATTGCGATCCCGAGGAACAAGATCACGCGGCGCGCCGGGGCGCTTCCCGCGGGTGTCCTCAAAGAGGTGGACCATGCGCTACGTCTGTGGCTGGAGCTGGCCTGATCGAAGGGCGGGCGATTTTTCGCAAGGAGAGGGGGACTAATGGCCACGGTGAACGCGGATAAGAAATAAACGGGGGATCGGCGGGGGGTGAGGATGGGGCAACGCTACTCAGGCGGATCGGGCGTGGGCTTCCATGAGCCGGTCAGGCGGTAGACTACGAAGATGGCGAGGATGGCGAGGCCGTCGTCACTAACATCGCGCCACTCGATGGGATTGCGACCGATCAGATGTTGCAGGAATTCCAGCGACAGTCCAAGGAGCAGAGTCGCGGAGGCGGCTAGGATTTCCCGACTTCGGGTGCGGGACAGGCAGAACAGGAGTAGCGCCGCTCCCCCAAAACCCAACCAATGGATTTCGCGGTGAACGCCGGTAACAAGACCCGGTCTCGCCGGTTGCAGGGATCCAACGATCAGAAGTGTCAACCATACCTGCGCGAGGATGCGGAATACGGCTCGTGTCATAGCGGGAGTGTCAGGCCGGTTCCGCATGCGCGGACGGATGGTTGTAGGCTGGGGACGGCCCGGCGGTTGGGGCGGGCGAGGGAGCGGCGGCCAGCATGGCGAGAATGAGGATGGGCCAGGAGCCCAGGGCGGGACGGGAGAACGGGTAGTCGACGAAGGCGTGCAGAAAGACCGCGATCAGACCGATCCCCCAGATGGAGCGGAAGGCGGGCCGCAACGACCAGATCAACAGGGTGAATAGCAGGATGCCGAGGGGAATGCCGCCTTCGGCGGTGAACTGGAGCCAGTCGTCGTGCGCCTGGTTGGCGAACATGCCGTTATCGACGATGGCGTAGCGGGGATAGACGGTGGGCCAGGTTCCCAGTCCGGAGCCGGTGTAGGGGTGATCGGAGATCATGTGCAGCGAGGAGATGGCGAGCTCGCGGCGTCCGTTCATGGGGTCGGGCTCCAGGAAGCGGTCCCAGACGCGTTCCCAACCGACGATGGCGGTGAAGGCGGCGAAGAGGATGGCGGCGCGCAGAAGGGCGGCGCCGATGGCGCGTCCGCTGGCAAGGCCGCGTGCGGCCATTATGACGGCGACGGCGAGGATCTCGGCGGTGGCGAGGACGGTACCGGCGCGCGAGGCAGAAGCGATGATGGAGGCGTACATGGCGGCGGCCATACCGGAGTAGAGGAGGGAGTTGTGGCGGCTGCGGAAGGCCTGGTAGAGAGCGATGGGCAGGACTACCTCGATGAAGGCGGCGTAGTGGTTGTGGTAGACGATAGGGCCCATGACATAACTTATGTAGCCGGTGGGGAACAGCCAGAAGACTTTGCCGCCGGAGGTGAAGGTCTGGAGGGTGGCCCAGACGGAGACCAGGAACGCGAACCAGATCATGGCGGAGCGGAACCAGCGCCCGACATCGGGCTGCTGGAAGACGGAGAAGCCAATGATGAAGACGGCGAGGAAGGTGGCCCAGTGGATGGTGGCTGTTTTGGTGTCGAAGGCGTAGGCGGTGAGCGAGGCGGCGAGTTGGACGAGTCCCAAGACGACGGCGGCGGCGAGAGGGACAGCCGGATAGGAAATGCGCGCGGGGGGGCGACGCCAAAACGCGACCGCGCACAGAGCGAAGACGCCGACCTGAAAGACGGTGACGGGCCAGTAGGCGGGCACCCAAAGGGTCAGGATGGCGAAGGCGAATAGCGCCGCCAGGACAATGTGCATGGGAGCGTACCGCTTATTGTAATGCGGGATCGGAGGAACCGGGCGAGAAGGGCCGGTGCGGCGCCGATGGAGAATCGGCCGGCAGGAGGAGATCCCGCCTCACCGGCACCCGGCTATAGGGAGATGGCGGCGCCGCGTCTTTCGGTTGCGCGCGCCAGGGCGAACCCCGATGCTACAGCGTCCGAGTAGAACATCTTAACGGTCTCGAGGGAGTAGTCGGAGAGGTCCTTCCCGAGTAAGGTGAGCTTCTTGAGGATATCGTTGGTTGCGGTAATGATGTGGCAGCCGATTGCGTCGGCTTGGAAAACATTCAGCAGCTCGCGTGGACTGGCCCAGATCAATTCGGCGTTCGGATCTTCGCGGAGCATTTCCACGGCGGCGGCCATGACCGGCATGGGATCGCGGCCGGTGTCGGCAATCCGTCCGGCGAACACAGAGACGCTGGCCGGCGCCCCTCCCGAAAGCGCTTCCGCGACCGTGCGGACCTGATGCAACGTCATGAGGGCGGTCACATTGAGCTGGATGCCGTCATGTGTGAGCCGGTGAACCAATTCGGCGGAGGATGCGCCCTTGGTGTTGGTGACCGGAATTTTGACGAAGACGTTGTCCGCCCAGCCGGCGATGGTCCGCGCCTGGGCTTCCATCTCGGAAAACTCGTCGGCGAGCACTTCCAGGGAGATGGGGCGATCGGGTATCGAGTCCAAGACTTCGCGGGCGAATGCCTCATAGTCCCGCACTCCAGCTTTACGCATGAGCGTTGGATTGGTGGTGAAACCGCGGATGATGGGGTTCCGGTACATCTCCAGCATCCCGGCCTTGTCGGCGACGTCAGCGAAGATCTTGATCTGAAGTTGCGACAGGGAGTTCATACTTGGACCGATCCTTTCGGTTTTCTTGAAGGGTCCGCGGGGCGGCTTGGCAGCGACGGGTCAGGCTAGGACCCGATCGCGCACGCAGGACCGCTGTTCGATGACGATTGCGAATTTCTCAAGCACGACGGAACGATCGAACTGGCGCTCCACGACGCGACGACCGTTGCGGCCGAATTCGCTGGTTTGCCGGGGATTGTCACGCAGCCAGCGGATTCCTTCGGCGAGTGCTGCAGGATCTTCGGGTGCAACGACCACTCCCACCTGGTGGGCGCGAATGAAGCGGCCGGTTTCGCTATCCTCACTGACGGCGGCCAGGATCGCCCTTCCGGACGACATATAGTAGAGCAGTTTTCCAGGAAACACGACATCTTTGACGGTCTTGCGCTGCGTGATTACCAGAACATCCGCGGCGGAGAGTTGCCGCGGCAGGGACTCTCGCGGCTGCAGCGGTAGGAATTGGAAGCGCCGCAAACCGAGCGCGGCGGCGGTCTTGTTGAGTTCGGGCAGATAGGGCCCTTCGCCGATCACACAGCAGGTTACATTGGCATCGGATTCAAACTCAGCGCCGGCTTCCACAAACGTTTCCAGGCCTTGCTTGCCGGCGATGCTGCCGGAATACATCGCCAGAAACTGTTCCCGGCCGATGCCGGCGCGCTGGCGAAAGTCATTGTCACCGGATGCCGGGGTCATGAAGTTCAAGTCGATATAGTCGGGGAGCAGCGAGACCTTCCGCTCGGGAACGCCCTTGTCTATCAAGTTGGAGCGCATTCCTTCGCAGATGACACCGATGCTTTCCGCGGTCCGGTAGGCAAACCGTTCCAGGCTCCGAGCCATGCGGACCGCGCGGCTGCCTTCGCGCAAAGCCCCCACGGCGATTGCGGCGTCCGGCACGAGATCTTTGATTTCCAGGAGCACGCGGGCTCGCGTGAGCTGATGAATCAGAAACGCCGTAATGGCTAGTTGCAGAGGAGGGGAGATCACGATGACGAGATCGGGCCGCTTACCGAGGATGGCTCCAAAAAAGGCGGATGCGGCGAACGAACAGTCAAAGAGAATCCGCTGCAGGGCTCTCTTGGGGTGCTTGGGTACGTAGAGGTAGGTGCGCGTGACCGGCACGCCGCGGACGACTTCCCGCATGAAGAGCTTGCGCCGGTACCCCTTCCAAACCTTCCATTGTGGAGCAATGGGAAAGCCGGTGACTACGCGAATCTCGTGACCGCGATCCCGTAAGTATTCGGCGAGGTCGGCGGTGTATGGGCCGATGGAGGTGGATTCGGGCAGGTAGTTCAGACCGAGAATGAGGACTCTCATTGGTCTATGCCGGTTTCGGCTCGTCCCTGGTTCGTCATGGGGCCGCGTGTCCGACGAGCCTCTGCGGTCTCGGGCTATTGCTTCTTAGCGTAGGCAATCACGTGGTTGGGGAGCCTGAGGATCCGGCTGGCCCATCGCGTGACGTTAACTGCTATCATCGCGCCGGCCCGAAGCCATACTGGTCCAGAGTGAAACCGTGCGAGTGTGTACCGGGAACTCGGATAGTACGCCTTAAATATCACTTCCGCGAAGCCACACCTCCGGAGGTATTGCTTCAGATTATCTCGCGTATATGCAAATTGGTGGCCCCCCGGCCCGTAGAGGTTGGCCATCACCAACTTCGCGAAGCGGCTTGGGAAACCCGGCCAGAAGAGCCGCGAGCACAATCTCCCGATTCTCCGAAAGAGACCATTATCGGGCAACTGAAGGACGAACCAGCCGCCGGGCTTCAGCATTCGTGCGACCGCCAGCATGTCAGGGGTAGGGTTAGTCAAATGTTGGGGGAGCACGCAGAAACTCGTGGCCACTTCGCAGCTTTCCGGTTGCAGGTTGAGTTCCGAAAGGCTACCGATCATGCACGGTATTCCGGCCTTTTCTAAGCCTTCCCGAACGCCCTGGACGATATCGTTGCCCTGAACGCGCCAGCCGCGCCGGCGCGCCTCGAATAGCAGTTGACCGTTCCCACAGCCGATATCGTGCAGCAATCGGCCGGGTTTTCTGCCTACCACCGCCTCCACGCGATTCATGAAATCGACGTAGCGGGGATTGGGTTCTTCGGGCGCTCCGTAACAGCGATCGAGCGCTTCTTTCGAGCCCCCGCCGCTTTGCGGAAACGGGAGCGCGTCGGCAAACTCCACGGAGTGCCGGCGGCAGCGAAGAACCGGAAAATTCTGTACTCCACCGGGTTGCGTGCCATAGCCTATGACGACGTAGTCATCTTTCCGGCGGCTTTCACAAATCGGGCAGACGAGGGTCGTGGACGCTTCTCTTACTGGGTCGGGCATAAGCTGGACCCGAATGGCGTCAGGAACCAGTCCCTGCCAGAACCACCCAGGCCGTCTGTGCGAGAAGTTTGAAATCCAACCATAGGGACCAGTTTTCGATGTACTCGAGGTCCATCCGGACCCACTCATCGAAGTCGCTGATACGGTTTCTGCCACGCACCTGCCAAAGGCACGTAATACCGGGCATCACGCTCAGTTTCCGCTTGTGCCAGAGCTCGTATCGTTCCAGCTCATGCGGTCCGGCGGGGCGTGGCCCAACCAGGCTCATGTCGCCCTTGAGCACGCTCCACAACTGCGGCAACTCGTTCAGACTGTACTTTCGCAGGAAGCGCCCAAGCGGCGTTACTCGGGGGTCGTCGGCAATCTTGAACACGGGGCCGGTCATCTCGTTGCGCGACATCAATTCCGATTTTTGCGCATCGGCATCGGCGACCATGGTGGTGAACTTGTATCCGGTGAAACGCTTGCCCTTGTACCCGACCACCTTCCATGGATAAAGCACGGGCAGCCGGGGCGTAGTCAGCTTAATGGCAATGGCAATCAGCAGCATCAAGGGAGACAGGAGCAGCAGCAGAACGGCGCTCACGCACATGTCCAACATGCGTTTCAGGAAGACCAACTGCGGGTCGACGTTTACCGGATTTAGCTTGACCAGCGGGCAGGAGAGCGGCGCATCCACGCGCGCGGCTTTGAGGTCGCTGAGCTTGGTCATAAGCAGGACCTCAGGGACGATATAAGTGGTCACCCGGAAGTAATCGCATGCCCTTAGGAGCCCCTCAAGCCAGGATGCGCCGTTCAGCGGCAGGCCAATTACAATGTCTTGGATGGGCGTGTGGATCAGGGCGTCGCCGACTTGATGGACATCGCCGAGCAGGGGTAGCTCCCGCCCGTTGTTGAGGCGTGGGGCCGGCTGGCTTGGAGACAAAGCGAAATACCCGACGATACTATATTCCTCCGGAGCCCTGCCTTGGAACGCGGCTAGAATTCGTTGCAGCGCTTCAGAATTACCGACCAGGGCTACCTCTTTCGAAAAATAACCGTTCACCAGTCTTTCGTGGTAGGCCGCCGCCGCTGCATACCGCCCGCCCGCGAGGAACAGGCCGCTCAGCGATGCGAATGAATACACCAGCAGCCGGCTATAACCGGGGTTCTTCAGGCTGAACAACACGACGGTCAGAACTCCGACTCCCGCCAGGGGGGCCAGCAGGCTCGCAAATGCGATGGAACCCGCGGTCTGCTCGCGAACCGGCCGGTACCCGCCGAAGAGCTGATGGCAGATGATGATCGAGGGGCACATGATTACAAACACCCACACGAGCTCGACGAAGCTGAGTCTAGCGTTTCCGGTGTCACCGGCGGGCGCCAGGAGACTGTCGATCCAACCCGCGTGGAGAGCCCCTCCAGACCCCAGCAGCGCATGCAGCGACGGCACCAGTTTGGCGGCAAGCCAGAACGCTATCGCGAGGATAACAAGATCGCAAATCCTGAGTACCAGCCGCCGCGTGGCGGCCATGGAGTCCTGTTTCATGTGACTTAGTGACGACGGTGGATGCGAGCGTTAGATCGCCGGCGAGCAGTTCGACAAATCGGCTTGGCGATTAACGCTGCTATTTGTGTTGGCTGTGGGTCTTACCGGGGCAGGGTGTCTGTTGGGTGCTGGTTCTGAACGAGTAACTTCGATCGTCCAGATAGCGCGGTTCGATTTCATCTTCAGCCGGTTCGACTGGCTGGCCCGGAGATTTGTAGCCCACGTCCGCCAGGCACCGAAGCAGGTCCGGCCTGGAAACCCCTTTGTGGATTTCGATAACAAGCTTCGGCTGGAACTGCTCCAGAAGGGCTCGCATTCCAGCAAGCGCCTCCAGCTCCATTCCCTGTACGTCGATCTTGATGCCATCGATCTTCGGGTTTTCGCCGCAGATGCGCGGCCAAAGCCAGTCCAGCCGGGCCACGAGAAAGGGCTCTTCGAATCCGCCGCCGGGGAGCGTGCTATCCACCATTCCGCGTACCTCGGGAAGGCTTTGAACCTTCAGGTCGTCGCAGTCGCCCAGGGCGGCGGGGAGCACGGTTAGCTGCGGAAAACCGTTAAGCGCCCTGATTCGGGACGCACAGCCCGCCGTCGCAACCATGGGCTCGAAGGCGTACACTCGTCCGCCGCCACCTACGAGCCGGCAAAGAGCAAGCGCCGTGTAGCCGTAATGTGCCCCGATGTCAAGCCAGGTCTCGCCGGCACGGGCGTTCCTTGCGAACCACTGGAGCAGGCACCGCTCAGTTCGCCCCAGAATCGCGGCGGGGTAATCGTGCCAGGACGTAACCAAGACTTGTCCCCGCAAGGGTCCGCCCAGGATTCGATGTCGCGAGACAGCGCGCGGGAGCATCTTCCTGAGAGCGTTCTTCAGCCGGCTGTTCATGGGGAGGGTCAATTTGCCAGATCCGCGGGGAGCGGTTGATGGATTAGCACGCTCTGGATTACGCGCTCGACCTTAGCACCGGTCTTTTCCCACGAGTACCGGTTCGCCATCTCGAGTCCGTTCAGGCCCATCTGTTGGCGCAAGGCGGGATTGTCGACCAAGCGGAGGATGGCACCCGCCAACTGGCCGGCCTGGCGGTGCACGGCGAAGCCTGCGCCAGACGCGGCGATTTCCTCGGCGTAGTTCAGTGTGTCGCTGACTACCACCGGGATGCGGCTGGACATTGCTTCAAAGACTGAGAATCCGAAGTTTTCCGCTTCAGAGGGCATGACAAGCACGTCCGTGTCGGCCAGCGCTTGTAGCTTCATTGCCGGGTCCACTGGCCCCGTTATTACTGCCGACGACTCGATGCCGTTCTTTTGGATCCACTCCCGGACCTTTTCGCCAAACGACGGGGGATCTGGGGGGCCGACGATAGCGAGGCGCACGTCCGGGCGGCATGCGGCGACCAAAGCCATGGCCTCCGCCAGGAGGTCCAGCCCCTTCTTCGCATTCAGCCGTGCCAAACACAGCACCAGCGGCCCTGTGTGGCCGGCAAGAAAACGTGCGCGAAACGCGCCACGGGAAGGCAGATTGGAATACTCCTCGACAATGAAGCCGGTCGGAACCACGACCGACGGTGTGGTCAAGCCGAGGCAACGGGTTTCTTCGCGTTCTCCGCGGGCTGTGAAGAATATAACCGCCGCATGGGCCAGGATACGCCTGGCGAACAGCCTGTCATACAGCCATTTTTTCCTGGCACTGACGCGACGCTGACACGGCGCAAGAACCCCATGCAGCCAAATTCCATATGGTCTACCGACGCAGCGAGCGAGGGTGTATCCCACCAATACAGGAAAGGAATACAGCGAATGTAGGCCGATGAAATCGCTCCGGCGGACAACCCCTATGGCTTTCCACAGCAGAGTTGGCGAGAAGGCCCATGCGCCCCACGCCTTGTGCGTAACGATGCCAAAGGTGCCTGCGCCTTGTATGCGGTTCAGGGCGTCGTCGATGCCGGCAGATCGAAACTCGTCTCTGCCGGGAATTGGAGGGCCCCCCATCAACACGACGATCCGGTGGCCTCTGGCCGCAGTGCTGGCCATGATCACGGGTATTCCTACGATGCCAATGCCCCCTTTTTGGGGCGTTGCGCCCTCCGCGAAATTGACAATTCTCATTTTGTCCGTAGTCGTTTATCGAGGAAGAGACGATAAGCCAATAGCCCGACCCTCCGACGGCCATCCTCCCAGGCCGCCGCCCCAACGCGCCCGCGTTCCGCTGATCCTATCTCGCCCCTAAGGACAGGGTCATTGTGGAGGCGGCCTCTGTGACAGCTTGAAAGGGCTCTTTTCATAGCCGAGCTTCGGGCCGCTGCCTTTGCAGTCGAATGCCCGGTTAACCTCAATCGGAGAACGATTCATTCGATGGCTCTAACCTCGAGTCACCCGACGCACGGCCTCTAGGTTCAGGTCGCGCAGTCTTCTGGTTCCGAAGGGGTGCCGCGACAGGACGCTGATCCCGTTCTGGACTCTGCCGCGAGGAAGCCGCCAGGGCTATCCCTCAGCGCAGGTGTTTCTTATCCCGTCTCGCTTCGCGTCCCGGTACGGCCGAAGACGCAGGAGGACGGGCGTCCGCATGGACGGGTATTAGTGGCGCCATTTAGGAGTTAATCCAAAACGGAGGAAGAGAGGAGGTGCGGAATCAATCTAAGAACGGCCAGGTTCGAGTCTCCTCCGCCTGCGAAGGCGTCTATAAATAGAACACTGTTCTGCGAGCCAATCAGGTATCGTCTTATCGCTACAAACATCGCAATATACGCCGCTAGCTCGTTCAACAGCACGCAACTCCATGTTGCCGTCCGGAGCCATCAGGCCTTGCGTTGGTTCAGGCGCCGCGCTCGAGCCCATTCAAGCAAAGATAGCCGCCTCAGCAACATAATTCCGAAGGCGCGGCCGAGCAACCCGTACATGTGCGGATACAGCAGTACGCTCGGACACCCTCCGATCGCTCTCAAGGCGCTCAGAGTTCCCTGCCACAGTTGTCCCCGGGAAACAAGGAAAGCTGACCTGTCTGCGATTCCCAACATTGCATATGCCGCTGAACGACGACGCGCAATTCTTGACGGTAGATCGGAGCGTTCAAAGAAGTTATCAAGGGCCAGCCGTTTCGATTCCAGGACTGTACTTCGGAAATCAGCTCGAACGGAGCCGCTGCCAGAGTGTTCCCGCCAATAGGCAAGGGTCAATGGAATATAGCCAATACGCGCGGCCATACCAAGCCTCAGCCACATGTCGAAATCGGGACAGGTTCTAAGCCCCTCGTCGAACCTGAAATTGGTGCGCAGCAGGAGAGAGCGCCGTAAAAACGCGCTCGTTGAAGGATAGCTTGCATTAGGGAATCCGGCGTTGTGCGCCAGCAGTCGCTCCAGGCTGAAGTCCTTATAACCCTGGCTGGGAGCTATGATGCTGCCCTCCTCGTCAATCTTGCCGACATTGCCAAAGACTACCTCTATTCCAGGGGTCCGCTCGAATGTGCTCACCACGGTCGCGACTGCGTTCGGGTCGAGTGTGTCGTCTCCGCACAATATGTGAACTATATCTCCGTCGATTCTAGCGAGCCCTTTGTTAGCAGCCTCGGCCTGACATTTGTCTGGCTCGCTAATCATGCGGACGCTCTGAAAAGACCGAACGATATCCTGGGTTCCATCGGTCGAAGCCCCGTCCACGACCAAAATGTCAATATTCGAATATGACTGCCGAATCACACTCTCGATGGCAGCACCGATATAGCGCGCATTGTTTCGAACCGGAATGACGACGGAGACCTTGAGGCTGCCGTCAGGCGCGTCGCCGCATTTTCCAGCGTCACGTGCCCGTGACTGGAACGAGCGGGAGTACCACTGATGAACCATCTCCTCGATCCCTTGGCGTAGGCCGATCTGGGGCTGGTAGTCGGTAAGCGATCGCAGCCGCGTCGCATCGGCGCATTTCCGGAACCGTCCCTCTGGCTTGGAGGTGTCATATTCGACCTGTGGGTGCTTACCCGAGACTTCGCAGATTAAGCTGACCACGTCTGCGATCGTCGTATCGTCGTCAAATCCAATATTTACCGGCATCGGTCCTGCGTCGCTTGCGACGACTTCCATAATGAGACGCGTTGCGTCGCTCGCATGAAGAAGGTTCCGTCGTTGCCGACCACTACCCCAGACCCGCAGGGGATCTTCCCCATCCATGATGCGCTTGACAAGAGCGGGCACGACGTGAGCCTTTTCGGGGCAAGTCCATCTGTAGTTGCTTCCATAGGGATTGAATGGCCTTACAACGGATATCTTCATGCCGTAATCCCGTGCATAATAAGTTCCCGCTAGTTCCTGAACCCGTTTGGCCCAGCCGTACCCCTCATTGACGCTCTCCGGTTCCCTTGTGAACGCGGGCAATTCCGGGGTTGGAACGCTTGCGTCGTCCGGATAGACGCAGGAGGAGCTTACAATGACAAACCGCTTGACTGCATTGACGCGGGACGCGTCGAGCAGGGGTAAGGTACAAAGCAGGTTGTATACGAGCATCTCGCCATTGTGGGCGCGGCTGTACTCCACGCCAAACGCCTTGGCGGCTAAGTTTATCGTGATGTCCTGGTCTGATGACAGGTCGTGGCACGTGGCCGGTTCACGCAGGTCCGCCTTCCTGAACTTGACAACATCCAGGAGTGGCTCAATATTCTCAATATGGCCGCTGTCGAGGTTGTCAACCACCGTGACTATGCTGCCGGCCTCGGCGAGTTGGGGAACAAGGTACGAACCGAGAAAGCCACAGCCGCCGCCTACCAGTACGCGCTGGCCCTTCCAGAATGAGGGATTCTTCATACTTCCTTTAACTCCTATAGACTGGCCCCTATGTGGTGAAGCCGGTCGTTTCCCTGCCAACGTGTTCTACAAAGGTGCTATTTAGCCCGTCCCCAACGATCGACCGAGACAGTGTCGGGTGCGCGACATAGAAAGGGCAGGTGGGCCGACTGCTGGATAGAGCAGCCGTACGGAGACCTGGCTACGCATCGCCCGCCCGTGGGCGCCCGCAGCACTGGGCCCCAAGGGCCGGCCGCAGTTGGGACCAGGTTGTTGCCGGGGCGCGTGCCGCAGCGATGGCCGCAAAGTCTGAGATAGCAGTACACTCAGACCTCGCCGTTTTTGTTGGAGATTCGTCACGCTGCCCCCTTCATGTCGCGCACCCGACAGTGTCATCCGGGTGGCGCAAACGCGCAGCGGCTGGCAGGGATTCCGGGCACTCCCGGATGAGGTCTTCACTGGTGAAGGTGGCCATAATGGTGTGAACCGTCTGCTCAGGCGCCAGCTGGCTTCCTGGCACAAACCTCCAGGACCGGCCGGTTGCCTAGCAGATACGACAGCGCTGCGGGGAGGATTGAGAGCAGGTACAGAGCGTGCGCCAGCGGCGATGCTATCAGTTTCCTTCGCAAATAGGTCGGCAGGAGCATCAGAATGCTCTCGCTAAGGGTGGACGGCATAAGTTGTGGACGAGTGCTCTGGACCTCATACCCAGAGCGTTTGAGTAAGTTTAAAAGGACGGCCTCTCGAAAGTGCAGGAGGTGTCGGGGGACGTCCAGCCCTTGCCAGAAGCGCGAAGAGACCCTTGCTTCGAGGCTGTCGATATTTGGAATGGCGATACATAGGATGCCGCCGTGGGCCAGCAGGTCAAAGCACTTGGCAAGGCACTCAGCCGGGCGCGCGATATGCTCAAAGACATGCTGCATAACGATGAGGTCGTACGGGCCTTGCAGGGGCAGGCTGTCAGGGGTGCCGGGAAGCAGGAGGGCATGCGGCGCATTGGGGCGGGCTGCCTGGAGAGCAACGGGACTGAGGTCAATGCCGGTTGCGTTCCAGCCCAAACTGCACATTTTTCGCAGGAAGACCCCGGCACCACACCCAACCTCCGGCAGCCGCCCCCCTCCGAAGGGTGGCCTCTCCATGCCTGGCCGCCCGAACCGGAAGCTGTATGGAGCAATTATGGCCCTGCGCAAGAGCGAGGCGAGATGATTCGTCCGCGGGGACTTCGCTGTTCGATAGGTGAGGTAATTCGATGGATAGAAGCTCTCGAGTTCGTCGTTGCTTGGCGACGGAGACAGGCTGATCAGGCCGCAGTGCCCACACTCTATAAGGGACCATTCGCCCCGTGCAGCCATAGAACCGATCGACGCACCTGCTGAGGTGAACGCGCGAGCCAATGAACCCGCAGCTTGGACACGAATGGGGGCTAGCTAGCATGGGGAACCACGGACTGGAGACCAGACAGAAACTTCGAAGCAATCGCCGTCATGGAATACTGCTGCGTGGCCCGCTGTTTGGCCGCACGCGCAAGAATCTTCCGGCGATCCTCCGATTTGAGAAGGCTCCTAAGCGCGTCCCGGAGCGCCGCTTCGTCGCGCTCCAGGAAGACCACACCCGCCGCGCCCAATACCTCTGGAATTGCTCCCGAGGAGGACCCCACGCAGGCGGCGCCGGCCATCATGGCTTGCGCCAGCGTGAGACCGAACTGCTCTTTCCACCCTGGCACGCCATAGGAAGGTAAAACAAAAATATCCAGGGATTGCAGAATTGATTCAACGTCTGCATGGGGAACCGCGTTCCTGAGGACTAGGCGGCTGCCGAAGCGTCTCCGCCAAAACGTCCGCAACTCCTCTTCCAGCGGTCCGGCGCCAACGATCAAAAGCTTCCATTCAAATTCTTCTAGCCCGGCGAGCGCATGCAGGAGGAGCAGGACTCCCTTTTCCGGAACCAGCCTTCCGACAAAACCTATCAACGGCGGCGATTCCCCACGCTCGCGAGTGGTGCGAGGCTCCCTTACACCAATCTGTGGAACAACAGTACTGGGGCCCAAGTAACCCTTCTTCTTCAGCAGAGAACGCCCTTCTGTGTTGCCGCAGATCACCAGTGATGTCCGGGCGAACGAATAACCGGCCAGTCCCCGCTTAATCAGATTCAACGGAAAGCGCGGCCGCCGGGCGAGATTGTCCCAAATGAAAAAAGTGATTTTAGCGTCAGGCGAGAAGAGACCTAAGAGCAAGACCGTCTCAACTCCAATCAGCGAATGTGGATCTTCTTCGATCAAAACCACGTCCGGTCTGAACGTTCGAAGTAGACGTGCCAAGCGAAGCGGATTCAGCAGATAGCCCATATGGGACCGTCCGCCCAGCCGCCGCATCACGACCAGCTCCTCCACGCCCAGTTCCTCATGCCGTTCGGCTTTGTACGCACCAAAGAGATTGTAAGCTCGGTCTGGAACTAGCAGGCGCAAGCGAAGGTCGCGTCGCAGCGCCTTCATCGTAACGAACTTTTCCTGCGCGAAGCTGGTAACATAAGAATGACCGACGACTAAGAGTTTCATGCGAGGTCAGCAAGAGTCTATAGTTCAAAAGTACGTCGCCGCGCAGTCTGGAGCTCCACCGGTGCGGACCGCTTCTGCTATGTTCTGGTAAATGGCCGCCATCCTGGTGGCAAAGGCGTCGAGGCTCAGGGATTCGGCTCGCGCCCTTGCGGCCAGCCCCATTTCCCGGCGAAGCCCGGGATTGGCCGAAAGCAACATGATGGCTTTCGTCAGGGCCTCAGTATCGCCCGGAGGTATGACCAGCCCTTCCTTTCCGTGCCTCACGGCTGAGTTGGTGTGACTCGAGGCGATACAGGGTATTCCGCAGGCGAGCGCCTCATAAATTGAAACGCATCCACCTTCCGCAAGGGACGGGTGTATCAGGAAATCTGCGTCCTGGAGCGTGGCGAGGAAATCCGGCCCCGAAAGATGCCCCACGCTTCGAACCGCCTTGCCGCACAGTTTCAGTATGTCGCTGGCCTCTGGATGCTGTGTGTTGCCTACTATGACAAGCTGCGCATTTTCCAGGCCAATGTCGTTCCATGCCTTCAGGAGGTGATGGACACCCTTTCGCCGGCATATGGCGCCGACAAAGATCGCCCGTGTTGGGCCTGGTTTTCGCGGCCCTTCTCGCGGCCGGAAGTAATCGGTGTCGACGCCGGTGTGAATCCTGAATATTCGTTCGGGCCTGGCACCCAGTTCCAGCAGCATGTCGACGCTAAACTGCGATTGTGCAAGCACAAAATCGGACTCTTCGAGTTCTGCCTTGGTCCTTGCCGCGTTTGGAAAGTCGTCAGCATTGGTTTGCCATTGTTCTAGCTGATTCGGATCAACCAACAGAGGGGGCAGGGTTATTTCCAGCAGGCGACACATGTGCTTGGCGCGCGCGGCTCGCAGCGTCCGACGGCACGATCCTTGAAAGGCATGGAGGATTGTTACTCGACAGTCGGTCGGCTGACGGGAGATCCACCGGCTTGCCAGGTAGTCATGCGCCTCGTCCCACTGCCTTATTAGGCCCATCGGACGGAGGGCGACCTCCAGCCAGGGGCCCAGCAGGCTTACTACGTTGCCCGGGCTTAGACCCGCAATCCTCCTCTTTTCTAGTAGGGCTTCGAGCTGGTGCCTTTTTTCACTGGGAAGCCAGCGGACGAGCGAGTATGGAAAGCGCTCAGGGCGGAAGTAGAGTCCCGTGAGGAAACGAACGTCCATGCCGGCCTGCTCAGCGGCTCGGGGCCGCTGGTAAGCCATGGCCTGCCTCGCTGGGTGCGTCACGATGATTCGCGGTCCCATGGGGTCCAGGCCAACTTCTACCTGTGCGCGGCCCGTGCATTCATCTTGCTCTGCGGACATATGTCAGGCTCTCAGCCCAAGCCGCGCTGGGACACCGCAGATGCGGCTCTTTGCGTAGGTCAGGATCTCGTGTGCTTCGGCCACGCTTAGGGCACGAGCAACCCAGTACCAAATTCCCAAGCTGCCGGCGAGCACTGTCAGGTCTAGGAGTGCTCTCGTGATGGGGCTAGCGGGGTCTCGGGGCGGGTTCACCAAGGCCAACGCCGCGATAGACGCAGAGATAGCTGAAAGCTTCCCGACATAAAGTGCGAACTTCCCAACCCGTATCATCCTGTGCAGCCACATTTGTGCGAAAAACAAGGCCACCGCATTCATCCAGCTCGTCAGGTTCAGGACCATGGCCACGCCCCACACGCCTTCAGTGCGGGCAGCCCATGGGGCGAGAATTGCAGAGGCAATGGCCGTCATTACACCCGCCAGCAGGGGAGTTCGGACGTCCTGTCTCGCGCAAAAGAACTTCATCAGGACCGCTGAGATCACTCCGGCGGGAGCGCCGATCAGCAGAAGGCCGAACACGTCACCGATGGCGCCAGCCTGCGCAGCGCCCATGGCTCCTCTGGCGAAGAGCCACTGGACGATTTCCGAGCGGAGGATGTACAGCACGGGCAGCAGGGGTATGCAGAGAAACAGACTCATCCTTAGCGCCCGTTCGAGCCTGTGCCGCTCCAGGTCCGAGTTGCCCCTTGCGGCCGCCTCGGAGAGGCTCGGAAACATAACGATCGCAAGCGAAGTGGGGACGAGGCTGGATAGCATTAGCAGCTTCCATGCGTAGCCGGCCTTGGCTAACGTGCCGGGAGACAGTACGCTCCAGGCACGGTTCATTATGACGATGGTGAACTGCTGTACACCAAAGAGAAGGAAAAGCGGCCATGCTGCCCTTAAATTCAATCTAAGTTCGTTGACGGACGAGAACTTTTTGAGGATCTTCCCTTCGAACCCAAGGCGCCGCCGCATCGCAAGCAGGCAGAGGACATGGATCAGGACCATGAGCGCGGAACTCGCAAGTACTGCGCCCCCGATCGAAGCCAGGCCGGAGATCCCGCCGAAGAGCATCACGGCGGTGACCAGCAGGACGTTACTCAGGATTTGGCACAGCGGAAGCACGATGAATATCCTGTAGATGTGGAGAATGCCATTCATCACCCCAGACCAAGTCATCAAGGCCAGCGATAGAGAGAAGTACTTGGCGAGTGCGCATGCTTGCGCCCGTGCAGCGTCGCGAAGCCCCGGGGCCAGAAACGTCACTAGTGGCTCTGGGTCTATGCAGATGATCAGGCTAGCGCCGAGTGTCAATAGCCCGAGCACAGCGCCGAGAGAGAAGCAGAAACGCCAGGCGTCTTCCTCCGAGTGCGCCCTGGCGTGGTAATAGAACGCGGGGATGAGAATGTGCGGAAGTATTTGACCGAAAAGAAGCGAGGAGCCGAAGCCGATGAGCAAGTAATCGGCGCGAAACGCATCCATGAGGCCGGAGGCGCCGAACCTCCATGCCAAAGCCATTTCGACCGTGACCCCGACCACCGGTGCCAGGATCGAGCACGCGGCATAAAGCACAGCGGCATCGCTCAGATGCCGTGACTGCGCAAGGAATTTAGTCATGGCTCGGCAGGCCGGGAGACCGGCCGGTTCGTCTTCTCCCCGGGAAAGTCCCAGCGACCAGTGGCGGCTCCGTCACGTTCCCAGGTGGCCCGCCAGTGTCAGCTGATTCACCGGCGTCCCGGGAGGGGAGCACGCGAACCGGGGCCGCCATGCCGGCCGATCCAATCGTCGGAGTTGCAGGGCCATTCCAACCAAAAACCAAAATAGAACATTAAGGGGATCGTAATCCAGCAGCGTTGCCTTGAAGCTGTAGCCCAGTACTGTTATCTGAAGGGCGAGCACGCCGATGCAGAATGCGCGGTAGCCCGGATTCTGAAGGAAGCGGAGGTCGCGAAAACCAACCGCAATCGACGCCGTCAATAGCAGCACAACCGCGACAAGTCCGGGGATGCCCAACTCGTGCGCCGCCTTGGCGTAATAGTTCTCTGGGTTTAGGTCGTCGGAATCCATGACGTATCGTGTGGCGTTTGTCCCGCTGCCGACACCGGTGCCCAAGGGAGACAAATAGTGGGCGACGTAGCTGACCCCGTTCACATGGGCATACATGACCGTCAGGTCGCTGGTATAGGATGCAATGTCCTCCAGAGTCAGACTCGATTGAGAAAGCCCAGCCGCGATCAGCACGGCGGCTACAGCCACTGTCCCCACAATTCTCCGGGCGTCCCGCTTAAGTACGTAAAGAAGGAGGATTAGCAGGGGAGTAAAAAGGAAGGCCGATCGAATGCCGCTGAAGATGGAGGCGACGATCCCCACCATCATGCTGGCTCTGGCGAAGGAGCGCCAGCGCCTGGATTTTTCGCCGATGCCAGCGATCCAAGCGGCCGTAATGGCGCACAGTAGGTAGTTATAGTATTGTGTGGGATAGCTGAAGGTCGCGGGAATGCGAATCAACTGGGCACCCTGAGACCCAACGCCGAACGAAGCATAGCCCTGAGTGGAGGCCGCACTTGCGGCGACGCCGTAAAACAAGGAAATCGCCCGCTGATAACCGAGGGTCAGGCTAAGGATCCACTGGGCGAGTCCCGCCAAACACGGCAACCACATAACGACCAAAAAGACACGCAACACGTCTCGTATTCGTCGCTCCGAAATGGCCACCGTGGATCCGACGGCAATTAGTGGCAGGTAAAACAGCCACACTTTGAGGCCAATCAGGCGGGCAGTCCATGGCGGCCCAGAAGGGTTGAATAGCTGAGCCACCACGACGACCACGAAGAGTCCAATTGTGAAGGCAAAGTACCTTGGCAATCGAATATGCGGTCGGCCTTTCATTATGACCAGGCAAAGGTAGCATGGGATAACGAACAGGATGTCTTTCAACAGGACAATCCACTTAACGTCGAAGAGCAAAAGCTGAACGGCTCCTCCTACGGCGACGTAGGCCAGAAGGGTATACACGGCATAATGCCATCTCCACACTGCGAGGGCGACGGCTATGGACAGCAGTGTTGCAACTGAGATAATCAACATGACGCGGCTAGAGTCAGTGTACTGGGATGGAGTGGCCGGAGATTGACATTCCGTTTCCCTTGGCCGTGGCGAGTGATGGCCTCGGCGGGCACCTTTTGAGCAGGCGCCATCTGGAAGGGCTCTCCGAAGGGCGGCTTGTGGCTGCTGGCTCTGGCTCGACGGCCAGCCGTGAGTGCCACCTCAGATATCGGGCCCGGGCCTGCCGGTGGAGGCAGACGTCAATTCCGGTTGTCCGATTACCATCAACTCCTCTCCATCAAGATCAGTGGTCATTGCAAGCGGGGCTGGAGGGCGGGTGTATGGAGAGGTGCCGAATAGGAGCCGGAGCCCATAGGTTGACAGATTACGCTCGAAGAAGGCGGCCGTTAGGGCTAAGACGTGCTTTTCGCAGATAAGCGGCCCCCAAGTGGTCCCGAGTTCACGGGCTAATCTTCCACCGGCATTCGGTACGAAGATCATTAACAGCCCGCTTGGCTTGAGGAGTCTGCGGAAATGGTCAAATGCGACTCTGGGATTGGGAATGTGTTCGAGTACGTGTGAAGAAAAAAGTATATCGAACGAGCGATCGGTCAAGTCTTCGACCGATTCATAGATTGTCACGTTTAAATGTCGACGGCCGAATTCGGCGCGAGGACGGGATATTTCGTAACCGGCAGCATCATAACCCGCTGCGCGGAATTGGTGGACTCCATAGCCCCACGACGAACCATAGTCGAGTATGGTACCTGAGGGTTTAAGGCGCTTCATGGTGGCGATAGGGCCTGAAAGATCTCTCGCAATGCTCGCAAAGTTGGTCTGAATATGTCTGGGCAGTTCAGAAGGACGGGGGAGATCGGTGACCGTCGGCTCTCTGTAGTTCAGTTGGTAAAAACTCCTGCTTTCCTCGGCAACGTCTTTCGGATAGCGAAACAGGAGCTCGCACGCTTGACAACTCCGTAATTGAAGAACCACCTTCTTGCGCTGAACGATATGCGTCATGTTGCTGCCGCAGTACGGACAGGAAGAATCCTGTGCCGCAATTATCTTTCTCATTACCGACAAGAGAAAGTTGATGCGCCCCATGTGCTCCTCTTCGCGACGCGTCTTTTGTTTTTCCTACAGCTTCGTGGGCTTGTAATACTTCGAATAGTGCTTCCCGTGGTACCCGCAGTAATGATGTCGATGGGGTTCAGTCGGAACGAGTCTATAGCTCACCGTCGCTACGCCATTTCTCGGCGAACCTCGGTCGGCCTGACCGCCAGGAGCTCACCGGTCCCCTCTGGCGGGCCGCCGTCCAGCCCCCGGACTCTATAACCGGAGGTCCCGAGCAGGTCGAGGCAGGCTCGGTGCACGGTCTCGCCGTGCGTGGCCAGGAACACCGTCGGACGGTGCTCCAGCGCGCCACATGCGCCTCGCAGCACATCCGCCTCGGCACCTTCAACGTCGATCTTGATCACATCAGGGGCTTCGAGTTGTCCTTCTGCAAGCAGGGTGTCCGCCCTTGAACAGGACACCTTCAGCGGGCCTCCCGCTGCCAGATGTCCGGTCAACGTGTCCGGCCCCGGGTCGAACCCCGTCTCACCGTCGATGTTGCCCAAGGCGCAGGGGAAGATCCGCACGTTTTGGCACCGATTCATCTCCACGTGGCGCCGCAACATCTGGACGTTACGAGGGGCCGGTTCGAATGCGAAGACCCGGCCGCCCGCGCCGACCAGCTCTGCAAACAGGAGCGTATAGAATCCCACGTTTGCACCCACGTCCCAACAGACCATCCCGCGACGCACAATCTCTGTGATCTTTGTCTGCTTCGTGGCCTCGTACGAACCTAGCCAGCATCTATGATTAGCGGAACCAGCGATCCAGCGCTTCCCGCGTAATGGTCCTTGCAGGATTCGGACCGCCGCCTCTTTGGGTACCAGCCGGAGCGGCAGGCGTATCACGCGACCGGTTAACGTCGAGCCGGAAATGCTAGGAAAGTCAATCACAGTTGGCTATCGTGCCCCCAGGTCCGTTTGTGATACATAGCCAGCAAAGTGGTGGCGGCGGATGAGGCCGGTTCCAACGTTTGCCTTGTCCGTCTTCATCCGTGGCTATTTCTGCGTTTGCTTCTTACGACTTCGTCGGCTTGTAATACTTCGAATAGTACTTTCCGTAATACCCGTAGTAATAATACCGATCGCTCATGTCCTCTCGAACCTCATTCAGCGCCACGCCGATCACATTCGCCTTCAGCCGTTTCAGACTGCTCAACACACTCGCCACGGCATTCCGATTCGTCTGTCCCGCCAGCGTGACCACCACCACCCCATCGACGATTGCGGCGATCTGTAATGGCTCCGCGAAACCCAGCAAAGGCGGTGCGTCGATCATGACCAAGTCGTAGTCCGCTGTGGCTTCCTCCAGGAGCTTCTCTAAAAGACCGCCGATCTGGTCGGCGGCATGGCGCGAGGCGGGGCCGGCGGAGAGAACGTCCAGGTCGGGATGGCCCGCCGATTTCTGCAGAACGTCGCGCCATTGGGCTTGGGCCTTGATTACCGTGGACAAACCGCGATCGTTGGTAAGGTCCAAACGGGTGTGGACGCCGGGGCGGCGCAGGTCGGCATCGATCAACAGCGTCTTCTTCTTTTGCAGGCTGTGAGCAACGGCGAGGTGCACCGCCGTGGTGGTCTTCCCCTCGCGCGGCGTGGCCGACGTGACCAGCAAATTGCGCGGCCGACGGCCCATGTCGGATAACAGGATGGAATCGCGCAGGGTGCGGATGGCTTCCTCGAATGCCGAGACCTGGTCGCTCCGACGGGTGGATCTTACCAGCTCGGTGGAGGTCCCATTGGCGCCGCCAGTGCCATCCACAAACGCCGGCAGACGGCCACGCCAACTCTTGACCACGGGGAGCGACCCCAGGACTTCGGTCTTGAGACCCTTCTGGATCTGCTCGGGGTCGCGCACGGTGTTGTCGATGGTGTCCGCCATAATGGCTACGCCGACTGCGAGCAGGGTGGAAAAGAGAAACGCCAGGATGGCGTTCAGCCGCAAGTCCGGGAAGACCGGTTTGAGGGCGGGACGCGCGGAATCGGCCAGGCGGATGGAACTGTTCTGGAAGCTGGAGTTGATGCCGGCTTCCTTGATTTTGCGCACCAACTCTTCATAAAGGCCTTTATCGGTGTCGGCTTCCTGCTTGAGCGACTTGTACTGGAAGGAGCGGGCATTGAGCTGGTCGAACTCGGCCTTGGTATCGGCCACGGCGGTCTTGAGCATGGACTCGCGGTTGACGGCTTCCTGGTAATCGAGGCTGACGCGCTGGTCGATGCTGGCTTTGAGGCTGTCGAGCTGGCGCTCCAGTTCGGTGAGCTGCGAGTTGGCTTTCTTGTACTCGGGATGGTTGGCGCCGTACTGGGCTTTGATGTTGGCGAACTTCTCGCGGGCTTCATCGAGGCGGTCGGAGAGATGGCGGAGCTGTTCGCCCTGGGTGGAGGCGAGGGCGGCATCGAGCGAGCCGCTCTTGACGGAGTTGAAAGCGGCCTGCTTGCGGACGCGGTCGGCCTGGGCGTTGGTGAACTCGGTGTTGAGCTGGAGAAGGCGGGAAGAAAGGATGCTGGTCTTTTCCTCGGGATTGATGACGCTGAGATCTTTTTCGAACACGGCCAGGGCGGCGGAAGAGCGCTCCATTTTGGCCTTCAGTTCTTCCATCTGCTTTTCCATGAAAGCGGAGAGACCGGCGGCGGCGTTGAAGCGGATGTTGTAGGTGTGCAGGATGTAGCTGTTGGCGACGGCGTTGGCGACGTTGGCGGCCAGCTCGGGATCGGGCGAGCGGTACGAGAGGAGCAGGAGGTAAGTATTGGGAGGGCGGGTGACCTTAAGGTTGTTGAGCTTGACGGGGGCATTCTGGGCGCGCGTGGTGGGGAGCGACGACTCGCCGGGGAGCGGTTCGGCCTCGGCGACGGGGAGCTTGTAGCGCTCGGCGACGGGGCGGAGGACGGAATCGGACTGGATGATTTTGACCTGGGTGGCGAGGAACTGGTCGGCATCGTTGGGGGCCAGGCGCGCGGCGTCCTGACCGATTACGCCGGCGGGCATTTGGCGATCGACATCGATGATGGCGGTGGATTCGTAAATGGGGGTGAGGCGGGAAGAGACCACCACGGTGGAGACGACCGAGACCGCAACGAAGGCGATGATGCGCCATTTGTGGCGGCGGAGAATCCAGAGGTAGTTGGAGAGGGGGACGGCCTGATCTTCAGGCTCCGGCTCAGGGAAGGCGTAGGGCGGATAGGCGGCGTAGTGCTCCGGGACGGCGGGAACACGGGCTTCGGCGGGCGCGGGAAGGGCTCTTGGGGGTCTGTCAGGCATTGGGGGGCTTCAAAGTTAGGAACAATTAGCCGCGGATGAACACGGATAAGGCAACTTCCAAGATGCGGATGGGAAAGACATAGAGTGTTTTATCCGTGTTCATCCGTGTTCATCCGTGGCCATAAGGTGTTTTGTCTTCGGATCAACGCGTGGTGTAGATGAGCGCGGCGGTAGCGGCACCGGTGAGGCCGACAAGGACCTCGAGTGTCCGGGCAGTCAGATGCTTGCCCTTGCTGTCGGGAATATAGAGGATGTCGTTGGCGGTCAGGGCAACATCCGGTGCCTTGCGCTGCATGATCTTGTCGAGCGGGACGGGGATTTCGTTTTTGACGCCGGTGCCTTCGCGACGGTAAATGAAAGCTTCCTTGGTGGCGTACGGCGCGAGGCCTTCGGCAAGGGCCACCATCTGGAGGACGGTGGTTTCGGAGCCATCCTGCACGGGGAAGGCGCCGGGCTTTTTGACATTGCCCACTACATAGACGCGGCCAACTTCGGGGACGCGGATTTCCTCGCCGCCGGTGAGCACGATATTGAGGGCGGGATCGGCATCGTCGATGAGGCCGCGGACCAGAATGCGGCGGGTGAGCATGACGGGCTTGTCATCGGGGCCGGGTTGGGTCTGGCTGACGAGGATTTCGCGGCCGGCATCCTCACGGAGTCCCTGGGCGCGGGCGATGGCCTCCAGGAGGGTGGTGGGGCCTTCGGCCTGGAAAACGATGGGCTGTTTGACGGCCCCGGCGACGCTGATGGGGCGGGAGTGATACTCGGCGATGGTGACGGTGACGAAGGGGTCGACGAGGATCTGCTCTTCGCGGAGGGCGGCGGCGATGGCGGTTTCGAGGGCGGAGGGGAGAAATCCCTGGGCCTGAATGCGCTGGTGGAGCATGGGGAGGCGGATGAAGCCATCGGCGCCGACGCGGACGGTGCGGGAGAGCTCGGGGGCGTCATAGACGGAGATGGCGAGGAGGTCATTGGGGCCGACCGGCTGGGCGGGGAGGTTGGCTCCGAGCTCGGGGATGACGCGGGGGGTTGGCATTTGGGTCTGGGTTTGGGACCAAGCCGGGGCCGCAAGGGTGAGTGCCAGTGCGGGAAGCAGCAGACTTGTGAGCAAGGAACGCATGGTAAAGATACCTACTGGGCGGTGGGTTTACCGCTGGGGATGGCTTTCTGGAGTTGCACAAGGTACTGTAGGCGCTCTAGTTCCTTGGCCAGCACCTGGATACGTCTTTCGACCTGTTGCAGCTCATCGTGGAAAGGGTTGGGCAAGGAGGACTCGCGGATCCATTGTTGGACAGCCGCTCGGGCAAGCTCGGAGATGCTGCGGACGCGGCGCTCGATGCAGGCCGCCTCTAGCGAGTGGTATTCCTCCATGGAGACGCGGAAGGTCACCATCTTGCTGCGTCGTGAATCGACGGTCATATACATAACTCCTGGTACTCCTGGAAAGAGAAGGGGCGGGGCGGGAAGGGAACGGCGGACAAGCTACCGCCATTCTTTTCTTTTTGGAAGAGAATACAATAGTTTAAATGCTATACAGAGGAGTCGGCTGACGCGTGACGCAATATTAACATTTGTCAACGGACTCTAAGAATTCGCAATCGGAGATTCCAGGGTAATCGGGTTTGCATACATTTGTCAACGAAAATCGGCATCCGCGTTAACAAAAGTACAACATTCGGTCCTCGTCCCGATCACGCCGATTCCGTCGCGATGAGACGGCGTGATTGGGTCTCACGTGTCGCAGGAGGCGGATAACGGGGAAGACAAGGCGGCAGGCTGCGCCGTCCGCGCGGTCAAACGTGGGCGATGCGCGCCGGATGGGGCAGAGCGGCGTGGGGGGCGGCGGTGACAGGGGCGAGAGGACGCACCCAGGAGCGTTCGATTTCAACGGAGACGGAGCGCTGGAGCAAGTGGACGGAGAGCACCAGGCGCTGGCGGCTCTTTTCGAAGACCACCAGCCCTTCCAGACCAACCAGGGGGCCGAACTCGATACGCACGGGATTTCCAACTTTCAAGTAGGGCCAAGGGAGAGCTGGAAGTTGCGACTCGACGACGGTACGGATGGCGGCGATTTCGCAATCGTCAATGGGTTGGGGCACGCTGCCGCAGGAGACGATGTGTTCGACACCGCGGGTGGAGAGCACGGGGAGACGGCAGTTCACATCGAGGCGGCAAAACAGATAGCCCGGAAAGAGAGCGGCGTCCACTTTCTTGACGCAACTGGAATAGCGGCGGCACTCCAGGTAAGTCGGGACGAAAACTTGATATCCCTTGCCAGTGAGAGCGGCGCCGACGAGCGGTTCGGCCCGGCTGCGGACACGGAGAGCAAACCATGGCCAGGAGCCATCACAGAGAGTACGTTCGCCGGACATTTGTTAGCAACGGTAAGACCTGATGGTAGAACGTCCGGATGGCGGATGGCAAGCGGCAATGGACGGCGTGTGGCAAGATTCCGGGTTCCGAGGGGCGAATCAGCCGGCTGAAGTCGGGTTGCAGGTCCGAAGCGCCAGATTGTCATACATCAGAATACGGACACAGACGCGCCGCTAATTGAATTCGGATTGTTTTTCGCGAGTATTCTGAGGGCGCGAGCTGCGCTACCGGGCTGCATTCCGCTCCGTGCCTGGCGCAACTTGACGAACGACGGGTACGGATAGGCGACGGTGGCGGGGTTTTATCCGCAAGACGCGCAGGGGTGTTCGATAGTGCGGCCGGGGCCGTTCAACGGGGCGGACGAGATGACCGAGGCGTACATGGCGGCGGCCATGCCGGAGTAGAGAAGGGAATCGCGCCGGCTGCGAAGGGCTTGGTAAGAGGCGATCGGCAGGACCACCGGGATGAAGGCGGCGTGATGGATGCGCGCGGGAGGATTCCGCCACAACGCGACAGCGCACAGAGCGAAGGCGCCCGCGTGAAAGACCGGGACGAGCCACTAGGCGGGAAACCAAAGGGTCAGGATGGCGAAGGCGAATAGCGCCGCAAGGACAATGTGCATGCGAGCGTACCGCTGGTTGTACGCCGAATAGGGTGGGCCCGCCTAGCGAGGCCACTCCGAACCGTGTGCGATGAGATACTCGTCCGCTGAGGAAGAGTCCCTGCCTCGCCGGTTGACGGCTATTTGGCGCTAGAGGAAGGCGCTCCGCTGAAGGATCCGGCAGCGGCGAGGCCGATCACGGTTCCTCCGACGGCCACGCCCCCGATGATGGCGAAAAGAGCCACGTGGGAGCCCGCAGCGGCGCCGCCGGCAGCACCTCCACCGCCTCCAGCAGCTCCGGCAGCCGCCAGATGAATGCCGCCCACCTGCACCACCTGGGTCGCACCCGCGAGCGGCGTGGCTCCGGGAATAATCGCGCCGGTGATCTCGACGTTCTTGCCCACGTATTTCGCCAAGTCGGCGCCCTGAATCTGCGACGTAACGTGAGTGGTGGTGTCGGTGATGAAGTAGTTTCCGTTGCGCAGCACCACCACGCCGGTAATCTTCACGGCCGTAGACGCGCCTGCCTGGGTATCGAATGCCAATGCCATGCCGGGCCGCAGGTCTGCCACCAGAACGCCGGCGGAGTTGCGCACCTGCGCGCTGCCGCTACGGGCGGCTACGGCGATTCGATTGGGACCTTGAATATCCACCTGGATGACCGCATCCTTGGCGGCGGGAGAAATCTGCAACGAATCCGCTTCCACGAAGTGCTTATCGGCGTCGCGCAGCAGGCTGGCGCCTTTCTCCAGAATGGTACGGCCCTGGTAAATCTTGGCGCGCGATTCCGGCGCGAGCGTAATCTGCGCCGAATTCAGTTGCACAACCGAACGCGCACTCGTGGTTTCGATCAGATTGCCATCGAACAGAGTGCTGTTGCCACGGACAGTGGAGCCATCCACGCGGAAATCTCCACTCGATCGGATCACGCCAATGGAGCCCGGCGCCGCCGTTGCGACGAACAGGCAGCCACCGGCAAGGACTGAGACAAGTGAGCGAATCATATTTTTTCCACACTTCCCGTCGTATCTGTCTTGAATTATAGTATAGCTGTAAAAACGGCTCGTGCAATAGTCCCGGCGGTAAAATAGGGGGTCATGCAATTGGTTAGGGGGGATATACTTGTGTCGTACAAATGTATACGGACTTCGCGGCCCGCGGCTGACTAACGCATGACCTACTACGAAGAGCTCGGCTTGCCCTGCGACGCCTCGGTGCAAGACATCCGTCAAGCGTACCGAGTGTTGGCACGCCTGGTGCATCCGGATGGACAAGCCAACGAGCAGGTTCGCGATATGGCCGAGCGCCAGATGAAGCGGCTGAACGACATACTGGCGATCCTGAGCGACGCTCAGCGGCGGCGCGAGTACGATGACAGCCTCCTGGCGTTATCGGGCGCGCCGGCGCCGCCGCCGGCCTCGGCTGGCCCCATGGCGGCAGGCGCCGCCGCGAAGGTCGCCGGCATGCACCGGCCATCGCCGGTTCGGTTCCGTCCACACCCCGAGCCGTGGCGGACGCGCCTCCCGGCTTGGGCCAACGTGGCGTTAATCAATTGGTTCTGGATCGTACTGGCGGTGGTGATTCTGGGCGTGAGCTGGTGGTATGTCTCGGCGGGCAAATCGCCGGCGCCGGTGCCGACAGCGGACGCCAAACCCAAACCGCTGGCGGTGGACGAGCTGCGTCCCGCATCGCCGCCAGTGCCAGACACGTCCACTCAAAAAACGGCGCCCGCGCCTCGTGAAGCTCCGCAACCACGGACTGCAGTCTCCGCCCAACCTGCGTCCAAGCCTGCGCCCGCGGCTGCTCCGCCGCAATTGCCGGCGCCTGTGGAAGCGCCGTCGCGCGAGGTTGCCGCGGTGAAGGAACCGGACCGCCCCTTCCTCGCCCCGGCTTCCCAACCTCAACCCGCGGCGCCTCTGGGGACAGTCCAGCCGGAACCCTCCCATGCCGTGGCCGCCTCCCGAACCGCCGTACCATCGTTCGCGGGCAACTGGCTGTACGTTCCCACAAGCGGCGACCCGCCCGCGCCAGGATCCTATCCGGCAACTTATGTGGAGCTCCTGTTGACGGAAGAGCACGGCGAGTTGTCGGGCAGTTATCGCGCGAAGTATAGAATTCCCGACCAGGCGGTGTCGCCGGAAGTGTTATTCCGGGTGCAGGGGAAGTCTTCCTCCGGCGAGTCGGCCAAGCTGGGCTGGACGTCCTCGGACGGCGCCAAGGGCGAGGTGGAATTGAAGCTGCATGGGCCGCGGGTGATGAGCGTCACCTGGTGGACTACGGAGTTCGGCCGCCACGCGTCGCTGGCATCGGGGACGGCGAAACTGCTTCGGCAGCAGGTGCAATGACCATGATTCGAGCCGTGCGGACGACCCTCCTGGCCGCGGCGATAGCCGGTCTGGCGGCGGCCGGGGCATGGTCCGTGCGTCTGGGCTGGGCCGACGCCTGGTTCCAAACCGAAACCGTGGCGGGAACCGAGAAAGCGCTGTCCCTCACGCCCGGCCAGGCGGATTACAGCGTGCGGCTGGCGTTACTGGTCTCCGACGACGACCCGGCCAGGGCCGCCGCGGCGCTGCGGCGGGCGCTAGCCTCCAATCCCCATGACGCGCGCGCATGGATCGAACTCGGCCTGCGCTACGAAGCCGACGGCAACCTGCCGCTGGCGGAACGGACCTTGCTGCGCGCGGCGGAGGAAAGCCATATTTATCTCCCAAGATGGACGCTCATGAATTACTATTTCCGCCGTAACGATACGGAACGGTTCTGGTTCTGGGCCAAGTCGGCGGTCCCCATGATCTGGGGCGATCCATTGCCGCTGTTCCATTTGTGCGGCCGCGTGACAGAAGACGGCGACTTGATCGGCAGGCTGGACATCCGCAAGCCGGAGTTGCAGGCGGCCTACCTGTTTTACCTCCTCGATGTGGGCCGTCCCGACCTGGCAGGCCCCACCAGCCGGCGCCTGCTGGAGAGCAATCGGAAAGCCGATATCCCCCTCCTGCTGGAAGCCTGCGACCGCCTGCTCGCCGCCCAACGCACCGGCGATGCCCGATCCATCTGGGACGGGCTCATCGCGGCGCACAGCATCCCGGACGGGAGTCCGCGGGGTGGAGACGGAACGTTGCTCTACAACGGAGATTTCGCGGCGTCGCCCACGGGACACGGATTCGACTGGCGCCTGCCAGCCATCGAGGGCATCAGCGCCGCGCTTGAAGAAAGCCCGGTCGGCCTGCGCCTCACGTTTTCCGGCGCCCAGCCCGAAGACGCCGAGCCGCTGGTTCAGTTGGCGGCGGTGGAAGGAAATGCGCCTTATGAACTGAAGTTCGACTACCGCACGTCGGGGATCGAGGCCGGCACCGGTCTGAGCTGGCGGATCGGGGACGCGGACCGGGGCGCCGTCATCGCCGCCGGAGAAACTCTCGCATCCGACCGGCCCATCGAGCGCCGTATGTTGTTCACAACGCCGCCGGGCTGCCGCTTGGTGCGGGTGGCGCTGGCGTACCAGCGGTATCCCGGCACCACGCGCATCTCCGGCTTCATCGTCCTGCGGAACGTGGAGTTGCGGCGGGCCGCTCAGCCACCGTCGGACGATCCGCCGCGCTCGCGCGTAATGAAGTAAAGAAAGGCCAGGAACAACAGCATCCCCGCGCCATAGAGGAGAAACTCGCGCCGTTTGCGTTTCCACTGGAGGGCATGGCGGGTCGACCGGATCTCGCGTTCGGAACTGGTGCTCGGCATTTTTCCGGGCGCCGCGTAGCGGAACTTGAGAAACCGAAGGCCACAGTCCCGGCAACGGTACGGGTAGATGGCGACTAGGCTCACCACCAGTTCTAAAGGACCACGCCTATGAGAACGGTGCGCATGATCGGTCTTGCACTTGGGACAGAACACCGGCTTGAGAGATCCAGAACTACTAGTCTACTATCAATCGCAAGATTGTCACGTTAATTTCCAGGCGACTATAACACGATGACAGCCCGTCCACCGACACCAAGGTGGAGCTGTTACCCGGCAGACAGCCCATCTGGCCACCGAGACGAATCAATCGACGCGTGCCCGGTGAACTGTCCGCCAAACAGCAGGACTGGGCTTCGCACCCGATGCTCGGCAGGATCCGCTGCCTTACCTAATCAACTCAAGCAGTCCGTCGATGACCTGGTCCAGGTTTTCCTCTTTGAGCGCGGCCATGCGTTTCCCCATCCGCTTGATGGAAATCGTCCGAATCTGGGAGATCTTGATCCAAGAGGGCTTGGACAGTTTGTCGGAGGGCAGCGCCAGAGTGAGGGGAAATCCAGCAGCCTGAGGCTGGCTGGTAATTGCCACGGCGATGACCGTGCCGCTCCGTCGGTTGAACAGATCGTTGCTTAGTATCAAGACGGGCCGCAAGCCGGCTTGCTTTCTGCCACGCACCGGGTTCAAATCGGCCCAGTAGATCTCTCCCCTCAGAATGCCGGCCACGAGGCATCTCCAAGTCCCTCTTCCGCCATGCGTTGCTCCTCTTCACGATCTAGTTTCGATAATTCCCGGGCGAGCCGAAACCGCTTCTCGCGGTCTGTCAGCAGGTCCACGGCGGATTGCAGGGCGCGGCTTCGATTCGGATACTTGCCCTCGCGGACCCACCGATCCAGATCTTCGACAGTGCGCTTGTCGAGAGTCACGGCTACCTTTTGAACCATGCCCTTAGTATGACAATTTATACTACCCGATGCAATCGGCCGAGCCGCTTGAGCACTTGCCTCTATGGGATTCCGGCTCCCTCCCTACCGCCGGCCCCGCAGCTTGGTCAGCAATCTCAGGATCTCGAGATACAGCCACACCAGGGTCACCATCAGCCCGAACGCCGAATACCACTCCATGAACTTGGGCGCGCCCTGCTCGGCGCCTTGCTCCACGAAACTGAAATCCAAAATCAGGTTCAGCGCGGCGATCACCACCACAACCAGGCTGAAAAGCACCCCCACCATGCCACCGCCGAAAATGCCCGGAATCTGAATGCCGAGGAAACCGACCAACATATTGACCAGGTACACCAGGCAGATCCCGCCGGTCGCGGCGATCACCCCGAGGGTGAACTTCCGCGTCGCGCGAATCAGCCCGGACCGGTAGGCCAGCAGCAGGCAGAAGCACGTGCCGAACGTCAGCCCCACCGACTGAATGGCGATTCCCGGAAAGCGAACGTCCGCGATGGCCGAAACGCCGCCCAGAAACAGACCCTCCAGAAGCGCGTAAATCGGGGCCGTGAAGGGAGACCATTCCTTCTTGAACGCGGTCACCAGCGCCATGATCAACCCGCCGAAGACGCCGATCAGGATCGGCAGGCCCACGGAAGCCGGGTCCCGC
>Ga0326728_10006076_pt1 | contig 33045 bp, 24 predicted proteins | sample MB3enrmetagenome_FD_207602 | JGI IMG/M metagenome (GOLD analysis project Ga0326728, IMG submission 207602) | Lab enriched peat soil microbial communities from McLean, Ithaca, NY, United States - MB31MN | ecosystem: Environmental > Terrestrial > Soil > Wetlands > Peat | place: USA: New York... | reverse complement strand
TACATCTTATGATACCTCCCCCTTCGTTATCTTTTCGAGGAGCCCGTCAACCTGTTCCTCGAGCCGATTTTCCGTTCCATTGTTGTCGATAAGATAGTCTGCCATTTTTTCCTTTACCTCTAATGATAGTTGAAAGGAGAGCCTCCGTTCGATATCGTCGGGGTCCATGCCCCTTTTTTTCAGCCTTTCCCTGATGGTGTCCATGGCCGCAGTGACTACGACGATCTTGTCAAGTCTCCTGTAAAATCCCGTTTCAAAAAGAAGGGGGTGGTCGATAAAAACCGTGGGGGTATCCTGTTTTTCGAGTACATCGAGCCTCCTCCTTGTCTCCTGTATTACCTGCGGATGAATAATCGCCTCAAGCGTTCGCAGGTGTTCTTTCGTGAAAGCAATCCCCCTCAGCCTCTTTACATCTACTGTGCCGTCGATGACATATTCCGGACCGAAGGCCCTCTTAATGTCATCCTGGGTTTCTTTCCAGTTGAGACTATCTCTTGCGAGTGCGTCGAGGTCGATTACTTCCCGGCCCCGCTTCCTGAGCAAGGCGGCGACGGTGCTTTTGCCGCTCCCCAATATGCCGGTTAAACCGATAATAATCATATATCAAGATTTCTGACATCTACCGCATTTTCCTCGATAAACGCTCTCCTCGTTTCTATATTGCTCCCCATGAGTATCGTGAACATCTGATCGGCCTGTATGGCATCCTCGATGGAGACCCGTATCAGCGTCCTCCGGGCCGGATCCATGGTTGTCGTCCAAAGCTGTTCGGGGTTCATCTCGCCCAGGCCTTTGTAGCGTTGTATGGTGACGCCTTCCTTCCCTTTCTCGTTGACGAACGCGAGGAGCTCCTCCTCGGTAGTGGAGCGGATGGTGCCGTCCTTGTTGAGAACCCGTATCTCATCCTCATAATACGGGGCTATTCGCTTGTAGATGCGGCAGCATCGCCGATAGTCTTCCCGGCTGCAGAACTCATAATCGACAACAAACTCGCGATCCTTCTTGACGCTGTCCCGGACAGTTAACGTATAAAGATTATGCTCACGATCCGGAAGGATGTCGGCATCACATCCTTCTTTGACCAGACGCTCTTTCAGGGCGAAGAGTTTGTCCCTGTTTTCAAAGTCTTCTCTTCTATAAATATCTGCTCTAAAAAGAGATAAAACCACTACCTTTTTTATCCCGAGCCGCTCCGTCTCGTTGAGATATTTCCCGACACTCCTTACGCTCTCTATGTCCTCCCTGAGGCGGTCGCGCCCCACTTCCTTGTCCCGAATAAAACATTTTATTTTTTCCATGCTTCTTTGCATAATGAATTGCTCAAATTCTTCATCATTCTTCATGTAAAGTTCTTTGCCGCCTACGGTAACCTTATAAAGTGGAGGCTGTGCAATATAGAGATACCCTTTTTCAATGAGCTCCGGCATTTTTCTATAAAAGAGCGTCAGGAGAAGGGTCCGGATGTGGGAGCCGTCCACGTCCGCATCGGTCATAAGCATCACTTTTTTATAGCGCAGGGTGTCCGTTCCGTTGCCGTTGATGCCAAGGGCGAGATAAATGGCCTTAATCTCCTGGTTGGACAGCACCCTTTCCTCTCTTGCCTTTTCCACATTAAGGATTTTGCCCTTCAGGGGCAGGATGGCCTGCGTCTTTCTGTCGCGTCCTTGTTTGGCGGAGCCGCCCGCAGAATCCCCCTCGACAATATAAAGCTCCCTGAAATCTGGGCTTGTCTCCTGGCAGTCGGCGAGTTTTCCAGGCAGTATACCTGTCTCCATGGCGCCCTTGCTCTTTATCAGCTCCTTCGCCTTTTTCGCTGCCTCCCGCGCCCTTTTTGCGTCAATTGCCTTGTTGACGATTGCCTTCGCCGCATTTTCGTTGAGCTCAAAATACTCGGCGAGTTTGTGGTTCATGAGGGTCTCAACGAGGCCCTTTATCTCACTATTACCCAGCTTCGATTTCGTCTGTCCCTCAAACTGGGGATTCTGTATCTTTATGTTGATCACAGCCACGAGGCCTTCCTTTACATCATCCCCTGACAGGTTCTCCTTGATCAATTTCTTATGCTCGGCAAAATTATTGATACACCTGGTGAGAGCAGATCGAAAACCGGCAACATGCGATCCGCCCTCATGGGTATTTACATTATTTACAAAGCTATATACGTGTTCATTATAGCCATCGTTGTACTGAATGGCAGCTTCAAAAAAATCAAGGCCGGGCTTTGCTCCCGTTATATATATGGGCCGGGGCGCGAGTATGTTTTTGTTGTGGTTCAGATAAGAGACAAAAGCCCCCACGCCGCCCGCATGTTTGAAGTCCTGCTTTCTCGCCTTCCGGTCATCGCCGAGAATGATGTAGATGCCGTTATTGAGAAAAGATATCTCCCGCATCCTCTGGCCGAGCATCTCATAGCTGAAGTCTATCGAATCAAACAATTCCGCGTCCGGCAAAAAGTGTATCTTTGTGCCCGACCTTGCTGTGTCGCCGATTATTTTGAGACCTGTTGCTTTCTCTCCGCGCTCGTAGCACTGGAAATAGACCTTGCCCCCCCTGCGCACCTCTACCTCAAGATATTCGGAGAGCGCGTTCACGACGGACAGGCCGACGCCGTGAAGACCTGCTGAAAATTTATAGCTCTCTTTGTCAAACTTTCCACCTGCGTGCAGCTTCGTGAGCACAATCTCAAGTGCGGACTGGTTGTCGCTATGGAGGTCGACCGGGATGCCCCGGCCGTTGTCCTCGACCGTAACGCTGTTATCCGTATGAATAGTAATGGAAATCCTGTCACAATGCCCCTCGACGGCTTCATCGACGCTGTTGTCAACAAGCTCGTACACGAGGTGATGCAGCCCCTCTACCCCGGTATTGCCGATGTACATAGACGGTACTTTCCGCACCGCGTTCAGCCCGTCAAGAATTTTTATGTTCTCTGCGCTATACTCTCTCACTCTCAGACCCTTATGGGCATCACTATATTCTTATAGTGATTTTCTTTCTCTCCCTCAAAGAGCACCGCACCATACGCCGAGGGCGCCCTTATAACGATAGTTTCCCCGTCGATATGGCTTGCGACGTCCATGAGAAACCTTATATTGAAATTCATGTTCAGCTTCTCACCGCTGTAATTGACATCGAGAATTTCTTTTGCGTGACCGATTTCCGACTCCGTCTCGATCTCCATACTGCCTTCCGACAACGTTACCTTTATCGGCTCTGATTTGCTGATGATCGTTGCTACTTTCCGCAAACCCTTTATAAATCGCGTTTTGTCTACCGTAAGCACGTTCGTATTATTCCTCGGCACGACATTCTCATAGTCCGGAAAACTCCCCTCCAGGAGCCTTGATATCACTGTGACCGAAGGCGTGCTAAACTGGACATGTTTTTCGCCCACCACAAACCGCATCTGGTCTCCCTCCCCGATCATCTTTCCTATCTCAAGAATTGATCGCTTCGGGATAATAATGCCGGGAAATCCTTTAAGGCCCTCCACCTCCTGCTGATAGAGAGCCATCCTGAAACCATCTGTCCCCACTACCGATATAAGCCCCTCGGAGCCAACGATATACATGCCAGTAAGCACATATCTTGTTTCATCCGACGATATGGCAAATCCCACCTTGTCGAGCATTTCCAGGAACGTCGCGCCTGAAAGAGTAAACTCTTCCGAGCCTGTAATTTCCCTCACCTCCGGAAATTCTTCCGGGTCTTGCAGGCTGAGCACAAATTCAGCCTGTTTCTGTTTCATGGTCATTGTGTTGTCGCCAATATCAAGGTCTAACGCGTCCGCATCCATCTCTTTCAATATTTCGAAAAATTTTCTGCCGTGAACGACGATTTTCTTTTCGCTATCTCCCTCGTAGGGCACCCGGCTCATCGCGCTTAGTTCGAGGTCTGTCGAATAGACACCGATCTCTCCCCGGGAAAAGGCAATAAGGATGTTTGAGAGAATGGGCATGATGGACCGGCGCTCCGTGATGTTAACGAGTTTTGTGAGAGGTGTGAGAAGGAGTCCTCTTTCTATTATTATATTCATATTATCTCCTTATACGTCATAATCATAAGAGATGTTGATTTGTGGAAAACCGGTTTTACCCAAGAAAGAAAAGGAGAAAAGGTGCCACTCCCGCCACCGCCCCTGTGAAAAATGTGTAGACTCATGTGGACTTAACCCGCATCTCTATCTTTTCCACAGTCTCCTTTAAATCCTTTTTTGCTTTTATTTCCTCCTCGATTCTCTTAATTGAATGGATGATTGTGGCGTGATCCTTACCGCCGAACTTTTCGCCGATGCTTACCAGGGAGTTGCCGGTGAGCTTTCTCGAAAGAAAAATGGCAATCTGCCTGGGGAGCATGATGGACTTTATGCGTTTTGCGGATTTTAGATCGGAGACCTTGATGGAAAAATATGAAGCAACTTCTTTTGTAATCATATCTATGGTGATTTCTTTTTTCTTGTCGGCGATAATATTTCCCATTACTTCCTTTGCCAGGGTCATGGTTATAGGTATGTTACGAAGGGAGGCGAATGCGCTGAGACGGACGAGAGACCCTTCAAGAACACGGATGTTATGGTCGATATTCGAGGCAAGGTAGAACGCGACATCCTGAGGCAGGACAACATTTTCAAACTCAGCCTTCTTGTTAAGGATGGCGACTTTTGTTTCCAGATCGGGAGGCTGAATGTCGGCGATTAAGCCCCATTCAAACCGGGACCGAAGTCTCTCCTCAAAATTAGGGATATCTTTTGGAAATTTATCGCTGGTCACCACAATCTGCTTCGTATTGTCGTAGAGGGCATTAAAGGTATAGAAAAATTCGGCTTGAGTCCGCTCTTTACCGGCGATGAACTGTATATCGTCGATCAACAGGACGTCCATTTTGCGGAAACGGTTTCTGAAATCATCCATTTTCTCGAAACGAAGGGAGTTGATAAGCTCGTTGGTAAATTCCTCCGCAGTAATATAGGAGATACGGCTGATATCGGCGTTTTGACGGGCAAGGAGAAAATTGCCGATAGCATTAAGGAGGTGTGTTTTTCCAAGGCCCACCCCGCCATAAATGAAAAGGGGGTTATACACCTTTCCCGGATTATTCGCGACGGCAAGGCACGCCGCGTTTGCAAACTGGTTGCTCGCTCCCACGACGAACGTTTCGAATGTATATCTCGGCTTAAAGACATCGGAAGAGACCTGCTTTTTGAGAGCGACGTTTTTTTTCTCGATTCGCGCCTCTTCCTTTCTGAGGAGATATTCGATTCGCGCCTCCTCGTGAGTCGCTTCTTTGAGAAGGGTCTTGAACAAGGGCTCAAAGTTTTCAATGATCCAGTCCCGGAAAAAGGCATTGGGAACAACAACCGAGCAGAGGCCGTCTTTGTAGTTGAGAAATGTGACGGGCTCTACCCATGTTTTGAAGTTGTCTTCGCTTACCATCTGCGCAAGGCGAAGCTTGATTTGAGTACAGACGTCGTCCATGGAATACGCCTTTTATAGGATCAGTTTCAACATGTTTTCAACATATGTGGAAAACTTTTGATTTCCTGCGGGAAAAGGACCAATGGTAGTTTACAATAAAAGTGAATTTTTTTCAATGGCTTTTTGTGATACACCTGTCCATTCTAAGGCGCGATAAGGTCCGGGTGTGATGAAATAGTACCTCCAAGCCGTAAAAGCCGCAAAGAGTGCGCGGTCACTTTTGTTTCAGATAGACAAGGTCGGTGGGGGCAAAGGAGGCCGCCTTAGCGATCTTTGCCCACGACGCATCGACCCCGAAGACCTCGACAACTTCTATATCCCCCTTATAGGTTCCCCTGGTTCTCCCGAGAGGTAAATTTGTCGTTTTGTCGATGACCTGGGTCCCGGGAGAGTATACCTCCAGCACGTCGCCCTTTTGAAGGCCCGACAACCTGCCGGCGTTGAGAAAAACCCTATCCGCTTCGACGGACGCAATGCGTGCATGCCAGTCGAGGGACAGGAGCTTGCTGAGGAGATCGTCGGCAATGAGCTCTATGGCGAGATCGACTGCCTTTACCTTCGCCTTTTCAGAGCTCATGTCTCCATTCTCGCGTGAGAGAAAGAAGGGATTCCTTGCGCTCATCTGGCGGAGCAGCTTGCCCGTTTCAGTGTCATAGATGTCGAGAGATATCTTGGCGAGCGCGAACGATACTTCTTTGTCGCCCCCCCCCTCAAGCCTTGACGTGCTGGCATAGACGTCGGAGAGGGTGCCCTTGACCACGGCCTGAATTCCGTAAAGCTCGTTGAGGGCTTTCATGGCTTCAGGCGACGAAGGATTAGGGGGGAGGTTCAGGGCGCGGGGGTCTACGGCAATAATGGTGCCGGAGTTTTCAAGGCGGGCGACAAGCTTTTTAGTGGTCAGCTCATCGAGGTGCTCTTCTTTATAGTTGGTCGTGTCGGCCAGGGGCAGGATGAGCACACGCCTCTTCATTTTTGGCGAGGGGTACGCGAAAGCGACCGGCGGAACGGGACCCATAAAACGCGTGGATGAAACGGCAGCCGCCGCCTGGGGGGACGCCTTCTTTTGATTAAGGTCTGCCTCCAGCTTGGTCATGCGCTGCTGGAGCTCGGCGCGCTCTTTTTTATCCGCGGCGCTCTGGCCGGTTACCCGGTTGGCAACAGCGTCAAAAACGCCGGGCGAGTACTGATCTCTCGGCACCCACTGGTACTGGGGCTCATCGGGACTCATGCCAAATTTGCGGTTTCCCGCGTAGATGTATTCTTTGCCGTCGATCAGCCTGACGTCACCCGGCTTTGGCTTGTCGCTCTCACCGACCAGCTCACCCTTGTCGCTCTTCGCGGGAGCATTTTGTGTCTTCTTGCCGAAGGGCCAGCTGCACGAGACAAGGACGAGCACGAGGAGGAAAACGAGCAGTTTACGCATAGCACGTATGTTACACAGAAGGGAAAGAAAATGTCAATACGTACGAATCGGCACCCCGGCGCGCCCGGGCCCTTCCGTTGCAATCCCCTCGCCCTTCGTGTAATTTATGAGTGCTATGAAGCAGATCCTTTACAGGAGCACGAATAATCGGGCTGACGAGGTCAATTTCGAGACGGCCCTGCTGAGAGGGCTGGCGCCCGATTTTGGGCTTTACATGGTAGACAGGGCAGACATACCAAGGCTCGAAATGGACGCGATAAGGGCTATGCGGCCCATGTCTTATGGGCGCATAGCCCTTGAGGTGCTGCGCCCTTATCTGGCGGCAGAAATTCCTGAAAATGCGCTCGCCGCCATCCTCGGTGACGCCTATCGGGATGACGCCATCCCCACCGAAGTGCAGCGCGTGACGGAAAATACCTCTATCATGTGGCTCACGAAAGGGCCTACGTGCTCGTTCAAAGACTATGCGGCCCGTTTTTTTGGACGCATCCTCAATTATTTTCTTGAGCGGCGGGGTTTTCGGAGGGTCGTGATCGTTGCCACCAGCGGGGACACCGGGGGCGCCGTCGCCGACGCCCTTTGGGGCCTGAGCAGTGTCGACAACATCGTCTTTTTCCCGAAGGGGGCGGTGAGTGAAGGCCAGCGAAGGCAGATGACCACTCTTGGCCGGAATGTCTATGCCTTTGAGGTGAATGGGGATTTCGACGTGTGCCAAGCGCTTGCAAAGAACCTTCTGGGGGACCGCTTGTTCGCCGAAAAGGCGTTCGGGGACAGGGAGCGCCTCACCTCAGCCAACTCAATCAGTCTCGGGAGGCTTCTGCCCCAGGCGGTCTATCCCTTCTTCGCCTATGCGAGGATTGCGGCCGACGGACGGCCTCTAATCGCGAGCGTACCCTCGGGAAATTTTGGCGACATGATGGGCACGGTGATCGCGAAGGCTATGGGTCTTCCTCTCTCCCGCATCATATGCGGTGTGAACGAAAACCGCGAATTCCCCGATTTCCTGTATAGCGACACCTACACGGTGACCGCTTCGAAGCGATCGCCCTCTTCCGCAATGATTGTGTCTCATCCGAGCAACCTGGCCCGACTCGTCGACTTCTACGGCGGCCACATGGCTGACGAGCGAGACCCCGCAACGGGAAACGTCGTGCGTGCAGGGGTCATCGAAAGGATGCCGGACATGGAGGAGATGAGGCGGGACCTCTTCTCGGTGAGCGTCGATAACCCCCAGCACTACACGACGATGAAAGAGGTGTTCGAGAACTACCATATCATCCTCGACCCCCACGGCGCGGTCGGATGGAGGGCGCTGGAGCTCTACCGGTCAGGCGGCGACCGGACCGAGGCGGTCGTCTATGAGACAGCGGACCCCGGAAAGTTCCCCCACGATGTCGAGCAGGCAATCGGCATCGTCCCCGATTTGTCGCCGGGCATGAGGAGGCAGGCGTGCCTGCCTGAGCGTATCTATACCCTTACCGAGGAGCCCCATACCACGGCAGGGGGGCGCACCGCCAGCCCCGGGCAGATAAAAGAAGCGAAAGAAAAGATAGCGGCCATCTTTTCAGCAGAGGCGAAGTAGGCAAGGCGACTACCTTCGTGTCTCGAAGGTCAAGGCGGACATTTTGCACAGATTGACCTGAACTGCATGACGCTCAGGTAGCGGTCTCCGCGGTCGGGCAGTATGACGACAATCGTGCCTCCCTTCATCCCGGCGGCTATCCGCAGGGCGCCTACCACTGCCGCCCCACTGGACATACCGACGAAAACCCCTTCGCGTCGGGCGAGGATTCTCGTCATTTCAAAGGCTTCGCCGTCTTCGACCACGAGCTTCCCGTCGAGCCTGTCGGGGTCATAGATCTTGGGAATAATCGATTCGTGCATATTCTTGAGACCCTGTATCGCATGTCCGAGGGTGGGCTCGACGCCCACAATCCTGACCCGGGGCTTTTTTTCCTTCAGATACCGGCCTGTGCCCATGAGCGTGCCGCCCGTGCCCATTCCCGCGACAAATACGTCTATCTCGCCCCCGGTCTGCCTGAATATCTCGGGCCCGGTCGTCTCGTAATGCGCCAGCACGTTGCTCTCGTTATCGTACTGATTGGGCATATAGTACCTGCCGGGCTCCGCGTCAAAAAGCTTGTGCGCCCGTCGTATGGCGCCGTCGGTCCCCTCCTTTGCGGGGGTGAGGAGAACTTCCGCGCCAAGGGCCTCCAGAATAATGCGTCTTTCCGAGCTCACACACTCCGGCATGAACAGCTTAATCTGGTAGTCCTTTGCGGCGGCTATCATTGCGAGGGCAATTCCCGTGTTGCCCGACGTGGGCTCCAGTATGATCTTGTCGTGGGTGAGTTGGCCCGACTCCTCGGCCCTCGTGATCATGTAGTACGCGGGGCGGTCTTTGACCGACCCTCCGGGGTTGCACCCCTCGAGTTTGACAAAAATCCGTGCCCCGGTGTCGCCTTCGAGGTGCATAAGCTGCACCATTGGCGTATTTCCGATGGCGGACAGTATGGACATCGATCCCTCCATAAAAAGCTTCTCCTTCCACTCCCCGGTTTTATCGGGCATGCTGCGCCTTGCCTGCGCGCCCACCTCTATGTGTATGTGTGGGTCTTGGAAGCGGAGAAAACCCCTTCAAGAAAGAACGTTTCTCCGGCCTCGGCTGACAAGCGCATCTCCCACGACGATAAGGTCTTTGCCTCTTTTTCGAGGACGTAGGTCACTTTCGCACTCGCTCTCACATGGGGTGTCGCTCCGGAAAAAACAAGCACTCCTTTTTGTTGGGAAGACGCTTTTGCCTGGGCGCCCGCACCTTCCGTTTCCGCTCTTGTGAGGACTACCACGGCGGATGCGCGCTCCGCAGACGCCTTCTCTTTGATCCGTCTCTTTAGTGTCTCTTTCTGGAGCTCCGTGCGCCACACGAGTGAGACGCTCTTGAACTCGTCTCCATTGCCCTCCCGATGCCCGGGTTCGCCTCTATAGGCAAAAACAGCCATCGGCGCTACCGTTCCCTGGCTGCCCAACGCCCTCTTGGCCATATCTGCCGCCCTTTCAAATGCAGCCTTGAGCACGGCCGGGAGTGACACTTTCGCATGGTTTGCCGCGGCACCGGCAGGCGGGGGGGCGGCAGGTATGGGACTATCCGGGGTATTCGAGCCGCTTTTCGTGTAAGGAGGGGGTCTTCTTTTCCTTCGGGTCATCTCTTCTCTCAACTATATCCTGATGTATGCAATCTGTAAAGGAAAATTCCGGTAACCCCTCAGTCTCAGGGGCAGGACAACTCCTTACGTTCCCTCCCGCTTTTACTGATCCCACCGCCGGCAGACCTATGCCGCCGAGAAGACCGAGGGGTCACAAATCAAGCCAATTGGCGGCGCGCGGCCGTCCACCCTTATTATGAAGGGGGTGTAGTACGCGCGCGGGCCGCTATTCTACGTCCATTACCAACGTCTTGCCGGTCCTGTACCCCTTAATCCGCACGCCCCTTGCCCTCTCAAAAAAGGTGCGGACCAGGCCCTGGTCGACGGCCTCATCACACATGCGGCCTCGGTCCAAATCATAATAGACAAATGTTTTGTCGGAAAGGAGGCGCTCGAAAATCATCCGCTTCCTCCCATCGGTTGCCACGGCTTCAGCATTGACGAGATCGCGGCCCGCGGCAATGCCGTCGTGCCTGTCGAGGAGCTGCTTGACGTAGTTAATGAACCTGACGAGCTTCACAAAGGTATAGGTGACAGTTCTGGGAAACAACGGGTTGAGGGGAAACATGACGCTCGATCGCATTGAGGGGAGGGGAACCTCACCGGCGCCCTCCAGGGATACGCTTGCCGGACTGCCCGGTGAAAAATAAAAGATGCTGGGACCGAGCAGCAGCCTTTGGCCCATAAGAAAGCAGAGGGTATCGAGCAGATCCGTAGGGCGCTGCCCCGGCAGCCCGATGATGAAATGGACTTCCACCAGGAAGGGTGAGTGCTCGAGATAGGGGAGGAGCTGCACGAACGACCTCTGGGTCGTTCTCCCCTGCGTTGCAAGGATTGACTCGGACAGATCGACGAGGGAAAAGTTAAGCCGCCGAAAGCCAGCCCGGTACATGAGCTCCAGCGTAGGTACATCCATAGTTGCAGGATAAATGCCGTTCATGGCGGACAGGGTGACCCCCCTGTCGACAAACAGCCCCAGCACCGCCGTAAAGAACGACTTGTCAAGGTTGAGCATGTCGTCCTCAAAGTCGATCGCCTCTATGCGTGAGCCCGCGCACGCGTCTATCTCCTCTCCGATACTGCCGATGCTCCTCCTCCTGTACGGGACCGGCGGTTTCCCGCAAAAGCCGCAGGAAAAAGGACACCCCCTAGAGGTAAGAAAAAAGGTGTATCGTTTCTTGCGTATCCGATAACGGTCCGCGTCTAAGAATTGCCGCCCCGGCAGCAGGTTTATGTCGCTCTCGACATTCGGGTCAGAGAGGTGAAAACACCCCCTTTCCTTGAAACAGAGACCCTTGATCTGTCTTTCTGCCGGCGTGTTGCCGTGAGACAAAGCGGAAACCAGCTCAAAAAATGGCGTTTCACCCTCTCCTCGCACGCAGTAATCGACATCCCGGTGAGAAAGGAGGCGCCCGGGGAAGAGCGTGGGATGGATGCCGCCCATCACCGTCACGATCTCCCGGCTCGCCTCTTTGGCAGCCGTCGCCACCTCCAACGCCTGTTTTTCGTAGGCGCTGCACATGGAGGAGACAGCGACCACATCAGGCATTTCCTTTTCTACGGCCTTCCTTATTTCGGTGAAAGTGAGTCCGAAACGGCGGTAATGGCTGAAAAACGAAAAAGGGGTGATGATTCTTTCCTTGTAGAATGGATCAAGCTCATGGAATTCATGCCCTTCAAGCCGCCTGGGCTTGCAGCCGGTCCTCGCATCGAGGAGAACCACGTCCGCACTCCCCGCTACGCGCGTCGCGAGATAGAGCAGGCCGAGCGGGTATGTCCTGATCGAGGTGTCGTAGAAGTCCTCTATGGGCGGTTGTACAAGGAGCACTTTCATGATATCACTATAGTGAAATAATGGCGCGAAAGAAAGGGGGGAGGGCGGAGCAATAAAACTCCCGCAAAACTCTGGTTGACACGCCGCCCGACTCCTGTTAGCCTGTGTAAAAAAAGGGGCCACACATATGTCACTAGATGGACAGGTCGCGAGGGAGACCCAGATAATCGCAGCTTCCGCCAAGAGCTTTGACGATGCAGTGCAGGTAGGATTCAAAAGGGCTTCCAGGACGTTGAGGGGCATCACCGGCATAAAGGTGGGCGATTGGCGCTGCAAAGTGGAAAACGGGACCATCGTCGAATACCGCGTCACCCTGAACGTTGTCTTTGTCCTCGAGACGTGAGCGTGCGGTACTGCCACGCGACGCGCTAAGGTGAGCTTGCAGGCGCTTTCGCGGAGCCGAACGCGCACGCGTGGCGATCAATCGGCGGTTGCCGCAATTTCTGGCACATATAACGGAAGGTCCCGCAGGATACCGCAGTTGACGTCCTTGATCGCCTGACGTTCCCTGTGTGCCTTGGTCCGGCTTTGGCATATTTTATGCTTTCAGGAGCCCGGAGGTAGCCGAAGAGTACGAAAGGGCTATCCGGCATAGGGCAACTGATAGGGAAATTAGCTGTTGTGAGGCTAATTGCCTGGAAGAACCAGAAATGCTATAAGTATGATCAGTCACGTGCGGTTCAGGAAGACCGGGAGTTTTGACGAGACCAGGGGGTGTTATGGGTGAGCATGGCGTTGATCTTTCAAGGGTAGAGGCGATCCTGGAGCAACACGAGAAGGTGGAATCGTCTCTTATTCCCGTGCTGCAGGAAGTGCAGGGACTCTTCGGTTATCTGCCCGAGGAGACGCTCGTGGCGATCGGTCGGGGATTGGGTGTATCCATGAGCAGGGTATACGGAGTGGTGACGTTTTACTCCCAGTTCTACCTCACGAGGAGGGGGAGACACATAGTGCGGGTATGCCGGGGGACGGCGTGCCACGTGCGGGGTGGAAAGTCGGTCCTGAACACGGTGAAGGATTTTCTCGGCGTGGACGACGGAGAGACGACGGCCGATTTCAACTTCTCCCTGGAAACGGTGGCGTGCCTTGGCACATGCTTTTTGGCGCCCGTAATGATGGTGGACAGGAGTTACTACGGCAAGCTTGTCGGCCCCAGGGTACCGGCGATACTCGATCAGTTTGCCGACAAGAAGGGGGACTAAGGTGAGGAGGCTGGCATCACCATCGGAGCTCGCCGAGTTCCGCAGATCGTTGCAACAGGGGATAGATCCGAAGAAGATCGTCGTCCGTATCTGCATGACAGGGTGTCGCGCCTATGGCGCCCTGGAGGTAAGGGACGGCTTCATTCGAGAGATTCAAAGCCGGGGCCTCGAGGATAAGGTGGAGATCCGGGAGACAGGCTGTCACGGGTTCTGCGCGCGCGCGCCGGTTGCGGCCATCGACCCCTTCGACATATTCTATCAGCAGTTCTCCGCCGACGATGTTCCCGAGATCGTCGAGGAGACGATCGGGAAGGGCCGGGTCGTCGAGCGCCTCGCCTATACTCATTCCACGACCTCTGCGGCGCTGGCCCACAGGTCCGATATTCCTTTCTTCAAAGGACAGACGCAAGTCGTGCTCCGAAACTGCGGGCGGATCGACCCGCGCAGTATCGAGCAGTATATTGCAAGGGATGGTTACGCCGCCTTGGCGCGTGTCCTCAGCCAAAAGCCCGAGGATGTGATAGAAGAGATGAAAAAGTCGGGCATCAGGGGCCGGGGCGGCGCGGGCTTCCCGACAGGCGCGAAATGGTCGTTTCTCCGGGCCGCGCCTGGAGACATGAAGTACCTCATCTGCAACGGCGACGAGGGGGACCCGGGGGCCTTCATGGACCGGGCCGTGCTCGAGGGGGACCCCCACAGCGTCATGGAGGGCATGCTGATCGCCGCTTACGCTACGGGTGCAAAGGCGGGCTATGTTTACGTGCGGGCGGAATACCCCATAGCGGTGGAACACGTGCACATCGCCGCGGCCCAGGCCAGGGAGCTCGGGCTTCTCGGAAAGAATATCCTCGGCTCGGGCCTCGATTTCGACCTGAAAATAAAAGAAGGGGCAGGCGCCTTCGTGTGCGGTGAAGAGACGGCTCTCATTGCTTCGATAGAGGGCCGGCGGGGCACGCCAAGGCCACGGCCTCCCTTCCCTGCGCAAGCGGGCCTCTGGGGAAAGCCGACCAATATAAATAACGTCGAAACGTACGCGAACGTGGCGGCGATCATCCTCAAGGGCGCCGATTGGTACGCGGGCATGGGCACCCCAACGAGCAAGGGGACAAAGATATTCTCCCTTGCCGGCCGCATCAATAACACGGGTCTCGTGGAGGTGCCCATAGGTCTCCCGCTGCACGAGGTGATCTTCGGCATCGGCGGCGGCATCCCGAGGGGAAGGCGCTTCAAGGCCGTCCAGATGGGCGGGCCTTCGGGCGGCTGCGTGCCCATGAGCCATCTTAACCTCCCCATCGATTACGGCTCCCTGGAGTCGGTCGGCGCTATCATGGGATCAGGCGGGATGGTCGTGATGGACCAGAACACGTGCATGGTCGACGTGGCCCGTTTTTTCCTCAGCTTCACACAGACCGAGTCCTGCGGAAAGTGCGTTCCATGTCGGATCGGCACCAAGCGGATGCTGGAAATCCTGACAAGGATTACCCGGGGCGAAGGCCGGGAGGGGGACATAGAGCTGCTTCAGGAGATGGGGCAGTCGATCAAGGATGCGAGCCTGTGCGGTCTGGGGCAGACGGCCCCCAACCCGGTGCTGTCGACGATCCGCCACTTCAGGGAAGAGTACGAAGCGCACATCCTGCAGAAGCGCTGCCCATCAGGCGTATGCGACGCCCTGGTGTTTGCTCCGTGCGAGAATACCTGTCCTGTCCGCTGCGACGCAGTCGGCTATGTATCGCTGATCTCCAGGGGCAGGTACGAGGAAGCCCTCGAGCTGATTCGGCCGACCATGCCGCTTGCGGGTGTCTGCGGGAGGGTGTGCAACCATCCTTGCGAAAAAGCCTGTAAGCGCGGCGATATAGACGATCCTATCGCCATCTCCTCGCTGAAGCGGTTTGCCGCCGATTGGGAGGTGCGGCAGGGCAAGCTTGCGCCGCCGGCCTTCATCGAGAAACCGAAAAGCGCCGCCGTTGCCGTCGTGGGAGCGGGTCCCGCCGGCCTCAATGCGGCTTATCAGCTTGGCAGGCGTGGTTACCGAGTGACGATCTTCGAGGCCCTGCCGGTTGCGGGCGGCATGCTGGCCGTCGGCATTCCCGACTTCCGTCTCCCCCGGGAGGTGTTTCACCATGATATCCGCTTCATCTGTCAGCACAACGTGGAGATCGTCACCGGCAAGGCCCTGGGGAAGGACTTTACGCTGGACGAACTTTTCCGGCAGGGTTACAAGGCGATCTTCCTTGGACTGGGCGCCCACGCCGATCAGCGATTGGGTCTCCCGGGCGAAGATGCGGAGGGCGTGCTCGCGGGCGTCGAGTTCCTGCGCCGGGCGAACCTCGGAGAGAAGGTGGAGGTGAGTGAAAGAGTGGCGATCATCGGCGGCGGGAACGTGGCCATCGATGCCGCCAGGATGGCGCTGCGCCTCGGGGCGAAGAAAGTGACCATCGTCTACCGCAGGACCCGGGAAGAGATGCCGGCGAGCATCGAAGAGATCGAAGAGGCCGAGGAAGAGGGCATTGAGATCATGTTTCTCCTGGCGCCCACGCGGATCATTACCGGAAATGGAAAAGTGAAGGGGGTCGAATGCCTAAGGATGGAGCTGGGGGAATACGATGAGAGCGGAAGGGCCAAGCCCGTCCCCGTTCCCGGCTCCGAGCTCGTGATCGAGGCCGACACGGTCCTCTCGGCCATCGGCTATGCGCCGGACCTCTCCTGTCTGCCCGGGGACGCCCTCTTCGAGAGGAACAGGAACGGCACGCTGCGGGCCGATCCGGTGACAATGGCAACGGCCGCCCAGGGGGTTTTTGCCGGCGGCGACATGGTGATAGGCGCCTCTACAGTGGTCGAGGCAATGGCGGGCGGTTACCGGGCAGCCATATCGATCGACCGGTACCTCAAGGGGCAGGACCTCTACAAGGACCGCGTCTACAAGGCCGAGAGGCGGGCGGACGTGGCGCGCGTCGAAGATGACGGCGAGAAAGCCGGTGCGGAAAAGAGGCGCTCGGAAATGGCCCGGTTGCCTGCCGGGCAGCGGGTGACGAGTTTTGCGGAGGTTAATACGGGCTTCGGTGAAGAGGGGGCCCTGTGCGAAGCAAAGCGCTGCCTGCGGTGCGACCTGGAGAAAAGGAGGGACGAGTCATGAGTGGAGTCACCCTGACGATAGATGAGCGCACCGTAGAAGCGCCGGCGGGCACGACAGTCTTCTGGGCTGCGAGAAAGGCCGGGATCGAGATCCCGCACCTCTGCTACCTGGAGGGGCTCTCACCGACGGCCGGATGCAGGCTCTGCGTCGTTGAGGTGGAAGGAAGCCGCAACCTCTCGGCGTCGTGCGCGCTCCCCGTCGCGAACAAGATGGTCGTCAGGACCGAGTCGCCAAGGGTAACGGCCGCGAGGCGCATGGTACTCGAGTTCCTCCTCTCCGACCATCCTCGCGACTGCATGACGTGCGAAAAGAGCGGCGCATGTGCGCTCGAGAACTACGCCTACAAGTTCGGTATCCGCCAGTCCGGGTTCGTGGGGGACCACCACGATTACCCCTTGCGCGAGAGCAACCCCTTCTTCGTGAGGGACTACAACAAGTGCATCCTGTGCGCCCGGTGCGTTACCGTCTGCCATGAGGTTCAGTACTGCCGGGCGGTCGATCAGACGCATAGGGGATTCGCGACGAAGGTGGCTGCCTTTGGCGACCGGTCGATGGAGGAAAGCCCTTGCGTTTTTTGCGGCAACTGTGTCAGCGTCTGTCCCACTGGGGCGCTCACCGAGAAGGCGGGCCGTTTTGAGGGCCGCTCCTGGGAGATGAAGAAGGTGCCTACCATCTGTTCGTACTGCGGGGTGGGATGCACCCTCGTCCTGAACGTGAAAGAGGACAGGATCGTCAAAGTCACCTCCGATAGGGAGAAGGGCATGAACAAGGGCTGGACGTGCGTCAAAGGCAGGTTCGGCTTCGATTACGTCCATAGCCCCGACCGTCTTTCCACCCCTCTCGTGCGGGATAATGGAGGCCTGCGGGGAGCCGGATGGGATGAGGCGCTCGACAGGGTGGCGGCCGGTCTCACAAAAGTGAAGGACCAGTACGGACCCGACGCCGTCGGCTTCCTTGTTTCGGCGAAGTGCACGAACGAGGAAAACTATCTGCTCCAGAAGATAGCCCGCTCCGCTATCGGGACGAACAACGTCGATCACTGCGCCCGTCTCTGACACAGCTCCACTGTCGCCGGTCTGGCGATGGCCTTCGGGAGCGGGGCAATGACCAATTCCATCAGCGAGATAGCGAACGCCGACGTGATATTCGTCATCGGATCCAACACGACCGAGAATCATCCTGTCCTCGCCCTCGAAATAAAGAAGGCGGTCGAGCAGAATGGGGCAAAGCTGATCGTTGCAGACCCACGGAGGATCGAGCTGGTCGATTATGCCGCCGTCTGGCTCAGCCAGCAGCCCGGAACAGATGTGGCGCTGGTGAACGGCATGATCAATGCGATCATCGCCGCGGGCTTAGCCGACAATGCCTTTGTGGCGGAACGGACCGAGGGCTTCGAGGCGCTCGCCGAATCCGTGTCGGGTTACACGCCGGAAGCGGTCGAGAAGGTGACGGGGGTGAAAGCAGCCGACCTTATCGCGGCCGCACGCCTCTTCGCGGAATCGCCCGCCGCGTCGATTCTCTATGCCATGGGCATCACCCAGCATACATCGGGCACGAACAACGTCCTCGCCCTCGCCAACCTGTCGATGGTGACCGGACAGATCGGCAAGCCTTCTTCGGGCGTCAACCCTCTCCGGGGTCAGAACAACGTCCAGGGCGCCTGCGACATGGGCGGGCTGCCGAATGTCTTCACCGGGTATCAGAGGGTAGATGACGAAATGGCGAGGACAAAATTCGAGGGGGCGTGGGGAAGGCAGCTTTCCGCCCGTCCGGGGCTTACTCTCCTGGAAATGATGGGGGCTATAGGCGAGGGCCGCATAAAGGCGCTCTTCATTCTGGGCGAGAATCCACTCCTCACCGATCCCGATGCGGCACGGGTGCGCGACGAGCTCTCACACCTCGACCTTCTCGTGGTCCAGGACATATTCCTCACAGAGACGGCGGAGTTGGCCCATATCGTGCTGCCGGGCGTAAGCTTCGCGGAAAAGGACGGCACCTTTACGAACACGGAGAGGAGGATACAGCGGGTGAGGGCCGCGATTGCGCCCCTTGGCGACGCGCGCCCCGATTGGCAGATCCTCTGCGATCTTGCGTCCCGACTGGGCTATCCCATGAGCTACGACTCGCCCGGAGAGATCATGGACGAGGTCGCTTCCCTCACACCCTCCTACGGCGGCATCCGCTATGCGCGCCTCGACCACGCGGGCCTTCAGTGGCCCTGTCCGGACGCGGATCATCCGGGAACGCCGTACCTGCACAAGGGGCGTTTCGTAAGGGGCAAGGGGAAGTTCCATGTCACGCCGTATGTGCCGCCTCCCGAACTGCCCGACGAAGAGTACCCTTTCCTCCTGACGACGGGCCGTATGCTCTACCACTACCATGGCGTCCTTTCGAGAAAGTCGGAGGGCCTTTCCGGTATGGCCCCGGCCGCGGCGATAGACATCAGCCGGGCAGACGCACAAAGACTGGGGTTCAACGGAGAAGGGGCGATGGTTTCCGTAGAGTCGAGACGGGGGCGTATTGAAGTCAGGGCGCGGGCGGTCGATTATCTCCAGGAGGGGCTCGTCTTTATGACTTTCCACTTCAAGGAAGCGGCGGTGAACAATCTGACCCTCGGCACCCTCGATCCCGTGGCGAAGATTCCCGGGTACAAGGTCTGCGCCGTGCGGATCCGGAAGCTTGCCTGAGGCGAAGGCGTAGGCCGTTTTCGCGTGGAGGCGGCTCTCGTGGGGCGGGTGCGGCGAAAGAGATACCGGGGTCGCCTTACGAAGAAAATATCCTATTGACAGGTGAGATCGAAGGTGTTATCCTGAGCTGTGATTTCTTTCACTTCCGCACTGTTGTATACAATAACCTTACGCACTTACCGACAAAAGGCGTATTTTTTGGTTTCCGGTGATAAGGACCAATTTTAATGATAAAGGAGAAACGAGCATCAGCCGGGGGACCGACTTGGATAAGCGTCAAGGTCTTTTGCGGTCATGGGTTGTAGCTTAATCATCAGGACAGAGTAACGAAAAGGAGGTAACAGTATGTGGGAATTGAAAAATGATGCGCAGGCAAAGGTGGAGGCTGCGGTAAAGGTATACCTCCCCCCGTGTCAAAACAAATGCCCGATCCGCGAAGACATCCAGCGAACAAACGTGCTCATCTCCTTGCTTCCCAAGGACCCCGAAAAGGCACGGGAGGGCGTGCTGCAGATCGGGGACCACCTTTACGAGAGGAACCCCTTTTTCACGGTGTGCGGCTATATCTGCGGCATCTGTGAAAGGGAATGTAACTACAAGACACATGGCGGCTCCGTGAAGAGGAGACTTTTGAAGCGTTTTCTTTCCGATACGTATACGCCTTATTTAAAAGAGAGGAAACCCCTCGCCGTGCAGAAGGACGGTGAAAAGGTGGCCGTAATCGGAGGCGGCCCCGGCGGCTTGATGGCTGCGTGGGAAATGGCCAAGAAGGGACACGACGTGACTCTCTTCGATTCCAACCCCAAGCTTGGAGGCGCCGTCAGGTACATTCCCCAATACCGCCTTCCCGAAGATGTCCTCGATACCGCGGTCGACAGCCTTGTCCGCATAGGGGGCATAAAGGTGCAAAAAAACACCACCTTCGAGGGTGTCGATGCGATCTCCACACTGAAAGCGCAGGGCTTCAAGGCGTTTTTCGTCGCGACGGGCACGCCTTACCCCCGCCCCCTCACCTTCGGTGTCGATAAGGTGGAGTGGCAGGGCATGGAGGGTGTCGGCTACGGGCTCACCATGCTCGACGAGGCGGCGAAAGGGCTTCTTCCCCCTGACCACTACAAGGGGAAAAGGGTTGTCGTCGTCGGCGGAGGCAATGTGGCCTTCGATGCCGCGAGGACAGCCTACCGGCTGGGCGGGCAGGTCACTATAGTCTGCCTTGAGAACGAGGACAAGACATCAAGGGACGGCATCCCCGCGGATGCGGAGGAGATAGAAGGGGCCATTCAGGAAGGCATCCGGATCGTCTATTCGAGGGGCGTAAGAAACGTCATCGCCGAGAACGGAAAGTTCAAAAAGATCGACTGTCCCAGGTGCACGAACGTTTTCGACTACAAGGGCTTTAATCCCCAGTTTAACTGCAGCGACTGCCAGGACGTGGAGGGCGATGTGCTGCTCATCACCATCGGCCAGATGTGGGATCGGAGCCTTCTCCAGAATGCAGGGCTTTTCGACGCGAGCGGCAGGCTTGCCGTTGACCCCCTTACCCGCCGGAGCGCTTTGCGGGAAGAGGTCTTTATCGGCGGGGACGTGAGACGGATCGGTTTCATGGTCGACGCCATGGCGGAAGGCAGGGAAGCGGCCCAATCGATGGAGAGATACCTCCGCGGCATGCCCATGCAGCGTTGGGGCCTGAGACGAGAGACCACGGGTACGCCGACGAGGGGTGCCTTCAAGCCGGAACCAAAGGTAAAATGGACTGCTCCGACGGAAAGGAAGACGTTTGACATGTTCGAGATAGGATTCACTCTCGACGAGGCGATAGAGGAGGCGAGAAGGTGTCTCGAGTGCGGTCCGTGCCTTGCCTGCAAGGCATGTGTCTCCGCCGGCATCCAGTCTGAGCTGCCGACGGTGGTGATCAATGAAAGCCTCTGCTCCGGCTGCGGCATCTGCGTGTCCGCGTGCAACTATGAGACCGCCCAGCTTCTTGAAACGAAAGAGATTGTGGAAGGCAGGGAGGTGGGGACGCGCCTGGTGAGCTATTCGGACCCTATAAAGTGCAAGGCCTGCGGCATGTGCGTCTCCGCGTGTCCTTCCGGCGCTCGTGAGCTGGTCCCCGACCTCTCGAAGATGGAGAAGCAGAAGGTTAGTGAAAAGCCGGGGATTGTCTGCTTTGCCTGCAAGTTCGGCTACGGCTATTGCGGGAACGGGGCCGCGTCAGGGGTGAAGACGCTCGTTCCCGTGGTCTGTATCGGCAAGGTGGATACGACGGACATTATCAACGCCTTCAGGAAAGGCGCGGACGGCGTCCTCCTCCTCGGCTGCGGGGACGGCGACTGCCACTTTCAAGACGGCAACGAGGAAGCGCGGAAGCGCGTATATCTCTTGCAGAAAGTGCTTGAATCATTCGGCATCGAGAAGGAAAGGGTACAGGTAGTCACGTCCTTCGATCCGGAGGGCGCGAAGATAGCGGCACTTGTCGACGAATTCGCACAAAGACTCAAGGGTCTTGAACCAATCAGGGTTTAGGAGGAAGATATGGCTGATAAACCGAAAGTAGCAATAATGTGGCTCGGGGGCTGCGGCGGGTGCGATGAGGCCGTCGTCGACCTTAACGAGAATGTGTTGAAAGTGGCCAGCGCCGTCGATTTCGTGCTCTGGCCTGTGGCCCTTGACTTTAAATACCATCACATAGAGGCGATGAAAGACGGAGAGATTACGCTGAGCATCATTAACGGCTCGGTGAGGAATTCCGAGCTTGAGGAGTTTGCGAAGGTACTCCGCAAAAAATCTCAGCTCGTGCTGGCCTTCGGGGCCTGCGCCTGCTTTGGCGGCACGCCTGGTTTGGCCAACTTCCGCTCCAGGGACGACATCTTCCAATGGGTCTATAAGGATGCCCCCACGGTCACCAACCCGAACGGGAATTATCCGCAAACGACGACGAACATCGACGGCAAGGAGCTGACGCTGCCCTATCTTTTCGACGACGTGCGCACCGTCAGCCAGGTCATCGATGTCGATTACTACCTGCCCGGCTGCCCGCCGCCCGTCAATCTTATCCTTGACGCAGTCAGCGCGGTGCTGGAGGGGCGTCTTCCCCCCAAAGGCTCCACCCTCGCCCCCGAGAGGGCGCTCTGCGACGTCTGTGAGAGAAACCGGACCAAGCCTGACAGGCTCGCCATCTCCGCGGTAAAGAGGATACATGAGATAGAGGCCGATCCCGAGAAGTGTTTTCTGGCCCAGGGCGTAATCTGCTCGGGGCCGGCAACGCGGTCCGGGTGCGGCGAGGTGTGCCTGAAGATCAATATGCCCTGCAGGGGCTGCTTCGGCCCGGTGGAAGGCGTTGCCGATATGGGTTCCAAATACCTGTCGGCCTTTGCCTCTCTGGTCGATGCGGGGAATGTGGACGAGGCGATGAAGGTAGCCGACACGCTTGATGACCCTTCGGGATATTTCTATCGTTTCACAACTGCGGCTTCTCTGTTGAAAAAGCAAAGAGACGCATCCAAGAAAGAGGTGTAAACATGGGCAAAAGAATATCGATAAATCCGGTAACGAGATTGGAGGGTCATGGGAAGATCGAAATCTTTCTCAACGACCAGGGTGATGTGGAGGACGCTTATTTCCAGGTGACGGAGCTGAGGGGCTTCGAGCGGTTTTGCCTGGGAAGGCCCGTTGAGGAGATGCCGAGGATCGTGCCGAATATTTGCGGTGTCTGCCCTACGCCCCACAACATGGCATCGACGAAGGCCCTCGACAAAGTGTACGGGGTGGAGCCGACGGTTACTGCCAAGCTGATCCGGCAGCTCCAGTATAACGCCTTCTATGTGGAAGACCATTTTATCCACTTTTTCTTCCTCGGCGGACCGGACTTTGTGGTCGGCCCCAACGCGGATCCGGCAGAGCGAAACATTCTCGGCGTAATCCAAAAGGTAGGTATGGAGATCGCAGGAAAGGTGATCGAAGTCCGGAAAAGGTGCAGGGATATCTTGCGGCTTCTGGGAAGCAAGGCCCCGCACCCGGAAGGCGGCCTTCCCGGCGGTGTCTCAAGAGGGATTACCGAGGAAGAGCGTGTGACCATAAAGGAGACGGCCGACTACGCCGTCGAATTCGCGAAATTCGCCCTCCAGCTATTCAAGAACGTAGTGGTCAGGAATCCCGAGTATCTCGACCTTGTCCTCAACGATGCGTACAACCTCAACACCTATTATATGGGGATGGTCGACGAGAACAAGTGCGTCAACTTTTACGACGGCAATATCCGGGTGGTCAACCCGGAAGGCAAGGAGAGGGCCCTTTTTGACCCCCAGTTCTACACGGACCATATTGCTGAATGGGTCGAGCCCTGGACCTATATAAGACTCACCTACCTCAAGGTCCTGGGATGGCAGGGGCTGAAAGAAGGATACGGCTCATCCCTTTACCGCGTAGGGCCGCTGGCCCGTTTGAATGCATCGAAGGGCATGGCCACGCCCGAGGCGCAGGCGGAATACGAGGAGATGTACGCAATCCTGGGCAACAAGCCGGCGCACAATACCCTCGCCTTTCACTGGGCGCGGTTGATCGAAGCCCTGCAGGCGGCTGAGGATATGCAGCGCATCGCCGGTGATCCGGCTCTGACGAGCAAGGATATACGGAATATGAACCTCCGCTTGACGAAGAAGGGCATCGGGTGTGTGGAGGCGGCAAGGGGAACGCTGATCCATCACTATGAGACGGACGATAAGGGACTCCTCACAAAAGCGAACCTCATTGTCGCAACACAGCACAATGCCGCCCCGATCTGCCTTTCGGTAAAAAAGGCGGCCCAGGGTTTTATAAAGGGAGGAGAGGCAAAGGAAGGGCTCCTCAACATGGTCGAGATGGCGTTCCGCGCTTATGACCCATGTCTCGGGTGTGCAACCCACACGCTTCCCGGGACAATGCCGTTCGAAGTCGTGCTCCGCGATAGACAGGGGAACGTGGTCGAGCGGATAAGCCGGGGCTTGTAAATAAAACAGGTTGGAAAAGGCCGTGGCCCCGCATAAGGCCACGGCCCCATTTTTTATTATGGCTTCTCAGAAAACTCTTGTGCTCGGGCTCGGCAATACCATCCTCGGCGATGACGGCATCGGCATCCGCGTCGTGCGGGAGATAAGGAAAACATGGGCCGGCCACCCTCAGATCGAGCTTGTCGAGGCGAGTCTCGCGGGCATGGTGCTCCTCGATGTGATTACCGGGTTCGACAAGGTGATCGTCGTCGATGCCATTATGACGGCCGACCTGAATCCTGCCGGCTTCGTCTACGAGCTGACCCTGGACGACCTGGGAGAAGTGCTCCTGCCCTATGCGTCTCATGCCCTCGACCTGAAGACCACCATCGAGCTGGGGAAAAGACTTGGCTATAAGATGCCGGCGACCGTACAAATCTGCGCCATAAAGATAGAGGAGAACACGCTCTTTACGGAGGCGCTCACGCCGCCCGTGGAGCATGTCGTGCCCATCCTCGCTGAGCGCCTGATCAGGGAGCTGAGCAGCCTCAACCCATCATAACCCCTCGAATAACCCGGACCTGGTGATGCATCACGTTCTGTGCGGCTTGCTTTTGCCTGCCCATTTTCCTATAATACACTGTAAAGGCCGGGGAAGTATAGGTCCTAGAGGACTTATAAGACCTATGCTTCCCCGGCCGCGGACAAGGAGGTCAAGGTGATGGCTAGCTATAGATGCGTCGTATGTGGCTATATTTATGATCCTGCGGAAGGCGATTCTGCGTCGGGAATAGCGCCGGGCACGGCTTTCGAGGCGTTGCCCGATTCCTGGGTATGCCCTGTGTGCGGCGCCCCCAAGACGGAGTTCAAAAAGGAAGGATAGATAGACCGGGCAGACCGTATGGGTGGGGGAAAGAAACAAGGAGAAGTGAAATGGTGATGCTGCTGGAGACCGGGTTTGCAGGCCTCGGCGCCCCCAGAAAGGGCAAAGTGCGGGACATTTACGACCTGGGTGACAAGCTTCTCATTGTGGCTACGGACCGCGTGTCCGCGTTTGACGTGGTGCTGCCGACGGGCATACCCGACAAGGGGAAAGTCCTTAATCAGCTTTCCCTTTTTTGGTTCCGCAGGATGGAGGACGTCGTCAGGAATCACGTGGTGGAATCGGATGTCGCGCGCTACCCCGCAGCTCTTGCGAAGTATGCCGACCGGCTTTCGGGAAGAAGCATGATAGTAAAGAAAGCGAATCCTGTTCCCGCCGAGTGTGTCGTCCGGGGCTATCTCGCAGGATCGGGGTGGACAGAATACAGGGAAAAAGGGACTGTGGCCGGGATAAAGCTGCCCGCAGCGCTGCAGGAATCCCAAAGGCTGGAAGAGCCTATTTTCACGCCTACCACCAAGGCCGACGAGGGACACGACATCCCTCTCTCAGAGGACCAGCTCCGGGAGCTGATAGGGGCACGACAGGCAGAGGAAGTGACGCGTCTGAGTCTTGAGATATACAAGAGGGCCGCAACGCTCGCAGAGACACGAGGTATTCTGATCGCGGATACGAAATTTGAATTTGGCATTGTCGACGGCGAAACGATCATTATTGACGAGATCCTCACACCCGATTCGTCCAGGTTCTGGTCGGCCCGGGACTACAAGCCGGGGCAGGGACAGGACAGCTTCGACAAACAGATCGTCAGGGATTACCTGAACACCCTTGAATGGGATAAGACTGCACCGGGACCCGAGTTGCCGGCGGCGATTGTGGCAAAGACCAGCCAACGGTATAGGGAGATATATGAGATTCTCACCGGCGGCCCACTCCGGTAGCTGGCGGTAGCGGGCGGCCGGGATCTTTTCGCGCCTGGCGCGGTCGCCGGGGCGTGTCCGGGTCCTCACATACGATCGGAGTATGCTCCGGCCCGGACGACACCCCGGCTTCCGCCCCATCCATCGAAAATCTCTCCGGCCGCGAACAGACCTTATTTAGTGCACCTGCAAGTGGTGCCTTTTTGTGTTTCGACATTTTTACGGAATACCGTGAGTAAGGTGGCCACCAGGCCACGCCGGGTTGCCTCAAAGACGGCGGCTGCCTTCCTCGCAGAGCTCGGGGACTACAGGAACTTTAAATCCTACAAGAAGATGATTGCCTTCTCGGGGCTTGATCCTACCATACACCAGTCAGGCAAATATGAGGGGATGAGCATAATATCGAGAAGAGGCGATCGGCACTTGCGGAAAATCATCTACAACATGACCTTCTGCGTCATCCGCTATGACGGTCCGTTCAGGGATCACTTCTTCAGAAGAAAGGAAGAAGGCTTACCGTTTAAGAAGGCATTATTGGCGACGGCGCATAAACTGATGAGGGCTATATTTGCGATGCTGAATGGCGGAACCCTTTATCGAACGGAGGCGCCTGTGGAAATATAAAAAATAGTTGGACTGCAATTGTTGATTTAAAGCCTTGTCCTCTTCGCTTAAATAAAGGACTAACCGCCTTACCACTATTTATTTACTGCAAACCACTCGGGATGAAAGAAACGTTAAAGCTTTCATTTCTATTAATGTCCATGTATGGGAATCTGGAGACAATTGCCCTGATTCTCTTTTGTCTGGCTCCCTGATCACCCCAAAGAACCTCGACTCTTGTTCCCAGTTCTGCATATTTAGGATCAATAATTGCTAATGAAATCATTTCGCGGTAGTACCAGCTGAAGCACCGACCTGATGCCATGCCCACACATTGATTACCCACTAGGATCTGGTCAGCGCGATAATCCCATATCTCTTCAGTCTTCGGGGCGTCTTCCGGGCCATCCATCGCGAAATAGGGTTCACCCTTTTCGAATTCGGAACGGTAAATATCGATAATATCATCCTGATTCCAAACCAGTGTTCTCATCTGCCGGTGCGGTTCCGACTTGATCTTTATTAGTGCTTCCTTGCCGACAAAATCGTGCTCGAAATTGACGCAGAATCCCCAACTCAGTTCAAAGGGATTTACGTATCGATCACTGATATTCGTACTGTAACTACCGGTCAGTTTCGTAGCGGATCCGCCCCTAATTAGGCCATAGGCTCCCGAGTTCATGAAATCCTGATCTGTTTCCCACGCGTAATAAAAATGAATCGTGTACTGAGGGAAACCATTTTCTGTGTGGGCGTTCCAGTAAGCCTGCCTGCCGAGTCTACGGATTCCATATGTCTCACCGGCTTTCAATAGTGCAGCGTAGACAGTAAGTGCGTCTTCTAGATTACCATGTACTTCATAAGCCAAAGAGCCCGCCATACCTATACGCATGACCCGTACTTGTTTCCCGGCAATACTGCTTAAACAGTGTCCGGCAAACGGAAGGTCGTGAAAGTCTTCTCGGGTAGCTGCTTCGATAATCTCCAAGGAGCGGGGCCCGCCCAGTTGGTACATGTATACATCGCCGGTCAGATCTTTTCCTTCCACATCATAGCTGCCACGATCGATCGCGTAGTCAAGATAGGGGGCCATCCAGTAGGTGATGAACTCATCTTCGCCCAGCCGAAGCAACAGGCCGTCTATCATAAGCAGACCATCTTTATTTACCATTATCCCGTGTTTGGCTCTTCCAATTTCAAAACTCTTAAAGCTGTTCGTAAGATTCTCATTCAGAAATCTAAGAGCATCCGGACCTTTGAACCAATAAGTCCGGGTTGGGTTCAGGGCCGCGTGAATATAACAATTGTCGTACCAAGATAGTTGTTCATCGCGCCACCCCGTATAAGTATACGGCGTCACGCCAGGAGCCCCTGCGGAACTATAATTTGCGGTATATAAGGAGCATCCCCGTTTGTTATACGGAACATAAGGACTGAGTTTAAACCGACCATCAAGCATATTCTTGTTCATTTTGACACCTCCAAATACTGCTACAAAAGTCCTTCGTATCTTCTTGGCCGTTCCCGACGTAAAAAGAGCATTACGAGGGAACGCGTATCCGCTTGCCGCTATTTCTTCGGAATATATAGAAAGGCCAAGCTTCTCTCGTATTACCCCCTCACAATCTCTTTGCTCTACGTATCCTCCTTATCGTAATACTTCGATACGGTACTATAGCACGGCATTTGAAAGCTGCGAAGGCCCCCTATTCACTTTTCAAGCTATTTTCGTAAAAAGTCAGGTTTTCCTGATGGCGGGTTGTGACTGGACCCGGTAAGGTTTCAAGATAAGTGAATGGGTGTCGGGGATAGGCAAAAACCGTTTCAACGGGGAACGAGGATCGAAAAAAGGGGGAAGACTAATGAAAAAAGCGTTTCTTTTCGCAGTCGTCGTCGGTATATGCATGATCCTTTCGACTACGGTCACGGCACAGCCGATTAAGGTGGGGGCCGTAATCAATCTTACCGGGCCAGCCTCGTCCTATGGCCAGTATCATGCCAAGGGGCTGCAGGATTATTTCCGGTATGTCAACGAAGTTAAGGGGGGAGTGGCGGGCAGAAAGGTGGAGCTAACCATCGTCGATCATGCCTATCAAGTGCCTGAAGCCATAAAGCTGGTAAAGAAGTTTTGCGAGGACAAGGTGGATATGCTGGCGGTCTGGGATGCAGGGTCGGGAATCGCCGTAAAGCCAATTCTTCAACAGTACAAGATCCCGGCGATCAACTTCTCCACGTATCAAGCCCTTCTTAATCAGCCGATAGAGTACATGTACATTGTCTTCGGTAGCTACATAATGGAGTCAATGGCAGTTCTCGACTACATAAAGGCAATCCACAAGGGAAAGGAGCCGCCGAGGGTCGGATTACTCACATACAATAATGCTTTCGGAAAAGCGATCCATGCCCCCTGCAAGGAGTACGCGGTTAAAGCAAATGTCAATATAGTGAGTGTCGAAGAATTCCCGTCCTCCACACTTGATCTGGGTACGGAGCTTTTGCGCCTAAAAGAGAAGAAGGCAGAGTACATTTTCATTCAGGCCCTCCCTGCGGCAATAGTCGCCGCATTAAAGGCTGCGGACAGGGTTGGCTACAATGTGCCCTTCTTCGGCACCAACACCTCGACTGATCCGGATTTTTTCAAACTCGGTCACGGTCTGATTCGTGACCGGCTTGCGATTTCGTTCGGCGGTGCCCTTCCTGTCGACAACACGCCCGGCATCAAGTTGATGCAAGACCTATGGAAAAGATACAAGACCGTAGACAAGTTCGACACCTGCTACTGGTTGGGGGTCACGGTCGGGGCCATCATGGAGAGGTCCATGGAACGGGCAAACCAGACATACAAGAAGATCAACGCGGAAACGATCAACAACGCAATGGAGTTTTTTCGTAATGAGGATTTCGGTGGTCTTGTCCCCAACGTCACCTACACCAAAACCAATCATGAGCCTTCGTTTAGCACAAGGATTGTAAGAGTTCGCGAGGATTCAAGTTATGCTCCGCTTTCGAACTTCTTCCATCCCGGAAAGGATAAGGTCCAGGTCCTGAAGGAATCTAAGTGAAGGCGTTTCGAGGGCAGCCCAGCATCTACGCCAACCAGCGCGCCGATAGCCGGCCGGCCGAACTGCAAGTGAAGGACATTCATTTGTCCTTCGGGGGAGTAATGGCACTGAGCGGAGTGAGCCTTGCCGTTCAGAGCGGGGAGCTGGTCAGCGTCATAGGTCCCAACGGGGCGGGAAAAACCAGCCTCATGAATTCAATCACGGGTTATTATCACCCGCAAAAAGGACATATTTCTTTCAACGGTCAGGAGATAACGGGTTGGCCTCCTCACTCCATCACGAAGCAGGGGATAGGCAGGACATTCCAGAACATTGAGCTCTTTCCCGGAATGACTGTTCTTGCCAATATGCTTCTGGCCCGTCACATACACTCTCACTATAGCCTGGTGTCGGCAACCGTCTTCGCCCGGTCGGTCCGCGACGAGGAAATCCGCCACCGGCGGGTTCTGGAAGAGATCATCGATTTTCTGGAAATGCAGCCGATTCGCAAGAAGCCGGTCGGTGGTTTGGCCTACGGGTTACGTAAAAGGGTGGAGCTGGCCCGGGCCTTGGCACTTGAGCCCCAGCTATTGGTTCTTGACGAACCATTCGCCGGCATGACGTTGGAAGAGAAGGAAGACATGGTCCGGTTTCTGATTGAACTAAATAACGCGTGGGGACAGACGATGCTGCTCGTCGAACATGACATGTCCATCGTAATGAGCATTTCGCAAAGAATTGCTGTCCTGGATTTCGGTGTGTTGATAGCCGAAGGAACGCCTGAAGTCATTCAGAACCATCCCAAAGTGATTGAGGCCTATCTGGGTCAAACAGTAGAGGCATAAGATGTCAGAAACGGCGGCAGTAACACAGCACAGGACAAAGAAACAGGTGGAACAGGGCTTCTTGACCTCCCTAAGTACCTACACCTTGCCCAGAATCTTGCTTTATCAGTCACAACATCTTGGAAAAGACTATATTGCCATTCGCGAGAAGGCGTACGGTATATGGCAAACATACCATTGGGAGGAGTATTTTAACTATACCAAGCGCGTCGCTTTGGGGCTGATGACTTTAGGGCTGAACCGAGGTGAACATGTTGGCATTGTGATGAACAATCATCCCGAATGGCTGTTCAGTGAGCTCGCCACGCAGTCCCTGGGTGCAATCAGTCTAAATCTTTTCACCTCTTCTATTGCTAAAGAACTCGCGTCAGGTCTGAAGCGAAGCCATGCGGTTTATGCCGTCGCTCAAGACCAAGAGCAGGTCGATAAGCTGCTGGAAAGCAGAAAAGAACTGCCCGACGTGCGAAAAGTGATCTATGTAGACCCAACCGGCATGAGAACCTACGAAAACCACCCATGGCTGATCAGTTTTCAGGAACTCCTTGCGAGCGGAGAAAACCTGGATCGAGAAAAGCCTCACTTGTATATAGAAGAAATAGAGAAGGGTAAACCTGGGGAAGTGGCGTTGATGATCATGACCTCTGGGACGACAGGAGTACCGAAGCTCGCCATGCTCTCCCATCAGAGCTTTACCGAGATGGCCAGAAAGTGGCTGGAGACGACCCCGATTGGCGTGGGCGACAACTGGATATCGATCACGCCCCCTGCGTGGATAGTGGATCAGATGTGGGGTATGGGAGTAGCGTTATGCGGTGGAATGACCATGAACTTTCCCGAAGCACCTGAGACCGTAACCGAGGATTTTCGTGAAATCGGGCCAGCGATAGTCATCACATCCTCCAGATTCTGGGAAGACTTGGCATCGAACATCAGGGTCAAGATCAGCGATGCGGGATGGATCAAACGGAAATTGTTCGGTAAGTCAGAAAGAATCGGAGCGGCAGTGGTAGACAGGGAGCAGAAAGGAAACACGATACCACTCCATCTACGTGTTCTTCACTGCTTGGCTTCACGGACGGTTTACCGGCCTCTCATGGATCGGGTTGGCTGCTCGCATATCCGGGTTGCAATTACGGGGGGGCATCCGATCAGCCCAGACGTGATACGTTTCTTTCGAGCCAAGGGTCTGAACCTCAAGCACGGGTATGGTCTGACCGAGGCAGGCGGTGTGTTCCAGATTCAGCCTGATGGAGAAGTGAAACCGGAGACCGTGGGTAAGCCTTTGCCCCGAACCGAAGTGAGGATCGCCGAAGATCAAGAGGTGCTCGTCGCAAGCCCCTCCAACTTCGTCGGTTACTACGGTGACGATGAGGCGACCAGGAAGGCTTATAGAGACGGATGGGTCTACACAGGCGATGCCGGGTATATGGATGACGACGGCCACCTCCTGATTATTGGTCGAAAAGAGGAGATTATCCGGACGAATGTGGGAGAAGCATTCTCTCCAGATTTCATCGAGACTCGGCTCAAATTCAGTCCGTACATTAAGGAAGCAGTTGTCTTTGGCGAAAAGCGTGATTTCATTACCGCTTTCATAAATATCGATATGGAGAACGTCGGGAGTTGGGCAGAAGACCGCATGATTCCTTACACAACATACACGGATTTGTCTCAGCAGCCGGCCGTGGAGGATTTGATCCTCGAGGAAATCCGTAAAGTCAATCTGCAATTGCCAAAGCCTACAAGAATCCACAGGATAATCCTTCTTTACAAGCTGCTGGATGCGGACGACGAAGAGTTGACGCGAACAGGAAAGGTACGGAGAAAGTTTGTTAACGAACAGTACAACGGGTTAATCGGGGCCATGTACGGCGAGAAGAAGGAATTACAAGTGACAGGAAAGATCAGGTACAGAGACGGAACTGCGGGCACGATCGAGACAAAAGTGAGAATACTTGCGGTGGTGGGGCACGATGGAGCACGGCCACAAAAGGGCCAGGAGGTTATGACATGATGTTTTTTGTCCAACTCTTGTTTCAGGGCCTGTCCATTGGGTTTCTTTACGCCCTGGCCGCTCTCGGTTTTGTAATGATTTTTAAATCGAGCAGCGTACTCAATTTCGCTCACGGTCAGCTGCTGGCGATCGGTGCCTTTATTTTTCTGGCCCTTGCCTCCTGGGTACATCTACCAATTCCTGTGGCATTCCTGCTCACACTCGTTAGCACCTTCGCGCTGGGCTTTATCATAGAACGCCTTTTTCTTCGTCCTCTTATTGGAGAGGCGCTGATCGAAGTGATTATGCTGACGGTAGGCCTTGCCTACATGTTTAAGGGCTTGCTGCTGTTCGCGTTCGGGGGAAATCTTCACAACTATCCTGATTTTCTGCCGAAGGGACTCGCCCTGCATGTTTGTGCCGTCGAGGTTCCTCCCGTATACGTGGCCACTTTTATTATTGGGCTGGTATTCCTCCTGATATTCGGGCTCTTTTTCAAGTATTCCTCGCAAGGTATCTATATGAGATCCGTCGCAGACAACCAGACGGCATCTCTTTCCCTCGGCGTGCATGTCAGGCGCGTTTTTGCGTTGTCATGGGCCATTGCTGCCGTCGTGTCGGCCATTAGTGGAATAATCCTCGGGATCATCAACGGCATTAATGTCCACGAGCTAAGCGCCGTCGGCCTCAAGGTCTTTCCCGTCGTTATCCTCGGTGGGTTAGAAAGCATAGGCGGGGCGATCATAGGCGGAATTATTATCGGCCTTCTTGAGACCTTTACCGGGGGGTATATCTCCACGTCGCTCAAGGAGGTTGTCCCCTACATCGTTCTTGTATTTATCC
>Ga0326728_10006073_pt1 | contig 33054 bp, 32 predicted proteins | sample MB3enrmetagenome_FD_207602 | JGI IMG/M metagenome (GOLD analysis project Ga0326728, IMG submission 207602) | Lab enriched peat soil microbial communities from McLean, Ithaca, NY, United States - MB31MN | ecosystem: Environmental > Terrestrial > Soil > Wetlands > Peat | place: USA: New York... | reverse complement strand
TTCTGCTAATGTCTAGTTGGTTTCCGGATGAGAATTGTATAAGTTCGGCTATTCTGGAGGTATTTCCTTGAAGGACATCACTATATCGATTCCATCCTTCTTTCTGTAACTCCGCTAAACTAGCGCTCAATGTAATTCGATCACTGCCCCAAGAAGCTCTTGTGTATCCATATACGCCCACCTGTTCTTCTGGTCGACCTGTAAGACTTTGATGCCGCGCTTTTCCCACTCTTTGATATGATCGTTCAGAGTCTTGAGGCGTGGAAGAATAGGATCAATGTGATGGAGGCCGATATGCTGTTGTTTTAGGAATTCCCATTCCTGTGTTCCGCCTTCCACTGGTTGGATAAATTCAACTCGCATGTCTCCAATGTCGGCGAAGGCGATTAGGACCTTACACTCGCCTCGGTCTTCTCCACGAACTATTGCTGGCCCATCCATGGTCCAATTTGGGGTCAAAGTAATCCCCAGATGATTCTTCCAATTTTGACGTAAGCGTTCTATGTTGTCTGTGACTATGGAAGCATGGCTTTTTGATAACGGATCGTACCCCTGAAACATGTTTTCACTACAGCATCCGCTACCTCATTCTAGCTTGTCATTCTAATATATACTCTCTCGAATTTTTGGTCAGGGAACGTGATCCATTTTTTGTTACGCGAATTACGTCTTTGCCGAAGTGCCTTGAACGGTAGAGGTGGAAAGTGTTATAATGATAACCGATGATGCGTCAACATGAAAATAAATTCCATAATCACACTGCCAAAAGAGTATGATCGTTCCAGTAATATCGTTCTGTGCTAATTCCTTGTCACGATAACGTCGAAATAACTTTTTACTTATCTAAGGACAAATCACTTCAAACCACAATTCAGATCGTAGAACGAAACACTAGGACCCAAGACCTTTCGGCGACCTCAATGCGCGTCACCAATTTGGGCAATCATAAGGCCGTACGTAAGGGAAACCGAATTTAGCCGACGGTCAATTGCAAAGTCTTTTAGTCATATAAAACAAGACTTCAGATCGTCATAGTTCTGTCTGAGTTATTTTTGAAATTTGATCCCACGCGGATGTTAAGCGCGTGGAAAATCCGAAAAGCTATCTTGCACTCCGACTCTCGTGATTTTAAGTGAGATCGATGAGACTCTCGAAGAAAGTGGCAATTGTAACGGGAGCGGGAACAGGTATGGGCCGTGAGATCGCAAAAATGTTGGCGAGGGAAGGAGCGATTGTTGTTGTCACCGACATCAACGCGGACACAGCTAAGAGTACTGCCGAAGAGATAAGATCCATGGGTGGAGAGCCGCGTGCGGCAACGATGGATGTCCGATCCAGCGACCAAATCGATCAAGCGATCAAAATGACTTTAGAAGCATTTGGCAGGATCGATATCCTGGTAAATAATGCAGGAGTCTCAACTATGGCTCCAGTTGTTAACATGACCGAGGACGAATGGGATTTTAATCTAGACGTCAACGCGAAGGGCACATTCCTGTGCACTAGAGCCGTGCTTCGACAGATGCTTAAGCAGGGAAAGGGTGGACGGATAGTCTGTATATCCTCACTGGCAGGCAAGTTCGGAAACAAGTACTATTCCCACTACTCTGCGTCAAAATGGGCCGTTATCGGTTTTGTGAAAAGCGCCGCGATGGAAATTGCTCAAAATCAAATAACTATCAATGCTGTTTGCCCAGGCCGAGTTGCAACTTCCATGGAAGAACGCGAGATGGGTTGGGAAGCTAAGTTCCTTAACACGTCCGTAGAAGAAGTGAAGAAATCGTACATAGACTCCGTACCTTTGGGAAGACTTGAAACTCCAGAAGACGTGGCGAAGCTAGTAGTCTTCTTAGCTTCGGACGACGCGGACTACATAACTGGAGAAGCCATAGAGATCACCGGCGGAATGTTTCTAGGCGGCTGAATAGACGCCTAGATCCACCAAGCGTAGTTCCCACCGAACTTTTTTGACGACTTAGAAACTAGAATTGGCACCGCAAGAGCGATGCCAAATGTTAAATGTTCAGAGCCCCCATAATTTCATCCGGGAATTCTGGGAGTTCTTATGGAACAAAAGCGCCCGGTTTTCGTTAGAGATGCGACAGGTCTAATACGAAATCTTGGCTTCACTGACTCTCTAATTTCATCTCTCGCTACAATTAACATTCTTGGAGGATACTTATTTACCGTTATAGCAGCACCATTCTTCTTTCCAGGCTCAAACATTGTCCTAGTTTTGATGTTGGGCGCGATACCTGCCCTAGCCTTTGTTGGGATGTACTCGATTCTCAGTGCTGCAATACCACGATCTGGAGGCGATTACGTTTGGACTGGGCGAATATTGGGCCCACGTTGGGCATCGATTATGGCGGTTCTCTTCCTATTCAGCCAAATTATAGCCTTCATCGGATTGAACGCTTGGGCAACCATAGACCTGTCCCTGGGGCCAACCTTATTTGCGCTGGGACTTCAACTCGGAAACTCGGGTCTCTTATCTCTAGCGACAACGGTCACGGAGCCAGTAGTAGGGTTCTCTCTTTCGTTTCTAATCATAATCGGCTACATCTTGGTAGGGATACTCGGCATAGAAGTTTTCAAGAAAGTGAACAGGTTCTCGTTCATCGTCTACGTAGTTATGATGGCGCTTTTCTTGTACGCGCTGGTGTCAGTGAGTCCTGCCTTCTTTCAATCGACGATTGACTCATACTTACAGCCTTACAACGTAACATACGCGTCAGTAGTATCGGCTGTAAGCTCTAACCCACAATTCACCACGTTTTCGCTTTACAACAGCATCATGGCGTTTCCATTGATGGGCTTCCTTACCTACTCTGGTTTCAATTTCAACACGTACGCGGCTGGCGAGACGAAGGAGGTAGCAAAATCCATCCCCAGAGCTCTCGTGCTTGCAGTGTTCATCACGATGGCCTTCCTCTTCCTGGAGGGGGAGATGACTTACATGACCATGGGTGTGAATTTTGTTAACGGGATAAGTTACTTATGGAATACTGGAAAACTTGGAACCCTACCCGTTGAACCAGGTATCACTTTCCTCATATCACTGACCGCTAATCCGTGGCTCGGTCTCTTTATCAACCTTGGTTGGGCTGTCGGAAACTTCCTGGTAGCATTGCAATGTGTGGTCATGTTCAGCAGAATCATCTTTGCTTTAGGATTTGATCGAGTCATCCCGAGCAAGCTATCCAGCGTTAACGAACGCTTCAATTCGCCGGTAAATGCGGTATTGGCGATTGGTGCACTGTCAATTTTCGCGGACTATCTATACTGGTATGGATCGGGACTGCTGACCGGCTATCTCGATTCGGCGATTGCGGTTGATGTGGCGTATATGATCCCGGGAATCGCAGCATTCTTGATGCCATTCATAAGAAAGGATCTGTACGAACGGCTGGTCAAGCCTCTCCCTGGATGGCTTGGGATGACGATAGGCGGGTGGCCTCTGGTCTCGATTTGTGGCCTATGCGTTACGGTGGTTTGGGCCTTCGGGATCTACGCCTCAGCATTCCCAGTTACGACGTATACTTATCTTGGCTCATCGCTTCAGTTCGCTATCGGAGCAACCATCGTGCCAATGATAGGGGCGGTGATTCTGTTTGAAGTATCAAGAGCATACCACAAGAAAAAGGACGGCGTCGACATAATGCTAGCATTCAAGCAAATCCCACCGGAATAAATCCAAAACACCACATCAGATTCGAACAGTAACGATTACCTAGGATCGTCAATCGGATTCGCCGTCGGAGCCACTATAGCACCCACAATCGCAGCGTTGATTCTGCTTGAAGGAGCGAGAGCATACCGCAAGAAGAAGGATGGAATCGATATAGTGATGTCCTTCAAGGAAATACCTCCAGAATAGCCGAACTTATACAATTCTCATCCGGAAACCAACTAGACATTAGCAGAAACGGTCTAGCTAAACCATGAAACGACTAGATAGCAGAGTCGCCATCGTAACAGGTGGTGGATCAGGCATCGGTCGAGCAATATGCAAGGCTCTGGCAAGCGAAGGTGCAAGCGTCATGGTTGCTGATATCAAGGAAGATTCCGCAAAGGAAACATGCAATCAGCTTACAAGTTTTGGAGGGAAATATCGTTCAATTAAAATTGACGTGAGATCGGAAAGCGAAGTGAAACACGCAGTAGAAGAAACCGTCAGCACGTTTGGACGTATCGACATACTATGTGCGAACGCGGGCGTTTCTACGATGAATTGGGCGGTTGATTTGACCGAAGAAGAATGGGATTACAACATGGACGTGAACGCGAAAGGGATCTTCTTTTGTTGCAAGCATGTTGGAAAACAAATGATAAAGCAGGGTGGGGGAGGAAAGATTGTCAATACGGCCTCTATGGCTGGAAAGATGGGTGCGTCAGTCTTGGCGCATTACTGCGCGTCCAAATTCGCAGTCGTAGGTCTAACTCAAGCACTTGCTGACGAATTTGCTAAATACAAAATTAACGTGAACGCAGTATGCCCAGGCTTTGTCAACACAAGTATGCAGGAACGCGAGTTGCAATGGGAAGCAAAGCTGAGAGGAATAACACCTGAAGCTGTGAAACAGAAGATGATTGAGTTGACGCCATTAGGTAGAATTGAAGAACCTGAAGATGTTGCAAAGTTAGTGGTGTTTCTGGCTTCTGATGAAGCAGAATTTATGACAGGTCAAGCAATCAATGTGACCGGTGGAATCTGTAAGCACTGAGAAGTAAGTGACGATCAGAACAATCACATCGTTGCGTACTGAACTCGCGTAGCGTTTCGCCTTCAGAATGAGTCATACTCCATCGCTTCAGCGGTTGATGCGCCCTCTTGATAGAATGCGGGTCCCCGTGATTGATTTAGGCTCTCCGTGATTCCATTATCCTGCTGAACGAAAAACCAATCTCTACCATTATTATAGCAACTCAGGAAATTATTCACAAAAAACAAGGGAGCGACGAGGGTAGCCTATTAATGATGATTGTAGGCTTTGAAAATAGGTGGAAGGTAACGGCATAGCGATCGTTTTCTCAGTCTTTCGCAAAAACGCCTAGTAGATCATCATAGAGTTGTACGTAACGTTGATAGGTTTTCTCGTATGTTTCGAAGTTTGCGGGATTAGGTTCGAAGCGCTTCTTTACTGAAATCATTTTCTCGCATGCCTCGTCAATGCTCTTGTACATTCCTACTGCTTTCCCTGCTAGGATGGCAGCACCCAAGCATGCGGCCTCCTCGTTTTTCATCGTGAGAACTGGTCTTTGAGTAATGTCAGCTTCGATTTGTTTCCACACCGAGCTTCTTGCTCCGCCACCCAGTGTCCGTATCTCTTCTACTCGTATCCCCAAATCCTGCAACGTCTCCATGTTTCTTCTTACAATGCAAGCCACTGCTTCCATTATTGCCCTGGCAAAGTGTGCTTTCGTGTGCCTCAGAGTAAAACCGTAGAACACACCTTTGGCTTTTGGATTGGCTTCTGGTGCCATAGCACCTTGGAGATGGGGAAGCATGACCATGCCCTCGCAACCTGGCGCGATTTTTGAGACCTCCATACTCAATAGATCGTAAGCATCAACTCCAGATGCTGCTGCAACTTGCATTTCTTGCTGAGAGAAATTATCTCTGAACCATTTGAGGACCATGCCGCCTGTTGTGAACGTGTGTGCCATGTAGCTGCCGGGTTTAACGAAATAATGAACCGGCATTCTTCCGCGTGGATCAAAGAGAGGCGCATCGAGAGGGGCACAGATGGCCAGGGCGGCGCCCGTATTCTCGGAGAATGTTCCAGGCCGAATGTTTCCCACGCCGGTGGCACCAGCCGCCTGGTCTAATGCTCCGGTGGACACTATGGTACTCGGGGAAAGTCCGAGTTCAGCAGCGACTGATGATGTGAGTTCTGCTACTACTTCACCTGATTCTCGTATCTCTGGTAGCTGGTCCGGCGTAATCTCCAATTTGTCCAACATTTCACTCCACCATTTTCTCTTGCTAATGTCCCAGTATACCGTTGAACAGAGCAGCGAGCCCTCAGCAACAAATTTGCCGGTCATTTTGTAAATAAGAAAATCCTCGACCAGTAGATACTTGAAGATCTTTCTGAAGATCTCAGGCTCATTCCGTTTTATCCAAAGAATCTTGGAAGCCGGCCATGTAGGGACTATGCTCACTTGACCAGTAATTCTGTAAGTGGATTGCTGGTCAAATTCTTTCGATAAGAGCTCTGCCTCTTGTTGCGCTCTATTGTCAAGCCAGACAATTGCATTTCTCAGGGGAGCCCCTTCTCTATCTACGGGCACAAGTGTTTCTCCTTGGGCTGAAATACCAAGGGCCCTTATCTCGTTCTTATCAACCTTAGATTTGCGGAGAACCTCTGAAACACCCTTCTTGAAAGCATGCCACAGCGTTCCTGGTTCGATTTCCACGGCTAGAGACGTTGGAGTAAGCAGAGTGTACTCTTGGCCAGATATGGCAATTAATTCTCCTCCTTCATCAAAGAGCGATATCTTAGATGCTGTTGTCCCGGCGTCAACACTAAGGAGGTAATTCATTCAATGTTCCTCAGCAATCCAACACGCGTTAGTCCGGCGGTGCGAGACTCCAGCAGACTAGCGCTTCGACCGTTCCCTGGTTGATCAATTCGTGTGGTTCCCCTGGAGGAATAACTACGATATCACCTTCATCGAGCTCTTCGTACTTGTCTATTCGCGGAAAATGGCAAACAACTTTTCCGCGAGCACAGTAGAAAATCTCATAGCCGTTCTTATGTCCCGGGTCAACTGTACCTTTTTTGCCGGGCGGTAAAATTGAAGTTCCGAAAAGAAGTTTATCGGTTTTGTAATAGAGTCTGCATTGCTCTTCTCCTTCCATGAAATTCTTCGCGGCATCCTTTCTAACGGTACGAATCTCTTGCACAATGCTCAACCTACAAAGAGTGATCGCAAGATCGCGTGACTTCGTAATCAATAAAAAGTTATTTCAGCGTTATCGCCACGGGGAATTACTACGGGCTGATATTACGCATAACAGATGATGGTTTGCGCTGGGTTGAATAGAATGGAATTCATTTTCATGTTGACGCATCATGACGTCACGATCCCAAATGCGCTTCAAGTTTTTGATGAAGTGAAGAATACGGGGTTAAAGTGTATTGGATGCAAGGACATAGGATTGAACATTGACCAATACAAGGAGCTGTTCGCTGGTTTCAGGAAGCATGGAATGCAGAGCTTCTTGGAGGTTGTAACCTATAGTGAACAGGAGCATTTCCGTGGAATTGACCTTGCCACGAAGATTGGAGCTGACAATCTGATCGGAGGAATGCCACAGTACACTAAGAAAACAATGGACCATATCAAACAGAATAAGATACGACTAGGCTTCTACCCGTACATTGGAAAGATAAGCAGCCACCCCTGCATTTTAGGAGGCAGCGTCCAAGAAATAATCAAGGACGGACAAGAAGCGGAAAAATGTGGCATTAACGGGATAAATCTGCTACTCTACCGTTACACCGACGACAGCCAAAAGAAACTATTGGAGGCAACAAAGAAACTCAGGGTGCCACTAATCGTGGCAGGTAACGTAGTCAATTTTGATCAAATCAAAGAACTCAAACAAAACGGCGTGTGGGCTTTCACGATCGGCGGCGCAATACTAGAAAAGAAATTCGTGAAGGATGGAACAAACCGAGAACAAATACTCGCAGTCCTCAAGAGCCTCTGAAGGAGCCTTACCCGTCTCCGTGCAACCAGACGACTATTCTAATCTCCAAAATGAACTAACACTTCGGTTCAGCTGCATTGCGGCATCCAACTCTGGCATTCTATTCCTAACTCTCTTTTCGTGCCAGTTCATTTGAGCGCAAGATTCAGACACAACTGATTATACAGTAACGCATCATGAAGGATTAGGGCTTAATGCGAAATTAGGAAGTGGGCCTGTGGAAATCATCGAGGGTTCAAACGAAGATCTATGGAAAGCGGTGCGTACACGAGATTATCGCTATGATAACAGCTTCGTATTTGGTGTCAAATCGACAATGATTTATTGCAGGCCATCATGCCCAGCGAGAATCCCACCCAGAGACCATACCGTCTACTTTCTAACCGCTCGTTCCGCAGAAGAGTCGGGATTCAGGGCATGCAAACGCTGTCGGCCTAATGATGAAAGTTTCGTCACATTGCGGAGGAAGAGGATTGAGGATGCTTGTGCATATATGAACCAAAACTTGAACAACAAACTCAGCCTGAGTGAATTAGGCAAGCATTTTGGCATGAGCCCCTTTCATTTTCAACGAACCTTCAAGCGGTTTGTGGGCATAACTCCCAGGCAATACGCGGAAGCAACAAGGGTGAGAAAAATGAAGATAGTTCTTAGAAATGGGGATTCAGTACGGAGGGCGATATACAAGTCTGGGCGTAACTCGACTGCCTGGCTTTATTCTAAGCCATACGCAAAGCTCGGAATGCATCCATCTTCCTACAAAAATAGAGGGGAAGGCCTGGAAATCAAGTATACAATCAAGAACTGTCGCCTTGGCAAACTGCTGGTGGCCGGGACCGAGAAGGGCATATGCGCTGTAAGCATGGGAGACTCAGAGAAAATACTCGAAGCATTCTTGATGAGCGAATACCGATATGCGAAAATTCAAAGGCAGCAGTCGGGCGAATTGGCGGTATGGACCAAAAGAATACTGAGGTATTTAGACGGTGACGAAGTTGTACTCCTTGAAGACCTGCCTTTGGACATTCGAGCAACTTCATTTCAGTACAGAGTCTGGCGGGAACTTCAGTCTATACCGTACGGAGCAACGCGATCCTATTTCGAAATTGCTCAGAGGCTTTCATCCAAAGGATCTAGAGCAGTGGGAAGCGCCTGCGCAAGGAACCCGGTTTCGTTGGTAATTCCATGCCATCGTGCCATTAGGCGCGACGGCAGTTTGGGGGGATATGGTTCAGGACTCGATAGGAAGGCATCAATTCTTCGCCGTGAAAAGCAGAATTTGGAACGATGACCATCTAGAGCGGAGAAGAAATACTACAAGGCTTTATCGAACGAAGTCAGCTCCAAAAGAATTCGGGTTATCGCGGTTTCTCCGGGGGTTCATCGAAATCGATGCTGCCACTAGAATGATTCAACAAAAGGTTTGCATTAACTTTCGTTGGCATACAGTCTAGTGGGAGCGCAGGCTGCCGGACTCTTTCGTGGAAAATGTCAAATGGTCACTCCGGTGGCAGAGTTTTGTACGCGAGTCCTATATTGATTCCTTCCTTTCTTCGAACATATTGCGCAAAGAAGAAAATTGGGATTCCGGCTAGCAATGGCCCGATCATGGCTGCCATGTAAGCGGGATTTAGAGCACCGACGTAGCTTGGTGAGAGGGATGCGTATATCATGATTACGCTGGCGAGTACCCCTATTATGCCCACTATGGTGATCTTGTAGGTTCCAAGCAATCTGCCTTTACCCGCTCCTGGTAGTGATTCGAACAAGTTCTTTCTGACGTACGGGAAGATTATGGCGGCTACGGCTACTACTCCCCATGCTATGGCGAATCCTGTAACTTCATATGCCATGTAGGCGCTTGTGGGAGTATACGTGAAAAGTACAGCGTAGATTTCAGATATGACAGTCGCTATGAGTATGGCGACCCATGGGGTGCCCCGCTGATCGATGTCCGCTAGCTTCGTCGGCAGAACTCGGTCGAACGACCAGGCGAAGAAGTTTCTTACGATTACGAAGGCGAATGCGATTGAGCTTAGGCTGTAAGATATGGCTAGAAGCGTGTTCACCAATAGGGGCAGGTAGACTATGTTCGTAGCGTAGGCGAGGTAGGCGGACGCGAGCGGATAATTGAAAGGTAACGGGTAGCTGGACGGAAAATTGTTGAAGAGGAAAAGTACTGAGTTAACGAAATCCCTACCCACGAAGGAATATAGCGAAGCGTAGAGCACCGCGCCTAACGCGGCGAATATCACCAGAGCACCGAACTGGGCGATTAGCTGAGTCCTCATGCGGTTTGGACGCTGGACTTCGCCAACGTAGTAAGCGGTAAAATTGTAGCCTAACGAGTTGAACAGAGCGAACACTGAAGCCGCGAAGACTCCAAGCAAAGTTATGCTGGGGGCAAAACCGTTTGTGGTAGCTGCTGTTATCACGGCATCATACTTGACGCTGGCTACGGCGTTGTAGTTCGCGATGAATGTTGAATGACCAGCGAAAAGAAATGTGCCAATCGTAATTACAACGGCTACTGCGCCAGCTATGAAACCGGCCCAAATAAACTTGAGGGAGGTTTTGGTTCCTAGAAGAAGCACCAACGGCAAAGCTGAGACTGCGTAGATGATCCATGGCTGATTGAGCGTACTGGTAAGGTTCGCGTACCCGCTATTCCCAGTAATGATTGATGTTGCAACCAACCCGGTGTTCATGAATGCGGGCACTACGGCTCCTCCGGATATGGCAGGCCAAGAGAGTACTACCAACGAGATGTACAAGTTTAACGCGAACCCTATGGACGGGTGAATGATTCGGCTAACCCACACGTAATCTCCACCCGTTTTCGGCATCAGTGTTGAGAAGGTCGAGTAGAGTAATGCAAACGCCAAAGACAACAGGGTAGCCAACAGAAAACCTACGGCAATGTCGGTTCCAAAGAATGTGCCAATAAAGACGAGGCCAAAAAACATGGTACCGATCGTGATCGACTCAACATTGATTGCTATAGAATCAAAGGGAGAAAGGGATCTTGTCAGACCCGTAGCATCTCTAACGAAAACCTTCTGCTTTTCCATAAAAACCGGAGTTCAGAATGGCAGAGCAGCTTCCAATTAACAATTATCAATTTCCTGCTGTGAAACTCATAGCGAATATTAATAGCAATCAAAAAAACGGAGTTCAATGCGATCGATTAGTTCCGTTAAATGAGTCGATAGAATGGGATTTTCAAGTAGCAGGGCAACAGAATGTGCAAAGCCATTTATGCTAAGTCAATGGTTACGCAAGCTGTTTATTTCTGTTCGTAACGTACATCTTGATAATTATGCAGCTCAGAAAGCTGCTGTGCTATCTGATACTAATTGGAGTAAGTTTAGCCTCAGTACCATACGTAACAGTGAATGGTCAATCCAGAGTGCGTGGCATTTTGCCGTACCAGGGACACAAAATCATCGCGGCAAGATTCAATTAATCATTTGATGCATATCCAGACATCTTGTGTGTTCTGTTCCTGAGCGGACTAATAGTAGCAGGTAACGTAGTCAATTTTGATCAAATCAAAGAACTCAAACAAAACGGCGTGTGGGCTTTCACGATCGGCAGTGCAATAGTAGAAAAGAAATTCGTGAAGGATAAAACCAACCGAGAACAAATACTCGCAGTCCTCAAAAGCCTCTGAAGGAACCTTACTCGTCTCTGTACAACCAGACGACTATTCTAAACTCCAAAATGAACTAACACTTCAGTTCAATTCGGAGCCAAACAGCTAATAATCGAAGTATTCTTCCACATAATGCAGCACCGAACTACCTGATCCGGAACCCTCGCTTAGCGAATCTCTCAATTCACTACATAGTTTCTCGGAAATTTGGTCAAAGAACGTGATCCATTCTTTGTTACGAGAATTACGTCTTCAGTTCCCCATTGCATGTCGTGCCCTAACGCGCCTGCATGTAAACAGAAAGTCATCCCTGGTTCCAATGTCCAACTGTCGAAGTCTCCGCCTTCTCCCTCGGTCGAGGCGGTATGAATTGTTCCTTCTTCTCCTTCCAGCCCGATTCCGTGGCCGCCAGTCCAAGGGTAAGCGGCTGAGAATTGATGAGTTGCCTTGACAGCTCTTACCACATCCGACCCCTTAGCGCCAGGCTTGGTGGCCAAGATCCCATTCTGATGGCTCTTTATGCATATCTCTGCAAGTTCCTTAGCGTCCTCGTCGATGTTTCCAAAACCTATCAACCTGTCGTTGTCGGAATTATATCCTTCGTATTCCAAAATAACGTGCAGGGATAACAGATCTCCATCGACAATCGTCGTGTCTGTTGGGTGCCCCCAAGCCATATCTTTCGAAATCATGAAATTCGCGTCAACTTTATCGGCTCCCATTTCATGTCCCAATGACTCTAACCTACGCACTACTTCTTTTTCGGTAATCCCGTAACGTATTACGTCTCTTACAAGATACTCACAGAGTCGATCGTTTATGTTGGACGCCACTTCCATGAGTTTGATTTCGGCCTTGCTCTTAACTCTCCTCTGGACCTCCAGAATTTCGCAATCTGTTAGTTTCTGAGGGCCGATCGACTCTTTCACCAATTCATAGATCGGCCACGGAGTAATCCATTTTCCTTCGTAACCCACCTTCTTTGCGACTTTCGCCATCTCTTTTAGGCTACCATGAAGTTTGCTCCATTGCGCGACTTCCATCCAAGGTTCTTCTTCAACAGTTTGCAGTGCGAGTTCCCTCCTAGGCCATAGCACTTCGAAGTCAGTGACCCAGAGAATAGGATCCCCATTTACGGGAAGCGTGAGCATTTGCTTACCGTATCCGATTTCGGGAATCTCCAGCATAGCACGCGAAGGTCTTATTCCAGTTAGATAGCGACAGTTTCCGCTCTTCCACGGATCAGCGTAAACAAGCATAAGGTCTATGCCTTGGTTCGCCATCATGAGTTTTGTTTTTTCGATTCGCTCTTGGTAGTCTTTCGATGTTATAGAAGAAAACAACATATCATGAGCCAACCATCGATTTGATTTTGGTGTCTATCGTTGGAACATATTAAGGGTGAGTTCACTGCCTGCATGAGGATTTAGAATTTATAGCTCCACCATTGAGGCCCAGGGTGGAAAATGAAAGAATTTCTTCGCACACAGCAGTATAACTTCGGACATTGCACGTCAGAATTAGTGGCAACGTCAAACGGCGACCAACGTAACGTGCGGGTAGGTTATGGTCTGATCCTAATCTGTGGCTAGACCGATTTCTTCACAGCGTTGAGAAGAAACTAAGGTACGAGAACTGCTCTTCCAGCGATTTCTCCCTTCTTGAGTTTTAACAGGATTTCATTTACCTCCGACATGCTGTAAGATTTGGATTTCACCTTGATCTTTCCTTTTTCTGCTAGCTTCAGCACCTGATTCATGTCGTAGCGAGTTCCAACTTCTGTTCCAAGGACAGTGTACTCTTCAAATGCATTTATGAACGGGTTTCCGACCACCGCAAGCAAAACTGTTCCTCCACGTTTGACCGTTTGGAACGCTTGATCAATGGCCTTCTGTGGTGGTGCGTGTATTGCAACGATATCCGGTTTCCCAATTTTCGAAATTAGGCGGTCAACTTCTTCTGGACGTACAGTATAATCTGCTCCTAGCTCCTTTGCCAACTCAAGCTGAGCCTGCCCTGCGTCTACTGCAATAACTTCTGCGCCTGCAAGCTTTGCAAATTGTAACGAGAGGTGTCCGACACCTCCTATGCCAAATATAGCGATCTTCTGTCCAAATGTCAGACCGGTACGCCGAATCCCTCTGTATGCAGTGACGCCTGGGCAAAACAAAGGTGCGGCCTCCACGACATTGAGGTTGTCCGGGACTGAGTAAGCGTGTTCTTCGCGAACTTTTATGAACTGAGCAAAACCACCGTCGACGCTTTCTCCAGTGCCGTCTTGGTTTAGGCACAGATTCTCTCGTCCTGTCAGACAATACTCACAGTGGCCACAAGTGTTGTAGAGAACCTGGACTCCAGCTCTTTGACCCTTGCGGAATCCTCTGACTGCTTTTCCTATCTCTTCAACAATGCCCACAATTTCATGTCCGGGCACTATTGGAAGCTTAGCGGGAATCCCGATTGACTTCCAGTCGCCTTCGATTGTGTGGAGGTTAGAGTGGCAAACTCCGCATGCTTCTATCTTCACAAGTAGTTCGTCATCCTTGATGACAGGATCACTATATTCTTCATATTTCAGTGGCTTATTCTCTACCGAATCTGTCTTATGCAAAACGTAAGCTTTCACAAATCATCCCAGCCAAGCTAGTGTAATTCGAGTAAATTGTTGTTGTGCGATTACTTATTGAATTCTCGTTCCGCCGCGTCAATGCATCCTTCCAAGATACTAAGCCCTTGATCAGCTTCTTCCTTCGTGAGGGAAAGTGGCGGATATACGTTGAAACGATTCCCGAAGTATCCGGCACGTTGAATTAGGAGACCTTTATGCTGGCATTGTCTCTGGATCCAATCAGCCTCCTTGTTAGCTGGCTCTTTAGTATCTCTGTTGCGCACAAACTCTATGCCTATGAAGAGACCTTTTCCGTTTGCGTCTCCAATTAGCGGGTGTTCTTCCTGCATATCCTTCAGTCGTTTCAGGAGATGCTCTCCCACGGATACAGCATGGTCCGGTACTTTCTCCCTCTGGAGTACGTTTATCAAAGCAAGACCGGCAGCGCAAGCGATATGGTTTCCGCCGTAGGTGGTTCCATGACCTCCAGGGCCCCATTCGTCCATAATACTTGCAACGCCGACGAGTGCTGAAAGCGGAATTCCCCCTCCTACTCCCTTCCCTAAGGTAACCATGTCAGGCGACACTCCTGAGTGCTCATACGCGAACATCTTCCCTGTTCTTCCCATGCCTGCCATTACTTCATCGCAACATAACAGGAGCTGGAACTTGTCGCATAGTTTCTCGAGTCCGCGTAGAAAATCGTCGGGTGGAACAATGTACCCTGAATGGCCTTGGCATGCTTCCACTACTATTGCTGCAACCGAGGTTGAATTTCGGTCAGGATCCCGTAGACCATAATGGACGGATTCGAACCATCTTTCGATGTACTGAACGCAGAACATGCCGCAGTCGGGATAGGTCTTACCGAAGGGGCATCTGTAGCAGTACGCGTACGGAAAACGAACGACTCCAGTGTCAAGTGGTAGAGTGTTGTTATATTTCAAAAAGTAATTAGCTGTCAGGCTTGCTGCACCAGCGGTTCTTCCGTGATACGCGCCTGAGAAGGTTAGAATTGTTGGTCTTCCTGTGTAATATCTCGCCAGCTTAATGGCCGCTTCAACCGCTTCACCACCCGTCGTATTAAATTGGACTCGCTTTTCGCCTTTCATGGGAACGATCTCCGTAAGTTTCTTGGCAAGGTTTATTCGCGGTTCGCTTGGCATCTCCGCCCATTGAGTGAGCCGTTCCGCTTGATCCTTGATTGCTTTCACAACATCCGGATGTGAGAGTCCAGCATTGTGTACTCCAAATCCACCCATGAAATCCACATAGGTGTTTCCGTCCACATCAGTTATGGTGGCGCCTTCGCCGCTCTTCAATACAGGTGGACAGCGGAACACAGCCCAATGCAGATGCCCAGGTGATTCATACTTGATCAGCTCCTTCATCAATCTCTTGGATTCCGGGCCCATGGCCTCCTCTTCGACTCTGCCCAGGAGGGCGTCCTGAGTAACTCGATACTTCTTTCGTTCTTCAGAAATACGATCCTCAAAAGGTGAGACACGAGACATATGAATGCAAGGCAGAAAATCATCTCGGCAACGCTATATTTGTTATCAATCAGAGCCGAATGTGATAATATCGTCATCTAGGAGAGATGCAGCACAATTACTATCAACTCAATTTCGCGGGTTCCAAACCAGCCGGCTTACTATCTCGTTCGGTCATGGAATGGTTGGCCGCAGTTTACACAGAACATGGCCCCAGCTTCACGTTTTGTGCCACAAGTTGCGCAGAATTGTGCAGATTCTTGGGCTGCGAGGAATTGTGCCGCGTCTCTCCTAGTTGGAGATATTGAGATAGCTCTCTTGATCAGGCTGGTTAGAATTAGCCAGCTGATGAGTGCCACGGTAAGCAGTCCTATGAGTCCGATGATTCCTGGGGTTGTGAATGCTATTGCATCGAATATTCCATGCAATAATATTGCAATAGCAAGCCCAGTAATGATTAGTTGTCTTTCTTTTTTCTTATTATGTTCCGTACCGAAGGGTTTCGCTAAGCCAAGATAATATCCCATGATGCCTCCGTATGCTGCATGGCTGGGAACTGATAGGAAGGCTCTCGCGATTGCGGTAGAGATTGCGCCGAAGCCCATCACGTAAAAAATGTTCTCTACTGTAGCGAAACCTAGGCTCGCGGTTACGCCGTAGATTATTCCATCCATTGGCTCATTGAAACTGGGGGAGTCGTATGCTTTGGCTCTAACGGCGGCAAATTTCATGAATTCTTCAACGATGGCGGTTGGTACGAACGCGTTTAGGATTGGATTTGGCGCTTGGAAGAAAAGTTCGAGGAGAGTAGCGGGAATTATTGCTAGGGCTCCTAGAAGAAATGTGATTGCGACTAGGCGTGTGGGTTCACGTTTGTATCTGTCTCGAACCAGGATGTACTTTAGTAGGAATGCGGCGGGAGCGATGGCTAGTAGGAGTAGTATGATTAGACTTGCTATTTTTTCTCTCTCCGCTTAGAATCAGCGCTTGTCAGCAAGCTTTCTTAAATCGTCCGGGGAATCTACGTCTGTAAGAACGTTTTCAGTATTAGTCTCAACCAGTCGCATTTCGTTTCGATGATTCATAACTAACGTTTTCAATCCTGAAGATTCTTCAGTTATCAGCATAATCTCATCAAAGAGTTCTCTCGACAAGAGTATAGGATGCCCGAGTCTTCCATTATAGGCTGCGGAAACTATGTGACCGCCTTCCTTGATGTAAGATTGGATGACAAGGTTGATCGAGGACGTTTCTATCTTGGCCAGATCACCTGGTAGGACGAGTACCGCTAGTGTAGATTTGTTGATCGCTCTCATTCCAGCTATGAGTGAGCTGCTCTGTCCTTTTTCGTAGTCTCTGTTGATGACGGTACGGCAGGATAGATCGACTATTGTTTCCTTAGCTTTTTCAGCTTCGAAACCTAGAACTACGATTACCTCGTCTACGTTCGATTTGAGAGCGGCTTGAGCGACGCCTCGTAGCATTGGTACTCCATTAACGTTTGTGAGTAATTTGTTAATTCCTTGCATTCGGGTGGATTTGCCAGCTGCTAAGATGATTAGCGTTAACACATGCACTCACTTTGCATCGGTACAAATTTTGCTTGTCCGATCTTACCGGTGATTTGCTCATTCTCAAAAACTACTGTGCCTCTGACCATTGTTAGCGTCGGCCAACCTTTCAGTGTCCAGTTTTCGTACGGGGTCCATCCAACTTTGTAATGTAATCTTTCTCCGCGAACTTTTCGGGTTGTCTTCAGATCTACTATTACAAGATCGGCGTCGCTTCCTTTTTTGAGTGCTCCCTTTCGTGGGTACAAGCCGAAAATTTTTGCGGGTTTTTCGCTGCAGATTCGTTGAAGTGTCGAGAGGTTGATTCTTTTCTTATTTACCCCTTCGCTGAGCAAAACGGGTAGCATAGTTTCGATGGTTGGGACGCCGCCCCAAGCTTGCCAGATATTTGTCCAGCCCACTTCTTTTTCTGCGCGTTCTCCGGGTGCATGTTCAGAAGTGACTATATCGACTGAGCCATCTCGTAAGCTCTTCCAAAGGCTGTTGACGTCTCGTTGAGTTTTCAGTGAAGGATTCATCTTGAGATATGGTCCTTGTTTCTTCATGTCGCTGCCGGTGAAGGTGAGATAATGAGGACAAGTTTCAGCTGTGACCTTGACATGTTTCCGTTTAGCATTTTTCACGATGCAGGCGCCTTCACGGGTTGATAAATGTGATATGTGTACCCGTGCGTTCAGCGTTCTTGCTAAGTGGACTATTTTTTCAATAGCGCGTTCCTCTGCAATGTTAGGTTTCCACTCCAAATGGGCCAGAGGATCTTTTCTGCCGTTTTCAAGTAGTTTTTTATAATTCTGATTTGCTGTTTGTTCGTCTTCAGCATGTACATTGAGAATTGATGAGTTGTTTTTTGTTTCGCGTAAGAGTGACATCAGCGTATGATCATCAGCGTAGTATGGTTTGCACGTGAAAGTTTTGAATGAACGTACACCGAGAGATGCGATTTCTTTGATGTTGAGTAAGTTGCTTAGATTCATCATCCCCGCATGAAGTGAAAAGTCTATGAGCGATTTCATTTCTCCTTCATGAATTTTCGTTCTAACACGATCGGGTGTATCGACGGGGGTGGTTAGAACCATGTCGATTTCAGTCGTCACCCCGCCCGCTGCTGCAGCACTCGTACCGCTTGTGAAGTCTTCGCGGTTTGGGAACATTGGATCGTAAATGTGCGCATGAGCGTCGACTAGCCCAGGGAGAACAAGTTTTCGATGCGCGTCGATACGGAGATCGAAGTTTCGAGGTTTTTTCTTACCCACGGAAATTATTTTGTCATTTTCAATGACAATATTTGCCTTAACCAGTCTGCCGTTGAGTATGATTCTTCCGTTTTCAATTATCGTCGTCATTGAATGGTCACCTTAGCTCTGTGGTTTTAGCTTCTGAATCTTGATAATTGCAGAATACTGTTTTGACTTCGGAAATTCCACTTGCCAGAGTGTTATCAACGTTGATCTTAACACTACTAGCGGAACCTATTTTATTCTATGATAATGCCTTCAGAGTGATGTTCCTCGATGGTTCAACTGATAGTCAAAGACGGTATTCACGTCACCTTTGATTCCAAGCGAAGGATATTGGAGAATCATTCTTTACTTATCAATGACGGGAAAATCATCGAGATCGGAACAACTGTTGATTTAGCGAAACGATATCCGAGCGCAGACGTGCTTGATGCGTCAGGCTGTATTGTGATGCCCGGCATCGTCTGCAGCCATTCCCATCTTTATGGTATGCTTCTTCGTGGCGCATCGTTGAATATCGCACCTCCCTCAGACTTTACGCAAATTCTCCAAAGAGTTTGGTGGCCAGTCGACGAAGCCATGACGATCGAGGACGCCTATGCGAGTGCTCTAATTGCTTCAGTTGAATTTGCGAAGTCGGGGGTTACGACCTTTGCCGACACTTACTCCGGTCCGAATTCCATTACTGGAGTATTGGATCATATTGCCCGAGCAGTAGAACAGGTCGGAATTAGAGGATTCATTGCATTTGAAGCAACCGAACGTCACTCAAGAGATGAGGGGTTCAGAGGTGTTAAGGAAGATGTGCGATTCGCAGAAAAGGTACGGGAAACCCCTCATAGTAAAGTCCAGCCTCTCTTTAGCATTCACGCCTCGTTCACGGTCTCAGATGAGTTAATTCGAGAAGTAAAGCGGCTATCTGCCAAATATCATATCCCAATCACTATCCATACATCCGAAGGATTGGGGGATCTTCATCACAACCTGGAGAATTATGGCAAGAGGACTGTTGAACGGTTATTCGATTTGGGTCTGCTTGGACCTGATGTAATTCTGGCGCATTGCGTTAATCTTAGCGACGATGAAATTGAAACCATCGCTCAGACCAAGACCGGTGTAGCTCATAATCCAATGAGCAACATGTTAAATGCAGTTGGAGTAGCGCCTATCCTGAAGATGCTCGAGAAGAATATTACGATTGGTCTGGGTAATGATGGTTACATTTTCGATATGTTCGAAAATATGCGTTCAGCCTTTCTGCTTCAACGTGTGCACAGTCACAATCCAAACGCCATCGACCCCTACGCTGTTTTAGAGATGGCCACGATTAATGGCGCGAAACTCTACGGTTTAGAGAACCAAATCGGATCATTGGAAGTCGGAAAGAAAGCTGACGTAATAGTGATAAAACCTCAGATCCTCCCGACTCCGCTGACCGTAGGAACGGTCATCGGTCATCTGATCAACACGGTTGATGGAGACGACGTTGAACATGTGCTTGTGGATGGAGAATTTGTTGTAAAGAAAAGACAGTTGGTTACATTCAACGAAGCGAATGCCGCATCAATATCGCAAACTGCTGCATCAAAACTCTGGGAACGAATGAAAGAATTTGGACCACAAATAGATCCAATTCGAAAGTAACTGATCTATCACAGTGCGAATTTTGAATTACAAAAGCGTCGTAACTTCGTTTATACAATCTGACCAAAGGATCCTGCTACTTCAACGCAGCGCGAAGGTAGGCACGAATCAAGGCAAGTGGGAAGCAGTAAGTGGATATTTGGAAGCAAACGAAACTCCGTTTACTCGAGCTAAAATTGAGGTAGAAGAGGAAGTAAACCTGACATCCGACCATCTAATTTTGGTAAGATCAGGTGTACCCTTACGAGCTCTCGACGAAGAGAGTATGACTGTTTGGATCGTGTATCCTTTTCTATTCACAACTTCCGACTCAGCGATTAGCATCGACTGGGAACACACATGCTACGAATGGATAAGTCCGAATGATCTTGATTCCTATGACACCGTTCCGAAGTTGAAGGAAACATTCGAACGTGTCCAGTGGGACCTTCAAACCATATCTAAATCGCAGTCGACTGCTTTTGATCGAATTCTTGATCTTGGTGAAGACAGAGTTAGTGGAGCAAGTTCACTAGGCCGGCGCGCAGTTCAGATTATAGCGCATACGGCAGAATCCCCTGATATTGAATCAAAGGATGATCTTTTCAAGAATATGCTTACGCTTTTTCTGAAGGCGCGGACAGTTCAACGCAGTATGGCCACTCTGCAAAATATGACTGGTAAATTCTTGTATCTAGTAGATTCGAAGAGAACAAATTCAATATCACTATATGATTTTCGACAGTCGGCATTCGAATTCGAACGAAGGATTCTTTCAGCGTCCGAAACAGAATCTGAAAACACGGCTAAAAACCTCGCAACTATTATTCCTGATGACGCAAAGATTCTCACACACAGCTACAGCAATACTGCGAAACGTGCGTTCGAGAATATCTCACGTGGAGGTGGGGATATCAAAGTGTGGGCGACAGAATCTAACCCTGGTTACGAAGGAAGAGTACTCGCTAGTGACCTCAACGAAATGGGTCTACAAGTAAAAATTGTACCCGATTCAGATGTTCCAGCGATTTTAGAAGTTGTCGACGTTGTTGTTGTAGGCGCGGACAGTGTACTGGCTGACGGCTCAATTGTAAACAAGATCGGAACCAGGAAGATAGCTGTGGAGGCCGAAGCAAAGAACGTGCCCTTCTATGCAATTTGTGAAACAAGTAAGTTCAGCGCCGCAAATCTTCTAGGAGAGGACATTGAAATTGCACAAATTTTTGATGTTACTCCCAGCAAACTTATTCGAAAAATCGTAACAGAACTGGGAGCCTTCGAACCTGATGATGTTTCTGGTCGAATCAAAATCATGCTGAGGGAACTTTATACTTAGCAAAAGTGTCGTTGGGTTCGATTAGGTAGGACGACTTGAGCGGTATTCCTGAAGTAAACATCAAGATAAGAAGACTCGTCCAGTCCATGTTTCGTTCACAGGGAATGCTTCGTCAATATTTCACAGATCTTTTTCCTTACGTGCGTGAAGCCTTACGCAAATTCAACCTAGAACCTGTTTGGGATAAAGTATATGCTGATGTCGTAATGGGAGATTACGAACTCGACAGGTTATCGCTCTTCCTGAATCGTCTTTACACTGAAGATAAAACTCTGTTTGCTTCTTTTCTGGGTTACGTCATCGCGGATATCATTAACAGATTCCACGAGCCGAAACAAAATTTAGTTTGGTTTTTCGATGAACTCAAAGAACTAGGCTTCAAATGGGACGGGAAGAAATTAGTTCCGTACGCTCAGTAAGCACCAGGATCCATGAATGGATACTTGGTGCAAAGAGTTTTCTGCTGCAGCTTACTGACAAATCATCATACAGTTACCAACACGGTATTCACCGCGAGCACCGCAGCACGGTGATGCTACCCCACACCCATACATCGGAACAGTGGGGTAGTCGTATACATATCCAACGGGCAGTCCGCAGTAGGGCATAGTATACGAGCATAACGGATAGGGGTAGGTAACTGGATAGTATCTGGCATAGGACGAGTAGTATGGATAGTATGGATAGACGCTGCTGCCACCGCATCCACATGAACATCCGCAACCTGGGTAAGACATATTCAAACACTGAAAGTGTCTGAGCGGCAGCGATAAAGATAAAGAGTGTCCTGAGAAAACAGGGATGTGCTAATTATTGTGCTGAATATTGCCTCAAGTCAGTGTGCGCTTTGCGTCTAATATGGCAAACAGGCTGTCATCGACGAAGTCCCCAACTTATCTTCCGAACGGGTTGGATCTTGACGAACGGTGCTTCTTCCTCTTTCCACGGATTCGCTCTCACCCATGCGAATTTTTTATCGAAGACCTTGTAAATCCGGTTGAACTCTTTTCCTTTCTCAATTATTTTGACTGATCCAAGGATCAGCATTCCCCGATTAGGGTTGAATGTGTCCACGACAAATGCGACTTTCTTGTTCTTCTGCATGTTTCGCAATTTTCGTGTGCCATAATCTACGGCTATGCAAATATTTCCGTGATAGCATAGATAACTCACGGGTACGACATGTGGGAAGCCGTCTCGTGATATCGTGGCAAGTCTCCCGAGTTCGTTCCTTTCAAGGAATATTTTTTCGAATCGTTTGAATTTTGACAAAGAGAAAACTCGCTAATTTTCGAGGTTAATCCACGTGAGCATAAGGTATTTTCGTCTTTTTTCCTCGCGTTGACAAGAAGATCCAGGCTTTTCTCTTGTTTTCAGTTGTACCGGCATATAGAATTGGGTTGTAGCGAGTAAAATCCCAGTACTTATCAAAAGAACTTCTAGCGGAAGCGGATAGGACTTCTCCAACAACCAATTCATGAGTCCCGACTCGGTAATTTTGATTTAGTCGACATTCTAAATTCGCTGACGCTTGCTCAATGAGGGGTTGCATCGTCTTTTTTCCTTTAAACGTTTTCAATCCGACAGAGGTTAACTTATTCGTGAGCCCTTTAGCTGATGTTTCTCCTAACTGTGCCAGTTCTTTTACGTAACCGTATTCTAACCAGTTGATTCCAAACGCTCTTACACCCATCAACATTTTGAAAGTTTGGTGATCCGGTGCTACGGCTACTCCAATGAGAGGAGGATCGAAGGAAAGCGGCGTGCACCAAATTGCGGGCATGCCTCCTATTTGACCCCCAAATTCAACTGTAACGACGACAGGTACCTGTGGATAAAAGAGCCGGTGTACCTTTGATGGTTCGATATCTCTCCATCCTCTCATTGTAATCAACCTCAAAATACTAGTTCTTTCCTGTGGAAACCTTAGAAATAACGGTACTTGGCAATATGCGTAATTGCTGAGGTTGGAGAAGGAGTTGTTTAGTAGCGTGGGTCGTCAGTTAGCGATCGTAGAAGCCAAAGACGAAGCCGAAGTCCGTGCTGTGGGCGGAGGATCTCAATGCCCAAATGCATACACATTGTCATCAGCGATACAATTAGCCAGTCTAGATCCAAACCTTGAGTCATGGTAGAGTAGGATTAGATGGATCGTTGAAGTCTATCTGCATCGCTACACCGGAGATCGAACCGGTGACCAGAGTTGGAGGTATCGGCACTCATTATTCCGCTTTAACAAAACTCCTTTCGAAAAATGGCTGGGACGTCACGGTACTACTTTGCCCGCAGGAGCTAACCGACCTTAGCAGGATCGTTGACGAAAATCGAAAAGAACTTGGACCACGAATTTATGACGCAACCGCGTTGGGGGATATAAATGGCGATCTTAAATCGATATTTGATCTCCAATATTTTAGCTTGAAACGTAGCCAGATCATGCATCGTGCGCTTCAAGCGTTGACAAATGAACGGGGCCGAGAGTTCGATTTAATTGAGTTCCCTGAATTGGGTGGAACCGGATTCATGGTACAGAGAGATGATGCGGCAGTCCTATCCTCATACTTCACCACGTTTACAAACGACGAAGAAACGAAAGTATTAGATTCACTGAAACCGCAAAGGAATATACCGTTCACTCCACCTTGGCATTGGGAACCTATCGGACCATGCCTCCCAGCATTATTATTCGAGAATACTCAAGGTGACGCGAACAGCATCTACCGCACCGAAGCAGTAAGAACAGTAGATGGCTGGCCTGAAAACAAGAACTGCCCGAATGACTACGGACTCTTTCTGAAATTAGCGGGGGCAGGATATATTCTAGATGTGATCCCAGAAGTATTGTACTACTTTAGGGTTCACGAAGGAAATTTGTCAACACAACTGAAGAAAGACCCTCGCAGCAGCAACGCAAAACTAGCGCTCATAGAGAGCATCATTCAAAGTCATCCAGAACTAATAACACTCCATTACCGAAGCCTCCATAAACTCGCAGCAGCTTCTCAAACAGAACCAAAATCCGCCTTGAACTTACTTAATTCTAGATTGGCCGAATTCTCAGCAAAATCACCTAAACTCAGAAGACTCTTAGAATCTTCTGGAAAAATCTTACGAAAGGCAATAGAATCCGACTCCGAATAATCCACGGCCACGCACACTAAAAGCAGTAGTAGTTGAATACTAGTTATTGCTCAAGAAGGTTTGGACGGCACGAAGTTGGAACTCAAGGCGGTCGTATTGGATATGGATGGTACAATTACAAATTTTAATATAGACTATTTGGAGGCCCGGCGGGTAGCTTTGGATTTACTGGCTGAGAAGAACCTTCGTACTCCGGATATGAACGAACAGTTCAGCATTTATTTGATCCTCAAACGATTGAAAGTTACTCTTGATGCTGATGCCTACGCTTCTCTTCGGAAGAGGCTTTATGGTCTCCTTGAAGGAGTAGAAAGGAAAGCTGCCCAAGAAGTTACGATTTATCCGGGCGTTCTGGAGACTCTTGATTGTCTTCAGAAACGTGCACTGAGACTCGGATTGGTTACTAATAATGGACGTGTAGGAACTAATCTGACTCTTTCACGTCTAGGACTCTCAAGTTTCTTCACCGCTGTTGTGACGAGAGACGATTGCGAAGAGATGAAACCTGATGCTGGTCCTGTTCGTGAAGTTTTGCGGGGACTTTCAGTCGATGTAGAGAATACGATACTTGTTGGCGATGGTGTTATGGATATTGAGGCTGCTCGGGCTACGGGTGTGTCATCCGTGGGTGTCGCAACGGGACCGTTTTTCGGTGAACGTCTAATCAAAGCCGGACCGGATTATCTTTTGGGCTCGGTAAATGATGTTCCCAAATTAGTTGAGTTGTTAGATGGCAATTTGGATGGCCAGTAGAAACGTAATTCCATAATAGACTAAAATTATGCCGAAAGCAAAAAGAATCAGTCGGTAATATCGTGATCCAAGGAATGCTTTTCCTTTTTTCCCAAAATGTGCCAAGGCAGTTAGGAAGGCGTAGTCCATCCAAACGTGAGAAAGATACATTATGAAAACGCCGAGGAGTGCTGCGTATGTCAAAGCTTGCAGGATTAGCATTGAGCCTATCGTGAACCACCAAAGTATGAAGTAAGGATTTAGGCCGGTCAGGGCAAGGCCGAGTAGAATCGAACTACCTGGTAGGTTCGATGTCCAAGCTTTGCTAGTTTTTTTCTTGAGGGTTTCATAAATTTGCATTCCCCCGAAACATATCAAGCCCACACCTCCGATCAATCCCACGATCGTTTTGATCGAGGGTTGGCTTATTGCCGCTGTCAACCCAAATGCTAGAGCGAGGACCAATGGAAATTCTACAATCATATGACCTGTCGCGCAGGCTAATCCTGAACGTGCTCCGCCTTCAGAGCCATGCATTATGATTCCGAAAGTCAATGGTCCTGGAGCGAGTGCGCCTGATGCCGTCACTATCACTACAGTGACAACAAAATCGATTAAATTCATTCGAAAAATATTCCTTTAGCCAGGAGAAGTTACTCCTGACTTCCTATCGCACAACCAACTTCAGTGTCTGGAGCTATCCAGGTCAACTTGGTGTGTAATCCCGTTCAGAAAAAGAGACATGAGATAAAGATAGGTTCTGTACGATCATTGTGAATCCAGGACTGCTTTGATGTGTGGTGGTACATTCGGCTCGTAGGATACGCGGAGAACCCAACGCATTAGATCTTTCTCGGTAACGATCCCTATTAGCTTGCCTTCGTCAATGACAGGTAGTCTGCGTATCTTATTCTTCAGCATTGTTTCAAAAGCTTCTTGGATAGTTGTGTTTGATCTGCCTGTTACAAGAGGTTTCGATAATTGCTGTTTCGCAGGCTTCTTCAGAGCATCACTTGCTCTGACGACTTGTTTGACAATGTCTCTTTCTGTAATTATTCCTACTGGATTCTTCCCTTCAACCACTATGACCGCGCCGATTTCGTTTTTCACCATAGTCTCGGCAGCGGTTCCAACGGTGTCGCTTGCGTTTATCGTTTTGACCGGACTGGTCATAACTCTGCCTAAAACGTCCTCGTTTGGCATTAATATTCCCAAACCCGTAGTTCGCTAGCGGTTTAAAAGCCCTCGTGGTTAGTTTTCATCCCTGGTGACTTCACCTAACAGAGTGCATGAGCAACATGATTGGTCGTTTGACGGCAGCCTTTATGATTATTTTCGGTGGAGTTCTGGGCTTATTCTTTGGGGTAATCTCATTTCTGAGTACGTCACTGATGGCAAACACTTTGGGTTATGGGTACGTGAATGTATGGCAATTTGCGAGTTTGTTTGGTAAATATGGAATGATAGGATATCCAGGGCTAGGGGTGGCGCTTTATCAAATCATGGTATTTTGGAGCGTCTTGTCCTTAGCTGGTGCGATCGTAGCTATGTGTGGGGGAATTTCGGTGGCTCGATCTCTAAGCCTGAAAGCAATTTTGCTCTCTGTTCTAGGTGGAATACTCTTATTGCTGACATTTTCATGGGTCCCCGCTTTCATAGTAATTGCAGGGTCGCTCGTGTTGGTTTTCTGTAATGTGTAAGTATTGGAAGCCGTGTTGTTGCCCTTTAACAGTTCTAGAAACACAAAAGTTAGCTAGTCTCTGACTAATACTACAGTTAGGGATAAATGGTCACCATCGCTAAGCCCTGGCGGCGCGGGCAAAAAATGAACAAGCAAGTAAAAGTGCTTGGAAAATTTGTTGAAGTCTCAAAAGAGCCTATGAAGAGAAGTGGTAAACTTTTCGTTTTCTTCATGGGAGCCGAATACTGTCCTTACTGTGCCGCCGAAAGATGGGCAATCGTAAGGGCACTACAGAAATTTGGCCAATGGAGCGGACTTAAGCAGACAATAAGTGCAGCGAAAGATGAGCCGTTTCTCAATCTCCCAACTTACGACTTCATCGAGGCCACGTACACTAGTCCTTACATCGAGTTTGTCGCGAGAGAAACAAAAGATCGGGAGTTTAAACCTCTACAGAAATTGTTGAAAACAGAAGAAAAACTAGTCCGTAAATTCGACCCGGAAAAACAAATCCCATTTCTACTAATCGGAGGTAGATTCATGCAGATCGGAGCCGGCTTTACTCCTAAGATTTTCATAGGGCATACGTTCAGACAGACTGAGACTGAAATGAAAAAAGTCGAATCGGAAATTCGGAAGACGATCGACGATGAAGCAAATATAATTTCAGCTCTGCTTTGTTTCTTAGGCTCATCCAGCGACGCTTGCAAGGAGCCTGGTATCGCGCAGCTCATCTCCCAGATTAGTGCCAAAATAACTTCATAATTGCTGATCGGTGTCGCCGGCTAAACTGTAGGCTTGCCGGTTACGAATACTTCAGTGAATTATGCTGCTTCAGGTGTCGAAGCTATTTGAAGCAGTTCCTGTTTTCTATGCTCGAGAAATCCTTCACGAAGTCCGCGTCTGATGTAGTACGGGTTTCGTTCTCGTTTCTTCTTGTTGCATAGTTTGACAACTATCGGGAGTCCTGGTTGGACCTTATCAATTGGCACGGCCTCTATTGCTTTCGCCTGGACGGCACTATCGAACAATTTCTGACCTAATTCAGATCTAATTATGACGGTTGTCCACCCATCTGGTGAGCCAACGGCTCCTACCGAAATGTCGGCAAGCTCAGCTACGTAATCAATGCAGTAATTGCACGGTTGACTCATGTAAGGTTCCAGTTCCTTTAGACCCACGTCCAAGACCATTTCGGAGCCGATGTAGATTTTAAAGCGATTTTTCTTGATGACGGTCCTTGTTATTTTGGTCGGATCAATTCCGTGCTTTTGCTGAATGAACTCAGTGACTAGTTTTTCGTGGGTGTAAACCTTCGAGCAGAATAGACCAATTGTAAGTACCGGTCTTCCCCCCCTGATCCAGGAACCACCAAACTTGACTGTGGCTTGCATCGCCGTGTACATACGCCACAATCCTTGCAGCTCACAGGGTAAAGCAACCAGCCCAACGTGGCCGTCGGGATAAGACGTGGTCGCATCTGAGAGCACCCCCAGTACACCGCCATGCGTGTATTTCGAGCCCGCAGTTCGGATAAGATCAGCCGCCGTGTCTCCTACAACCGGGACTGTTTTCAACGCCATTCCATTTCCTAAAACGAAGACGGAGTTTGATTTTGTGAAGTCTGATGTTGCAAAACAGTTAATCAGGCCGATTTGAAGTGCATGAGTCATCAGGGCGATTACAGTACCGCCGTCTTGGCCTGCATGCCAGACTTCTTCATCGAGGGCTCTGGCAGAATAGATATTCTTGTAAACGCCGAGGACATCTTCCTCAGGTTTTCTGGTCCTTCCGAACAGGTAATATTCTATTTCGTCGATCGGCAGTTCGAGTCTTGGACAACTATAATAGCACACTTGGCATGCTGCACACGGCCCCTTTATGACCGGTTCCTCGTTAACGTTGACATTTAGCACATTGATCGGACACGAGGCAACGCATGCTCCGCACATCATGCAATGGTTAGCGCGCACTACTTCATTGAATAAATGGCCCCAAATCTTCGCGTTCTTGGGTGGAGACCAGCCATCGCCCATATTTTTGGCACGACTCAAAGCCACTACGATAAGTCAAGCATATGAACGCTTTCTTCTCGCTGGTGCATACGTCTAGCTATGTTCTGTCCCGGTTAGTTCATGAATCGATTTATAGTCAGATTTTTCGAGTAGTTTCTGAAGTCCGCGATTCACATGGGCAACTAGACCCGGTCCTCGATAGATTAACCCCGTGTATAGCTGGATTGTTGTGGCACCAGCTCGAAGAGTGTCCCAGGCGTCGTCGGCTGACTGGATTCCGCCGCAAGCATTAATTGAAATTTTCCCGTCCGTATCCGTATAGATGTCTCTCACTATTCTTAGCATGTCACCGAAAATTTCCTTTCCACTGACGCCCGCTGTACCTATGCTGGCTCTTGGCTCCTTAACCGGTTTGGTGTTGATTGCGGTTACAGCGTCTACTGATCTTCTTCTGCAAATGTTTACTAGCTCCAATACGTTCTCTCTCGCTTTTTCATCGAAGTATGGTGGAATTTTTACCCAGATTGGCTTGTTGGTTCTGCGTTTGCTTAAGATGCGGTCGAGAAGTTGCTCGAAGATCATCGGATCCTGAAAGATCCGAACTCCACTAGTATTAGGTGTGCTTATGTTCAGTTCTATGGCGTCAGCACATAGTTCTAATTTCAGATAGCAATCGAAGAAGTCATCGAGGCTAAGCCCTGATATGCTCAAAGCGATTGGAACAATTCTTCGGTTATGTTGCTTAGCCAAAAGTCTCTCGCGAATTTTGTCTGCTCCTTGATTGGGAAGCCCCATGGAATTGATTAATGATTCGTTTGCAAATCTCCAGATTCTAGGTTTCGGGTTACCTTCACGAGGACTTACTGTTACTGTGCCGAGTGTTAAATAGCCAAATCCAAGAAAAGATAATGACTCGAACATCTCGCAGTTCTTATCGAAACCAGCAGCAAGTCCTACGGGATTTAGCGATGTGATTCCTCCAGCTGAAACTGCGAGACGATCGTTGTCGAAATTGAAGTTCCAAGCTAAACGGCTCCAGAGCCACGAATGCTTGAAAGACTGTACGGCAATCTTATGAGCAGTTTCGGACGGTGTCAGAAATATTAACGGTCTCAGTATTGATTCGTATATGGTGCGCAAATGGGGCGGGTCAGCTCAATTGAGTTTGGTTGAAATTTCAACTTTAAGAGATGCGAAATCACTGCCGCGTTTTCATTACGTTATTGCACGAACGATGTCTGTCTTAGTAACGATACCGTGAAGAATTATTTTTGAGTCGACAGCCGGGATCCCGCTTATGCGATGTTCAATCATCAGTTTCGCTGCCTTGGTTAGAGGTTCTTCGGTACGTATGGTTATTGGATTCGGCTTCATTATGTCTGAAGCTGTCATCGCTCTAAGCTTTGCCGTAGACACAGTTCGACACAACTCGTCTGAGCCTTCTAGTAGTTCGGGTCGCATTACTACGGCGCTGCCTGCCATGTCTACTAGCGTAATTATCCCCCTCAGTGTCTCGCCTTCGACTACGGGAACTCTTGAAATGCCTTGTCTAGCTAAGAGTGATGCTACAAAGAAAATTGAATGTGTAGGTCTAACCGTGAACACTTTGCGTGTCATGACATCCTCAACCCTCAACTTCGAATACCCCTGGCTAAAATGATAACAGATATCGGTTTTCGTGACGATGCCAATAACCTCCTCATCTTCACCGGTTATGACGACCGAGCTTATGCCTTTCTTTTTCATTGCAGAGGCGGCATCCACTAGTGTGTCCGATGGTTTCAGTTCCACCGCTGGTGTTGACATTATTTCTTTGACGGATATTTCTTCCAGTGGTCTTTCGCTCTTGTCTCGGCCAAGGAATCTGACGATATCTCTCTGGGTTATCATTCCGTGCAGCCTTCCGTTACTGTTCGTTACTACTAATCTAGAAAGACGAGCTTCTGACATTAGTTTCTGAGCGTCGTAGAGGGTTGCATCAGAGGCTATTTTGACCACATTCCCAGTCATTATTTGCTCAAGTCTGTCCTCTCGCCAGGGATCCTGCAATATGCTTCACCAACCTGAATAAGTCAGGGAATTAATTAAGAGAAAACAATGGTTATCACTCATGAACAATACGATTGACCATTTGTCTTTCTCACAGTTGGTAACCATCGGAGTCGCTATTTAACCACGGTTGCATGCTTTTATGCGATCTTTGATGAGCAAGGTGAAAGAGAAAGGCCTTCTCTCAGAAATCATGACCTCAAAAGTTGTAACAATAGGCCTCGACGAGTATGTGGAAGAAGCATTACGGCTAATGATCAAGTTTGATGTGGGAAGCGTTATCGTTCTCGACAAACAAAAGCCGGTCGGAATCATAACTGAGCGTGATGTAACACGCGCTTCACTTCGTGGGGATAGTTTGCTCAGGCTTCCCGTTAAGAGCCTAATGTCGAGACCGTTACAAGCAGTGTCCCCCTCTACTGAGATCTGGAGAGCTTTTGAGTTAATGCTGAAATTTGGTGTCAGGAGACTCCCACTGGTGGAGAACGATATCCTTGTCGGTATGGTGACGGAGAAGGATCTTACAAGGTGGGTCCTGCAAGTGTTTTACGAACCAGGTTTGCCACCGGAAATTAAGGAACTCGTTGAAAATCCGCGCATTGAAGCGCTAACTGGTCGCGCAAAGTGTCCCAATTGCGGATTCTATCAGGATGAATGTATCTGCGTAAGAACCATTGTTGCTCAAGAAGAATGATTCGTTTACTTTACCGAGTAAATCGAATAAATTATCGCTACGAGGCCGATTACTGTGATAGCGGCGCCTGCGATGATTGCCACCAGTAGGTCCGAGATGAAAACCACATAGAGAATCCCTTCCACGACAGTCCCAGCCGTTATGAAGGCGAATCCTAAGGAAACATACAGCAAAGGCATGCTCGAATTTCTTTTGTATCCTTTGTAGGCTAAGTACACAATGAATGTTCCAAGTATCAGAGCAACCATATTTGTTATCGTAGCAATCCAATCTAAGCCCGTAAACTCTCTCATCTGAATCTCCTTTTTCTATCCTTGCGGAATCAATGTCCACATTCGAGTAAACTTGTCGGAAACATGTTCATTTACAACTACGTCGACTTTGACGTCTCCATTCTCGAAGCTCATGTCTATGCGTTTCAGGAGGCTCCTATACAAATCGTACCATTTGCCGTCTGCTGTCCGGCCTGATTTTACCGCGGCTATCAACCCTGCTTCAACGAGCTCTTCGATTCGACGATAAACCGTCGTTATTGGTATGTCGTAAGTCTTGCTCAAATCTAATGCGCTCACAGGCTCATCTACTGTCGCGGTCAGTATCTTTCTTGAATATTGATCAGCCATAGCGGCAAGTATTTTCTGTTTCGCTTGTTCGTCGCATACAATCAAAGTCATTCGATTCCGATGTCACAGCGTGAATTGATGCCAGCTAAGAACCGATGATGTAAGATAAATCAACCGCTCGCATAATCTCTCGCCACCAGCGCACCGCATATGGTTGCCTTCCTGATCCAGGATGTCTTTGAGTGCCGCGCCGCTCACCAAGAAAATTTGATGAAACGTTTTGAAATTCCAGCTGAAATGTTCAGCGGTTGACGTTCATCTGCCTTTGAATACAGGCCGCCGTTTCTCTAGGAAGGCTTTCAATCCCTCTCTACCGTCTTCTGTCGAAAATAAGGTGTAGAACATCTTTCGTTCAAACTCTAAACCAATTTGCATCGTTGTGTCTTCTGCCTTCAATATCGCTTCCTTTGCAGCTCGCACTGAGATGGGTGGCTTGGATGCGATCGTGACAGCGATTTTCATAGTTTCATTCATAAGATCCTTGACCGTTGAAATTTTGTTAACGAGCCCTATCCGATAAGCTTCTTCCGCCGAAATTGAATTTCCCGTCAAGATCAACTCCATAGCTCTAAATTTGCCGACGATTTTTGTTAGCCTTTGAGTTCCACCGGCACCGGGCATTATGCCCACGTTGACTTCGGGTTGACCAAATATTGCTGTGTCGGACGCGATTATAATATCGCAATTCATGGCCAATTCATTGCCCCCACCCAAACAGTAGCCGCTGACCGCAGCGATAATCGGTTTACTGATTCTCCGAAACCGATCCCAAAGCTCGAAACGTCTACTGAGAATCAAGTCGATATGGCTTGCTTCAGCTATCTCCTTGAGGTCAATTCCGGTTGCGAAAACGGAGTCTCCCCCGGTTAGAA